>Ga0207850_100133_pt1 | contig 74376 bp, 68 predicted proteins | sample 23E2SouthBayCA_FD_187746 | JGI IMG/M metagenome (GOLD analysis project Ga0207850, IMG submission 187746) | Aerobic enrichment media microbial communities from Eden Landing Ponds, California, USA - A23 E3 (3) (SPAdes) | ecosystem: Environmental > Aquatic > Marine > Unclassified | place...
ACCTCTACCAACACCTCTACCAACACCTCTACCAACACCTCTACCAACACCTCTACCAACACCTCTACCAACACCTCTACCAACACCTCTACCAACACATCGACTCAGATCACAGACGCAAACGAGACAACTGACAAGACCGGAACTGAGAATTTGGCGACACCGACTTCAGCCGAGGTGTCGACGAACAAGGCCACACAGCATACGTCGTATGATGGACTAGACTAGTCTTCGGTACCCGATTTAGAAGATAAATTCGAGGCAGAAAATGGGTATAATGAGGAGGCGACTAATTCAGATGGCTCAATGAACTCCGTCAGAGGACCCAAACTGTGGGCTAGCAAACCCGACATCACGGTGCATCCCTAACGCGAATTGAAGAACGACTTGGCCACGTAGACCGACAGTAAACGAGGAAGTCGGATAGCAGTCGACATCGTCAGGAGATCCAGACAGTACGACGAGAGCGAGTGACGCTTGCCTGCAGTCATCGATGAAATGCCGATGACGATGCCAGAATGATTGAGTCACGTACAGGGTGGACACAGTACGATCAAATACAGTGTGATTGATTCTTTTCAAGAGGGACTTCCCAGATAGTATCTCAGAATGTTATTCTAGCGCAACGAGGAACTGTTAGTTATGTCTGATAAAATAAATTATCAGACTAACAATAATGCCCTTTTATATTGAGGCTGTCCGAATTACGATCCAGGTTCTGTCAACCATAATGAATAAACTCCGAGAGGACAAATGTAAGAATGAATATACCACTTGTCAGTGATACAGAAAATGAACCGAATGCAGACACGAGTAAATTATCCAGAAACGATATATTTGACCTGTTATCCAACCGACGACGGCGGTTCGTTGTCCATGCGCTCAAACGCATGGAAGAACCGGTTGAGCTCGCTGAGCTTTCCACGTATGTTGCCGCGTGGGAAATGGAAACGGAACCAGAAGAGATCGATCACGAAGATCGACGGAGCGTGTACGTAACTCTCAGGCGGACACATCTTCCAAAAATGGATGAAAAAAATGTGATTCAATTCAATAAGTCAGAGAAAACCGTTCAATCTACAGAAATTTTGGATAATATAGATGTACACATCGAAGTTCTCCATGGAAAAGAGATTCCTTGGAGTCTGTATTATATCGGACTCGCAGTTGTTAGTGTCTTATTACTGGTTGCCGTCGTTACAGAGGCACCAATATTCGATGCGTTCAAACCGATTCACGTAGGTGGGTTCACTGCAATTACATATGGATTATCCGCTGTCGCTCACCGTATTGTGGAACGGCACAGTCGACTGGGTGCAACACCAAAACCGCCCGAACTCTATCAGGTGAAGTAGCCGACAAACACGCTAGTGAAGTAGTTTCCAGTTCGTCCGTTCTATAACTCTACCCGCTCTCCCAGTTCCGGCGCGCTCGCCGCCAACCCGTCCGCCCGGAGGTCCGCCGCGAACGCCTCGCAGCGGTCGCCGTGGTTCACGAGCACCCGAGATCCCCGGTACGAGTCCAGGAACGCCTCTAGCCCCCCGCGGTCGGCGTGCGCGGAGAAGTCGTACGACTCCACCCGGGCGCTCACGGGACGCACGGTCCCGTTTATCGCCAGCCGCCCGTGGTCCTGTAGCTCCCGCCCGGGCGTCCCCTCTACCTGATACCCCGTCAGTGTTACCGCGTTGGTCGGACTCCCCCGGATCTCCGGGAGGTACGAGTGAACCGGGCCGCCGGCGAGCATCCCCGAGGTGGTGATTATGAGTTCGTTGTCACTGGCGATCCGCTCGCGCTGGCCGTCGCGACCGGTGACGAAGCGCGCGGCGCCTTTCGCCCGGCGGAGCGCCTCCGAGTCGCGGAGGAACTCGGGATGCCGGCGGACCAGCCGCGTCACCGCTTTCCCCATCCCGTCGACGTAGGGTGTCAGGTCGTTGGCGTCGGCGACGAGCATCAGCTCCTGGGTCCGCCCGATCGCGAACGCGGGCGCGACGACGGCCCCGCCCTCCCAGATCGTCGCCCGGACGCGCTCGGCCCAGCGGTCCTCGACGGCGCGGCGGTCGTCGTGGGTCACGTCCGCGTACGTCGACTCGCAGATCACGGCGTCGGCGTCGGGGCGGGCGGTCGTACCGGCGACCAGCCGCTGGTCGTCGGTGTGGAAGTCGCCGGTGTAGAGGAGCCGGGTGTCCCCGTCGTCGATCAGGACGTGCGCGGAGCCGGGGATGTGGCCGGCGTCGAACAGCGTCACCTCGTACCCGCCGCCGGCGACGCCGCCCGCGACCGCGAACGGCTCCTCGTAGGCGTGCCGCTCCTCGACTTCGCCGAGCCGCGCGACGTGCTCCTCCGAGAAGGGACAGAGGGGGCTGTTACCGCGGAGCTTCAGCGTGTCGCGCGCCAGCGTTCGAGTGAGATCCGCGGTCGGCGGCGTCCAGTGGATCGCGGGCCGTCGGTCCCCTTTCAGGAGGGCCGGAACTGCGCCGACGTGGTCGAGGTGGCCGTGCGAGACCACCACCGCGTCGGGCTCGGGGTCGCGGAGGGGATACTGCGGGGGATCCGCGGTCAGCAGGCCGTAATCCAAGAGCAGTGAATCGTCGACGAGGACCGCGCTCCGACCCACCTCGCGGGCGCCGCCGAGGAACTCGACCTCCATCGCCCGTGGCTACGCGTCCGCGGCGTTAGTGCTCGTCGGTCCCGGCGTCTCCGGATCGCGTCTCCACCGAGTCGAAAACCGCCCCGAGGACCGGCAGGGGACCGAGCGCCCACACCCACCCCGCGAGCATGAGCGCCCCCGGAAGCTCCGGGAGCGCGAGCCCGGACACCGGCCACCACCCCGCGACGAACGTCGCCCAGACGGCGACGTGAACCGGGATGAACGCGAGGACGACGCGCCCGGTCGCCGTCCCGCGCCGCGCGAGGCCGTCGACGGCGAACGCGACCGTGACGAGGACGTAAAAGCCGGCCGCGGCCGGGGCGTGGAGCGGCTCCGTGAGGTCGAAGACCCCCACGCCGGCCATCGCGACCATCGCGAGCGCAAGAGCCCCCGCGCGGACCGCGGCGATCGCCCCGTGCCGCGTCACCGACCGCCAGAGGCCAACGGCGTAGCCGACCCCCGCGGCGCCGCCGAGGATGAGTCCCCGGTTGAACACGGCTGCGCTCCGGCCGCGAACTCCCAGATCGGAGAGCGCGTCGGCCGTCCACGAGAAGGTCGGGTCGAGGAGGATCGCGACCGCGATGCCGCCGAGCGCCAGGAGGGTGGCCGCGGCGCCGAACGCCCGCGCGGCTGCGGGACCGTCGACGGCATCGGCGGCGGACATCGGAAATCGACCTCAGTCGAGTCGCTCCGCGGCGTCCCGCTGGACCAGCGGGTCCGCGTTCTCCGCGGGGAGGGTGACGACGTCCTCACTCGCGAGGTCGTACTCCCGCTCGTCGACGCCGAATATCGACCCCACGTCGCGGGTGATCCTGACCGTGGCGCGATCGGTGGCGTCGTCGTCGGCTGACGTGTCGACGGCTGACGTGTCGGCGACGGCGGCGTCAGCGGCGGATCGACCGTTCCCGGAACCGGCGTCGCTCACGGTCGGTCCATCGGTCGCGTCCGCGTCCGGCGCTCCGAGGGGGGCCGGTTCCGGTGGGACCTCGGTCGGACCGCCGGGAGCGGTCGTGTCGGTCCCTCCGGTCGAACCGGAGGGCGCCGGCGCGCCGCCGTCGGTCGTGGCGTCGAGGGCGTCCGCAACCTCCTCGTCCGAACCGCCCATGGCGCCCGCGAGCGCGTCGGTGCTCCCCTCGGGCTCCCCGCTCCCCGCACTCCCGCCGCCGTCGCCCGGTGGCGTTTCGGCCGGCGTTTCGGTCGGCGTTTCGGGATCCGGCGCGGGCGGTGTCGGGTCCGCGGCGGCGGTCTCGTCTGCGGTCGGGGGCGAGTCCGTCGCGTTCGTCGGGTCCGCCCCCTCGATCGCGTCCTTCGCGCCTTCGGGCGTCGCCTCCCCTCCGGGCGTCGGTCCCCCTCCCGCTGGCCCCGCGCCTTCCGTTTGCGCCGAGCCGGGCGACGACGGGGGGGTCTCGCCGGCGAGCACGTCGAGCACGCGCGACTTGTTGTCGCTGATCCGGTCGACCAGGTCGTCGAACAGCTGTCGTTCCTCCGTGGTCATGCCGTCGGCGTCGACGGGCATGTCCGCCGCCGCGAACGACGCGAGCTTGACGACCTTGCCGACGCGGCGCTCGTACAGCGCCTCCGCGACCTCCTCGGCGGTCTCGATCTCGTCGGACATCCGGCGCACGTCGTCGTCGGAGAACGGCTTGTCGACCTGCTCGGCGCGGCGGTCGCGGGCCGCGCGGAGATCGGCGACGTAGGCGGCCACGTCGTCGTAAAAGGAGTCCCGCAGGTGTTGGAGGCTGTCCTTGCGGCGTTCCTTCGCTTGGGCCGATCTGAGCTCGTCGAGTTTCATCGTTCGGGGGCTTTCCGCGCCTCGCCGCGGGCCATGAGGAAGACCCCCGCGAACTCGGGCACGGTGTTTCTACCGGGTTCAACTCTAACGCGCTCGCCGTTTAATTCTACCGTCCGATCGACGTCGGTCTCGATCCGGATGTCGCGTCCGACGAACCGGTCAGGGACCGCGTCCCGGAGCGGGTCGAACCCGTCGAGTCCGCCGCGCTCGATCGGCGTGACGACGAGCCCGGAGCCGCCGTGGAGCGTGCCCGGGAGCCGGATGAGCCGCCGGGTGTCGGTGGTGACCGGCTCGTCTATCGGCGCGGTGTCGGTCGCGGCCACGCGCGCGGCGAGCGCGGAGACGAGCCGGCGGACGCCCGGACCCCCGGCCTCGACGTTGCCCTCGCGGACCGCGGTGGGGTTGCGTTCGAAGGCGCCGAGGATCGTCTCCGCGCGTCCCTCCCCGATCCCCTCGAGCTCCATCAGGCGCTCGCGGGCGGCGTCCTCGTCCATGTCGCGGAGGTCGTCGGCGTACTCGATCAGCGCCTCGTGGACGCGCGCGCCCCAGCCACCCTCGGTGCGGAGGACGCGCTTGGTCGTCCCGCGCTCGGAGACGGTCCGGATCAGCCCCTCGGTGTCGAGGTCGATCGCGCGGACGTAGTCGACGATCTCGCGGCGCGCGTCGCTGTTCAGCTCTCGAACGCTCTCGTCGCGGACGTGAACGTGATAGCCGCGGCCGCCGGAGAAGACGACGGTGAGGTCGTCGAACGCGAAGTCGTCGTCGAGGAAGTCGAGGAGCCGCAGGAGGGCCCGCTTGCACTCGGCGAGCATCGCGGGGTACGAGGTGGTCTCCGGGTCCACGCCGGGGAGGTGGTCGGCGTCGAGGTCGAAGACGAGGTCGGCGGAGCGCCACCCCTTCTGCGACATCGTCGACGCGCCGGGGTCGTCGTAGCGGGCGGCCGAGAAGTACGCGTGCCGGGGCGCGTTGTCCGCGAAGAACGTGTCCACGTCGCCGAGGTCGTACAGCGACTGGTGCCGGAGCATCGTCGTGCCCGACCCGGGGGTCCACGGGATGTGGCCCCACTCGCGGAGGTTCGCGTCCGGCGGGAGCGCCGGCGAGGCCTGGCGGTAGTAGTCGCCGAACCGGCCCTTGAGGTACTCGCGCGTCCGGTCGTCCATCGTCTCATCGGGTACCGGCGGTCGACGTATCAACGTATCGTTCCGGGCGAGCGCGGAGCGCGAGAGGGGCGCCGACCACTTATAAACGGAACCGCAGCAGTGTTGAAGGCGCGCGCCTCCGAGCGGCCGCCATCGGCGGCCGCGAAGGAGCGCGTGCGAGGGAGTCGCTGGCGGCGCCAGCCGCCAGCGACGAGGCTGGGGAGGTGTGAGGCTGCGGTCCCGCGAGCGGAGCGAGCGGGAGCACGGAAGTCGCAGCGCTGAGCGCAGCGAGGCGACCGTCTTCCGGCGGTGCGGGTGCGGTTGGGCGGGACTCAAAGGGGCAGTCGCTGAGGCGGGCGCAGGGGACGCAAGGACCACAGGGAGTGAGCGAAGCGAACGACCGAGGACCGCAGCGAGCGTGCGCCCGCCTCAGCGACTGGGGCTTTGGAGATGTTTGCCGCCGATCCGCACGCTTCGTGTGCATATCCCTCGGCCACAACACTATCCCGACACGAACCGTATCCGGGCCCATGCGCTCCGAAGACGAGGTTCGCGAGCAGTACGAGTTCCTCCGCGAGCAGTTGGACGACGAGGAGATGCGCCACCGCGGCGTCGAGGAGCTGTTCACTCACTACAAGCGCGCGCTCGGCTGGGTGTTAGAAGAGGAACATATGTAGCGCGCGCTCGTTAGGTTTATCAGTCGGTACCTTCTACGGTCGGGTGACGCTTCGTCTGGAGGGCCGAAGCGTCAGCGGGGACCAATGGCAGGCCCGACGCGGCTTTTTTCCGCGTCGGGCGTGCCTCTTTCCGACGATACGTTACACGAAGAGCGGCGGCCCCGTCGCGCGCGGTGGCCACCGATCGACGCCGCCGATCCGATCGAGGGTGACGGGATACCGGCGACGCTCCGTGAGCGGCGACGACAACGCTCCGGGAGCGGCGACGGCGACGACACCGCTCCCGGAGCGGCGACGGCGACGACACCGCTCCCGGCGACGGGCTCGCCCCCGTACTCGCTCACCCCCACAGGCCGCTTCGGAACGCCGAAGCCCGCCTCGGCCCGCGCTCCGGAGCGTCCTTCGTACCGTGCTCTCGGCTCCGCCCGTCGATCTCCCGGCACGCGGGATACATCAGAGACCAGAAACGAACGTACGGCGGCGTAACGGCGATCGAATCGCAGCGACGATTGATCCGCTGACAGGACGGATCCCGTGTAATCCGCACATTACGCGGGGTGACGAAGAGATCGACGCATCATATAACGGTATATTTATTTATTCACGATAGGTATGTATACACCGTTGCATGTACGACCTCACAGGTTTCCAGCGTGACCTGCTCTACGTGATCGCCGGTTTGGACGAGCCTCACGGACTCGCTATCAAGGAGGAGCTCGAGGACTACTACGAGAAGGAGATCCATCACGGTCGGCTCTATCCCAACCTCGACACGCTCGTCGAGAAGGGGCTCGTCGAGAAGGGCCAACGCGACCGGCGCACGAACTACTACACGCTGACCCGGCGCGGGCGACGCGAGATCGACGCGCGGACCGAGTGGGAGGCGCAATACGTCGACCACTGATCGGCCGCCCCAACACGAGACGGTCGATCCGGCGGTCCGTAGCGATCGGTCCTTCACATCGCCGCTTTCCCCCGTCTCGCGCGCGTTCTCTCCGTCTCTTCCCGGTTTCTCCGCTTCACCCGTCTTCTGCCCATGTCCGGCCGGCCCGCATCGAAAGTTGGACGAATCTCCAACTCCGTTCGGATCGCCTTTGCTTTATTCTCCCCGAGTGCCACACGTCGGCATGGATCGCGACACCGCCGCGCCTGACGTGACGGACCTCCCAGGCGACCGCGCGCGGGAGTGGGTGGCGTACCACCACGAGTCGGCCGCGCCGAGCACGTACGTCTACGAGTTCGTCTGGGACCGCACCGCGCCCGCCGAGGGGCCGTTCTGTACCGACGTCGACGGCAACGTCCTCATGGACTTCACGAGCCACGTCGCCGCCGCGCCGCTCGGCTACAACAACCCGAAGATTATGGAGCCGCTCGCCGAGTTCGATCTGGTCGACCCGCTGAAGATCGCGGGCCAGGACTTCTACGTCGCGGGGGGCGAGTCGCCCGGCGACGGGCTCCCCGGCTCGTCCGGGCTGATGGAGCGGCTCACGGAAGTCACCGCCCACTACGACATGGACACCGTCTTCCTCTCGAACTCGGGGGCGGAGGCGGTCGAGAACGCGATCAAGATCGCCTACGACGACTCCGGCGGGGCGAAACACGCGATCACCTTCGACGGCGCGTTCCACGGGCGGACCCTCGGGGCGCTCTCGCTCAACCGCTCGAAGTCCGTCTACCGCCGCGATTTCCCGGAGATAAGCGGCGTCCACGACGTGCCCTTCTGCGACGACCGGACCTGCACCGCCGAGACGTGCTCGTGCGGCTTCTTCGCCGACGGCGTCTCGCAGCTCCGACGGAAGCTCGATCCGGATCGAGGCCACATCGACCCCGACGACGTGGCGTACCTGATCATGGAGCCGATCCAGGGCGAGGGCGGCTACCGGTTCCCCTCGGAGGCGTTCGCCGACGAGATCGCCGCGCTGGTCGACGAGCACGACATCACCCTGATCGCCGACGAGATCCAGTCGGGCGTCGGCCGCACCGGCGAGCTGTGGGGCTCCGACCACTACGCGCTCGAACCCGACGTGATCGCCAGCGCGAAGGGGCTCCGCGTCGGCGCGACGATCTCCCGGTCGGACGTGTTCCCAGAGGAGAAGAGCCGGCTCTCCTCGACGTGGGGCGCTGGCGACATCGTCGCCTCCGCGCAGGGCGCGCTCACGCTCGACGCGATCCGCGAGCACGACCTCATGGACAACGCCACGGTCCGAGGGCGACAGTTCAAGGAGACGATGCGCGACGCCGACCTCTCGGGGGTCGACGACGTGCGCGGGGAGGGGCTCATGCTCGCGGTGGAGTTCGACTCGAAGGAGCGCCGCGACGAAGTCATGCGGAAGGCGTTCTCTCGGGGGCTTCTCACCCTCTCGTGCGGCTACGACGTGCTCCGCGTCCTCCCGCCGCTCGACGTCACCGAGCGCGAGATCGAACTCGGCTGTGACCTCCTCGCGGCGGCGATCGCGGACGCGGCGTAGGCGGGCGTCCGTCCTCTGACCTACCGGTCGGCGTGCCACTCCGCGAACTTCTCTAACGCGCGACCGCGGTGCGACACCGCGTTCTTCCGGTCGGTGTCCATCTCGGCGAACGTCTCCCCGTCGTGTTCGAAGATCGGGTCGTAGCCGAACCCGCCCTCCCCGCGCGGCGCGACGATCCGTCCGGGGACGTACCCCTCGAACAGTTTGACCGGGAGCGTCTCGGCCTCGTCGGGCGCGCCGCCGTCCCCGTCCTCCCCGTCCGGTCCCGCGGCCGCGGCCGCACCCCGGTCGCCGCGATCGACCGGGTCTGGGCTCGCGGCGAACCCCTCGCCGTCGCAGTAGCCGATCACGCACCGGAACGCGGCGCGGCGGTCGTCGAGGTCGGCGGCGATGTCGTGGACGCGCTCGATCCCCAGCGTCTCCTCGACGTACGAGGAGTAGGGACCGGGGAAGCCGTCGAGCCCCTCGACGAACAGCCCCGCGTCGTCGACCAGCACCGGCTCGCCGGCGTGGCGGTACGCCTCACGCGCGCCCTGCGCGGCGATCGGTCCCAGCTCCGCGGCCTGGATCTCCGGGTAGTCGAAGTCGAGCCGCTCCACCGAGCCGTCCCGGAGGTATCGCTCCGCCTCGCGCACCTTCCCGGGGTTCGTCGTCACGTATCTGAGCACGGATCCGGATGCGAGCGGCCGAAACGAATAGCCGTCGGTCGCGGGCGAGGGCCGACCCGGCGACCGCATCGCCGGCCCGCTCGGCGGAGCGCCGGCAGTACGTTTTTGTCGGTTCGTCGAACTCTATGCGATATGCCCCTCCCGACGTTCGAGAAGAAGCGGCTGATCGGGCTCATCGCGATCCTCTCGTTCGGACTCACGTCGCTTTCGGCGGTGCTCTCGCTCGGCGTCCTCGGACCGGCGGCGTTCATCCTGGGGTTCTTCGTGCTGATCCCGCTGGTCGCGCTGCTCGGCGAGGACTTCCCGCTCGTCGAGTCCGAGGAGGAGGTGGAGTCCGCCTCGTCCACGGACGCGGACCCGCTCGTGACGCTGCGCGAGCGGTACGCGAGCGGCGAGATCGACGAATCGGAGTTCGAGCGTAAGCTCGACCGGCTGCTGGAGACCGAGGAGCTGGCGGACCGCGCCGGCGACGGGCCGGAGCGAGAGCGGGAACGCGACCTGGAGCTGGAGTGAGCGCACCGGAGCGCGACGCGGCCGTTTCGAAACCGACTCGCGAGGGACACCCTCTTAAGAGACGACCGTCAGGAACGGACGGACATGCTGATCGCCGGAACCGTCATCGCCGACTCCGAGACCGCGATCCCCGACGGCGCCGTCGTCGTCGAGGGCGAGACGATCGCCGCGGTCGGCGACGCCGAGACCCTCCGCGAGGCGTACCCCGACCACGAGCGCCGCGACCTCGACATCGTCGCGCCCGGACTGGTCGGCGGCCACGTGCACTCGGTGCAGTCGCTCGGCCGCGGGATCGCGGACGACGCCGCCCTCCTCGACTGGCTGTTCGACGCCGTGCTCCCGATGGAGGCGGCGATGGACGCCGACGCGACCCGCGCCGCCGCCGAACTGGGGTACCTCGAATGCCTCGAGAGCGGGACGACGACCGTCGTCGACCACCTCTCCGTCAACCACGCCGAGGAGGCGTTCGAGGCCGCGATCGAGACGGGGATCCGCGCGCGCCTCGGGAAGGTGCTGATGGACCGCGACTCGCCGGAGGGCCTGCTGGAGGACACCGACGCCGCGCTCGCGGAGAGCGAGGCGCTGATCGAGGAGTACCACGGCGCCGCCGGCGGCCGGGTGCGCTACGCGGTCACGCCGCGGTTCGCCGTCACCTGCTCTGAGGCCTGCCTCCGCGGCTGCCGCGACCTCGCGGACCGCCACGACGGCGTGACGATCCACACCCACGCCAGCGAGAACGAGGACGAGATCGCCGCGGTGGAGGCCGACACGGGCCGGCGGAACGTCATGTGGCTCGACGAGGTCGGCCTGACGGGGCCGGACGTGACGCTCGCGCACTGCGTCCACACCGACGAGGCGGAGCGGGAGGTGCTCGCCGAGACCGACACGGTCGTCACCCACTGCCCCTCCTCGAACATGAAACTCGCCTCGGGGATCGCCCCGGTCCGGGACTACCTCGACCGCGGGATCACGGTCGCGCTCGGCAACGACGGGCCGCCCTGCAACAACACGCTCGACCCCTTCACCGAGATGCGGCAGGCGAGCCTGCTCGGGAAGGTGGCCGCCCGCGACCCGACCCGGCTCCCCGCTTCGACCGTCCTGAAGATGGCGACGACGAACGGCGCGCGCGCCGCCGGCTTCGACCGCCTCGGCACGCTCCGCGAGGGCCGGCGCGCCGACGTGATCGGGATCACCACCGACCGCACCCGCGCCACCCCGCTCCACGACCCGCTCTCGCACCTGGTGTACGCCGCCCACGGCGACGACGTGACCTTCACGATGGTCGACGGCCGAATCCGGTATGACGACGGCGAGCACGTCGGGGTCGACGCCGACGCGGTCCGCGAGCGCGCCACGCGCCACGCGAAGCGAATCGTCGAGGAGGCCGGCATCGAGACGGCCGAGCTGTAACTCTCATCAGTGAGGCTCGCTCGCCCATGTAAACTGACCGGCCGAGTACCCGAAAAACGGACTTGATCCGTCCAAATTCGGACTGAGTATCGTCCATTTATACCCGCTCAGGGGCCGTTCGCTGAATCACCATGACGGACCCATCGCGGACGACGGGCGACGATCGCACTCAGGAAACCACCGCCGACGGCTTCCGGCGACGGGAGTTCGTGGCGCTCGGCGCGGGCGCGAGCGCGACGTTGCTCGCGGGCTGTGCCGGCGACGGAGTCCCCACCCCCTCCGACGGCTCCGACGGGAGCGACGGCTCGGACGACTCAGACGGTTCCGACGGCTCCGAGACGCTCACCGGAACCTTCCGGCTCCTGATCAGCGACGCGCCGGCCGACATCGACGACTTCGATCAGCTGAACGTCACCCTCGACGAGGCCCGTCTCTTCGAGGCGAGCGAGGAAGGCGACGAGGAGGAGTCCGATGACGAGGAGGACGACGCGGAGGAGGACGACGGCGAAAACGACGGTTCCGATCAGGACGGCAACGAGACCGAAACGGACGACACCGAGAACGGAACCGCGGAGGAGGAAGACGACGCGGACGAGGACCCGGACGACGGTGGCGACGACGAGAGCGACGAGGACGACGAAGGCGAAGACGACGAGGACGATCGCGGCTTCACCGTCGTCGCCCTCGACGGCGCGACGGTCGACCTCACGCAGGTGATCGAGGACGACGCGATCGCCGTGTTCGACGGCGAGATCCCGGCGGGGAGCTACCAGAAGATCGAGCTCTCGGTCACGGCGGTCGAGGGGATCGTCGACGGCGAGGAAGTCGACGTGAAGCTCCCGAGCGAGAAGCTCCAGATCACGAACGGCTTCGAGGTCACCCCCGACGAGTCCGTCAGTTTCGTCTTCGACATCAACGTCGTCAAGCGCGGCCCGAACAACGGCTACATCCTCAAGCCCGTGATCTCGGGGAGCGGGGTCGCGGGGCGAGACGTGGAGGTGAACGAGATCGACGAGGACGAAGACGGTGATGACGAGGAGGGAGGCGATGACGGGGACGAAGACGGTGATGATGAGGACGAGGGCGATGACGAGGAGGGAGGCGATGATGAATCGGACGACGGCGAAAGCGAAGGCGACGGCGACGACGACGGGTCGAGTGACGCCGAGAACGGAACGGCCGCGAACGAGACCGAGAGCTGATCGAGGTCACCGGAACCGAAGCCGAACCGAACGCGACGCGCCCCACCGATCATGCGGTCGCTTTTTGACGAGGCGGACCCGACGAGGCGTATGACCATCGACCCGGCCGAAATCGCCGATCTCATCGAGGACGGAATCCCGGACGCCGTGGCCCGCGTGACGACCCCGCGCGTCCACGACGACGAGGACGAGGACGCCCACTTCGCGGCGTGGGTCGTCTCGCCCGCCTTCGAGGGGGAGTCGCTCGTCGACCAGCACCAGCGCGTGTACGACGCCGTCGGCGACCACATGACCCGCTCCGTCCACGCCTTGGAGATCAAGACGTACACGCCCGAAGACTACGCGGAACACGGCGACGGAACCCTCGACGACGAACTCCGAGAAGCGGGGCTGTTCCCGGTCGAGGGAGAGTGAGGCCGGGCCGGTGAACCACGTCATCGGGCTCGCGCTGATCGGCGCGGTCGCGTGGGGGGTCTGGGCGGTGCTGGCGGACGTGGCGACGCGGTCGATGGCGCCGGAGGCGGCGATGATCGTCTCCTACGCGGTCGGGATCGGCGTCGCCGTGCTGTACGTGTTCTACCGTGGGACGGCGGTCCTCGGGAGCGACCCGAGCGCGGTCGGGATCGCGGCGCTCGCGGGCGTCGCCTCAGGGGTCGGCGCGATCGCGTACTATGCCGCGCTGCAGGCCGGCGCGGCGGGGATCGCGACGACGATCACGGCGCTGTACTTCGTCGTCGCCGCGGCGCTCGGCGTCGTCGCCCTGGGCGACTCGCTCGCCGTGAGCGATATCGCCGGCATCGGCGCCGCGGTCGTCGCGGTGGTGCTGATCGCGTACTGACGGACTGATCGCGTACTGGCCGGCGGTCGATGACGCCCGCCGAGGATGGCGCCGATTTTTAGCTTCCGCCCGCCGAACGCCGTCGCATGCGGCTTCCGCCCTCCCTGTTGCGCCGGTTGCAGGACGCGTCGTGGCCGATCGTCGCGGTCGTCGCCGCCGGGTTCCTCGGCGTGCAGTTCCTCCGCGGAGAGGCGCTCGCTCCGGGGTTCGGCTGGGTGCTCCTGCTGTTCTTCGGGATGACGCTCGGCTTCCTCGCGCTCGCGGGGTGGGCGACGAACCGAGGGTGAGCGTCCGGCGAGGTCCGCGGCGCTCGCGGTCGTCCGGGTCTCACTCCCGTCCGCGTCTCACTTCCAGTCGACTCTCGCACCCGTCCGCGTCTCACTTCCAGTCGACTCTCGCTCCCGGCGCGCTTCCAGTAGCTTTTACCCGGCCTCGCGGGAACGCGCACGCATGGGTGAGGACTACCGCACGGAGGAGGACAGCCTCGGAGAGATGCAGGTGCCGGCGGACGCCTACTGGGGCGCGCAGACCCAGCGCGCCGTCGAGAACTTCCCCATCTCGGGGATCGGAATGAGTCGCCGGTTCATCCGCGCGCTCGGCGTCGTCAAGAAGGCCGCCGCGCAGGCGAACCGCGACCTGGACCTCATCGACGACGACACCGCCGACGCGATCGTCGCCGCCGCCGACGAGGTGATCGCCGGCGAGCACGACGACCAGTTCCCCGTCGACGTGTTCCAGACCGGCTCCGGCACCTCCTCGAACATGAACGCCAACGAGGTGATCGCCAACCGCGCCGCCGAGATCGCGGGCGCGGAGATCGGCGACCGGGTGGTCCACCCGAACGACCACGTCAACTACGGCCAGTCGAGCAACGACGTGATCCCGACCGCGATGCACGTCGCCTCCCTGGAGGCCGTCGAGAAGGATCTGGTGCCCGCCCTCGAAACGCTCCACGCCGAGCTCGAGGCCAAGGAGACCGAGTTCGACGGCGTCGTCAAGACCGGCCGCACTCACCTGCAGGACGCCACTCCGATCCGGCTCGGCCAGGAGTTCAGCGGCTACCGGACGCAGGTCGCGAAGGGCATCGAGCGCGCCGAGAGCGTCCAGTCGAACCTCCGAGAGCTCGCGCTGGGCGGCACCGCGGTCGGCACCGGGCTCAACACCCACCCCGACTTCCCGGAGCTCGCCGCCGAGTACATCTCCGACGAGACGAACACGACCTTCCGCGAGGCCGACAACCACTTCGAGGCGCAGGCCGCCCACGACGCGATGAGCGAGGCGCACGGCGCGCTCCGCACCATCGCCGGGAGCCTCAACAAGATGGCCAACGACCTCCGCCTGCTCGCGTCCGGGCCGCGTAACGGCCTCGGAGAGGTCGAACAGCCCGAGAACCAGCCCGGCTCGTCGATCATGCCGGGCAAAATCAACCCGGTCGTCGCCGAGTCGGTCAACCAGGTCCACAAGCAGGTCGTGGGCAACGACGCCGCGATCTCCGCCGGCGCCGCCCGCGGCGAGATCGACTTAAACCTCTACAAGCCCGTGCTCGCGCACAACTTCCTCGAGTCCGCCGAGCTGCTCTCGAACGCCGCCGAGACCTTCGGCGAGCGCTTCGTGGCGAAGCTCGAAGCCAACGAGGAGCACTGCGAGACGCGCGTCGAGCAGTCGATGGCGCTCGCGACCGCGCTCAACCCCGCGATCGGCTACGACAAGGCGAGTAAGGTGGCGAAGACCGCTCTCAAGGAGGGCAAAAGTGTCCGCGAGGCCGCCGTCGAGGCCGGCTACCTCACCGAGGAGGAGGCCGACGAGGTGCTCGATCCGGAAGCGATGACCCACCGCGTCATCCTCGGCGACGACGACTGAGCGGCGACGACCGAGCGACGACGACCGAGCGACGACGACCGAGCGGCGACGACCGAGCGGTGGCCGGGGGAGAGGCGGCGAGGGAGAGACGGGGGGCGGGATCGGCAGAACGCTTTTTGTGTGTGCGAGTGAGAGACGCACGTGGCCGAGAATGACCTGCAAGCCGATCAGGAACCGCTGAAGAGAGAGTACGAGAAGAACCCCGAGGCGGCCCAGATCACGCTGTCAGCGACCGGGGAAGAGCAGGGCGACGCGCGGTCGTGTAGCGTGGACATCGGCCGGGCGATCTACGAGGCGGAGCTGCACGAGGGCGCCGGCGGACCCGGCGGAGGAGCCTGCTCGGGCGACCTCCTGCTTGGCGCGCTGGCCGCTTGCTCCCAGCTGACCGCACAGGCCGTCGCCGAGAGCTTCGGCGTCGACGCCGACATCAGCGTCGACGCCAGCGGCGACCTGGATCTCCGCGGGACGATGGGCGTCGACGACGAGGCCCCGGTCGGGTTCGAGGACCTCCGTCTCGACGTCACCGTCGACGGCGACGTCGACGAGGACACCCGCGCGGCGCTCCGGAAGTACACCGAGAAGTACTGCGTCGTCTACCAGACGCTGTCGGATCCGCCGGCGGTCGAGACGAACTGGACGTTCGACTGAGGGGAGCGACCCGCGCCCCGCGGCGTCCGCCGAGCGACGCCAGCCAGCCGTTCGAGCCGAATCGGCACAATTTAAGCCGGAGTCTCCCGGCCTTCGAAACGGATGAAACTACACGAACATCAAGCGAAGACTATCTTCGCCGACGCCGGGATCCCCGTACCGGATTCCCGGCTCGCGACGACCGTCGACGAGGCGCTCGACGCGGTCGACGAGATCGGCTACCCGGCCGCGATCAAGGCGCAGGTCCACGTGGGGGGCCGCGGCAAGGCCGGCGGGATCAAGATCGCGACCGACCGCGAGGAGGCCGAGCAGTACGCCGAGGAGATCCTCGGCATGGACCTGAAGGGGTACACCGTCGACTCGGTCCTCGTCGAGGCCGGCGTCGACTTCGTCGACGAGCTGTACGTCGGCGTCACGATGGACCGCGGCGCGGGCGAACCGGTCCTGATGGTCTCGACCGAGGGCGGCGTGAACATCGAGGAGGTCGCCGAGGAGAACCCCGACGCGATCGCGCGCGAGCACGTCGACCCCGCGTTCGGCCTCCACCCGTACCAGGCCCGGAAGGTCGTCTACGAGGCCGGCGTCGACGCCGACGTGGCGCTCGACGTGGCCTCGATCCTCACGACGCTGTACGACCTCTACGAGGAGAACGACGCCTCGGAGATCGAGGTCAACCCCGTCATGATCACGGGCGACCGCGACGTGATCGCCGCGGACGCCGTGATGAACATCGACGAGGACGCGCTGTTCCGCCATCCCGACCTCGAGGACCTCGCGGAGGAGTCCTACGAGGACGACCTCGAACGGAAGGCCGGCGAGTACGGCTTCGACTACGTCCGCCTCTCCGGGAACGTCGGTATCATCGGCAACGGCGCCGGCCTCGTGATGACGACGCTCGACTTAGTCGACTACTACGGCGGCGCGCCCGCCAACTTCCTGGACATCGGCGGCGGCGCGAAGGCCGAACGCGTCACGCAGGCGCTCGATATGGTGTTCTCCGACGAGAACGTCGACGCGGTCGTGTTCAACATCTTCGGCGGGATCACCCGCGGCGACGAGGTCGCCAAGGGGATCAACGAGGCCTTAGAGCAGTTCGACGAGATCCCGAAGAAGGTCGTCGTCCGGCTCGCCGGCACGAACGCCGAGGAGGGGATGGAGATCCTGAACACGGACCTCGTTGAAGTCGAGAAGACGCTGGAGGACGCGGTCCAGCGCGCGGTGAAGAACGCCGAGGAGGTGACCCAATGAGCATTTTCGTCGACGACGACACCAGAGTGGTTGTGCAGGGTATCACCGGCGGGGAAGGGAAGTTCCACGCCGGCCAGATGATCGAGTACGGCACCAACGTCGTCGCCGGCGCGGTGCCCGGCAAGGGCGGTCAGGAGGTCGACGGCGTCCCGGTCTACGACACCGTCGACGAGGCCGTCGAGGAGGAGAACGCGGACGCCTCCGTCATCTTCGTGCCGCCGGCGTTCGCCGGCGACGCGATCTTCGAGTCGCTGGACACCGACCTCGATCTCGCGGTCGCGATCACCGAGGGGATCCCGACCCAGGACATGGCGAAGGTGAACAAGCGCCTGAGCGAGACCGACACTCGCCTCATCGGCCCGAACTGTCCGGGCATCATCACGCCCGGCGAGGCGAAGCTCGGCATCCTCCCCGGCAACATCTTCTCCGACGGGAACGTCGGGCTCGTCTCCCGCTCCGGTACCCTCACCTACCAGGTCGTCGACAACCTCACCGAGCGCGGGCTCGGCCAGTCGACCGCGATCGGCATCGGCGGCGACCCGATCATCGGCACCTCCTTCATCGACGCCCTGGAGGCGTTCGAGGCCGACCCCGACACCGACGCGGTCGTGATGTGCGGCGAGATCGGCGGCGAGGACGAGGAGCAGGCCGCCCGCTTCATCGGCGAACACATGGACACGCCGGTCGCCGGCTTCATCGCCGGGCGCACCGCGCCGCCGGGAAAGCGCATGGGCCACGCCGGCGCCATCGTCTCCGGCTCCGGGACGGGCACGGCGCAGTCGAAGATCGACGCGCTCAACGACGCGGGCGTCCCCGTCGGCGACACCCCCGAGGAGGTCGCCGACCACGTCGAGGACTTCCTGTAGCTCCTCTCAGCGGGACGGTGTAACGAGTCAGGCGCTCCGCGGCGTCTGTTTCCGCGTGGTTCTCAGTTTCGGTTATCGGAGGGAAAAGTAAAATTACCCGTAGGGGCAGGTGCACCCATGGAAACCGATCCCACGGGGGGCCGTGACGGACGGGAGGCCGACGCCTTCCGGGGATCGGAGCCGGCCGGGGGCGGACCGCGGCGGGTGCTCCTCGTCGACGACGAGCCGGGAGCGGCCGACCTCGCGGCCACGCACGTCGAGCGGCTCGTCGACGGGGTGGAGACGGTCACGCGGACGTCGCCGACGGAGGCGATCGGGGTCGTCGCGGACGACCGCGTCGACTGCGTCGTCAGCGACTACAACATGCCCGGCATCGACGGGCTCGAACTCCTCGAGGAGGTCCGGTCGATCGATCCCGGCCTCCCCTTCGTGTTGTTCACCGGCCGCGGGAGCGAGGAGATCGCGAGCGAGGCGATCTCGGCCGGCGTCACCGACTACCTCCAGAAGGGCGTCGGCCGCGACCGGTACGAGATGCTCGCGAACAGCGTCGAGAACGCCCTCGACCGCCGGCGGGCCGAGCGCGACCTCCGGGAGGTGAACGCGAAGGTGGCCGCGATCCACGAGTTCGCGACCGAGGTGTCCGGGGCCGAGAGCGCGGGCGAGGTGTTCGAGCGCGTCGTCGACGCCGCCGAGGAGATTCTGTCGTTCGACCGCTGCGTCACCGCGCGCCGCCGGGGCGACCGGCTCGTTCCCGAGGCGCGGTCGGAGAACGTCAGCGAGGACGAGGTGCGGGCGTTCGACCTCGGCGAGGGCGTCGTCGGGACCACCGTCGCCGACGAGCGGACCATCGTCGTCGACAACCTCAGCGTCGACCCGGCGGACCCGAACGAGCTAGAGGACCCGAAGAGCCCGGGGCGGTCGAACCCGGAGACGGCAGACCGCAGCGCGGGCTCCGACGCCGAAATCGGGGGCGACGGGAGCGGCTCGGCCGACGCGGAGGAGCTGGCCGATCCGGTGGCCGACGACATCCGCTCGGCGATCAGCGTCCCGATCGGCCCGTACGGATCGTTTCAGGCGGTCTCCGACGGGTACGCGGCGTTCGACGACGGCGACGTGGAGTTCGCCGAACTGCTGGCCGCCCACGCCGCCGACGCGCTCGAACAGATCGAGACGGAGAACGCGCTTAGAGCCGAGCGCGACAGGCTCTCCGCGCTGTTCGAGGACCTGCCGCTTCCCGTCGCCAGGACCGGCTCCGAGAACGGGGGCGAGCGGCGGCTCGACGCCACCAACGAGGCGTTCGAGGAGACGTTCGGGTTCTCCGAGGCCGAACACGACTACGGAACGATCCGTGAGGCGATCGTCCCCGACGGGGACGCACACATCGACCCGGGCGCGGTGATCGCGGACGACGAGCCGCTCCGCCGGGAGGTGCAGCGCCGGACCGCCGACGGGCTCCGCGATTTCATCCTCAACGTGATCCCCGTCGAGCGGCCGGACGAGACGATCATCTACAACGTCTACGCCGACATCGGCGAGCAGAAGCGCGTCGAGCGCACTCTCCGACGGCTCCACGAGACGACCCGCGAGATGTTCCGCGGCGGGGACCGCGAGGAGATCGCGACGCTCGCGGCGCGAGCGGCGGTCGACATCCTCGAGTTCCCGAGCAGCGGCGTTCGGCTGCACGACCCCGACGCGGAGGCGCTGCTACCGACCGCGATCAGCCGCGAAGCGACCGAGGCGCTCGGCGAGCGACCCGCCTTCGGCCCGGGCGACGGGCGGCTCTGGGAGGCGTTCGAGACCGGCGAACCGATCGTCGTCGACGACCTCGAGGCGGTCGACACCGCCATCGGCTACGGCGACCTCCGGAGCCTGCTCGTCGTCCCGCTCGGCGACCACGGGGTGATGCCGCTCGGCTCGCAGGAGCCGGAATTTTTCGACGACACCGCGGTACAGCTGGCGCGGGTGCTCGGCGCGAACGTCACCGTCGCGCTCGATCACGCGCAGCGAACGGCCCAGCTCCGCGACCGCGACGCGGAGCTCCAGCGGGAGATCGACCGGTTAGAGAAGTTCGCCGGGCTCGTCTCGCACGACCTCCGGAACCCGCTCAACGTCGCGGCCGGCCGGCTCGAACTCGCGCGAACGACGGTGGACGACGGCGACACGCTCGACGATCTCGATCGGATCGCCGACGCTCACGACCGGATGGAGGAGCTCATCGACGACCTGCTCGCACTGGCGCGACAGGGGCGGACGGTCGACGAGCTGGTGTCCGTCTCGCTCGCCGACGCGGCCGCACGGGCGTGGCGGACGGTCAACACGGCGGACGCGACGCTGGATCTCCCCGAGAAGTCGCTCGCGGTCGACGCCGACCCGGAGCGGCTGCGCACCCTGCTGGAGAACCTGTTCACGAATAGCGTGGAACACGGTTCCACGAACAGCCGGGCGAAGCCCGGCGACAGCGTGGCACATGCCGCCGACTCGACGGCGGACGCCGACGGCGTCACGGTCACCGTCGGCGCGCTCACGAACGGCTTCTACGTCGCGGACGACGGCGTCGGCTTCGAGATCGATCCCGACGAGGCGACGGAGTACGGGACGTCGAGCGACCCCACCGGAACGGGGTTCGGGCTCGCGATCGTCCACGAGATCGCGGCCGCGCACGGTTGGACGCTCGACGTGGTCGACGAGGACGGCGCGCGGTTCGAGTTCCGAACCGACGGCTGAGCGGGACCGGGCGCCGCGAAGCAGACGGTATATAAAACGGTCGTGGACGTGCGAGGGTGGCGCACACCCGAGCCACGGTTATGCCCGTTTCGACCGTACGATCCCGGTATGCACGAAGCCACCCGCGAGCTGCTCGAGCCGCTCCCGCCGAGCGCCAAACTGGTCTACTACGTCCTCGACGAGGAGGGCCGGTTCGACCAGACGGGGCTCGCCGAGGAGACCCGTCTCTCGACCCGAACCGTCCGGTTCGCGGTCGAGAAGCTCACCGAGGCCGGGCTCGTCGAGGAGGGGCTCTGCCCCAAGGACGCTCGCCGGTCCGTCTACGCGGCCGTCCCCCAGTCGGAGCGGCCGACCGGCTCCGAGCCCGAGGCCGCCTCCGAGCCCGACGCGGAGGCGCCGACGGCGACCGCGGTCGCCGAGGACTGACGCCGACGGGTTCCGTACCGATCCGTCGCGTTTTTGCCCGCGCGACCGGTAGTGAGCCCACTCGATGGCGACGTATCACATCGAAACCTACGGCTGTAGTTCCAACCGGGGCGAGAGCCGGGAGATAGAGCGGGCGCTGCGCGACGGCGGTCACCGCCCGGCAGACGGTCCCGAAGACGCTGATGTCGCCATCCTCAACACCTGTACGGTCGTCGAGAAGACGGAGCGAAACATGCTCCGGCGCGCCGAGGAGCTGGAAGACGTGACCGCCGAGCTCGTCGTCACCGGCTGCATGGCGCTCGCGCAGGGCGAGATGTTCGCGGAGGCCGACGTCGACGCCGAGATCCTCCACTGGGACGAGGTGCCCTCGTACGTGCTCAACGGCGAGTGCCCGACGGTCACCCCCGACGCCGAGCCCGTCTTAGACGGCGTCGTCGGCATCCTCCCCATCGCGCGCGGCTGTATGAGCAACTGCTCGTACTGCATCACGAAGTTCGCGACCGGGCGGGTCGACTCCCCGTCGGTCGAGGAGAACGTCGAGAAGGCCCGCGCGCTCGTCCACGCCGGCGCCAAGGAGATCCGCGTGACCGGACAGGACACCGGCGTCTACGGCTGGGACGACGGCGACCGGAAGCTCCCGGAGCTACTCGACCGGATCTGCGACATCGACGGCGAGTTCCGAGTCCGGCTCGGGATGGCGAACCCCGGCGGGATCCACGGCATCCACGAGGAACTGGCCGAGGTGTTCGCCGACAACGAGGAGCTGTACGACTTCATCCACGCGCCGGTCCAGTCGGGGTCCGACGAGGTGCTCGAAGACATGCGCCGACAGCACCGCGTCGAGAAGTTCCGCGAGATCGTCGACACCTTCGACGACCGGCTCGACCACTGGACGCTCTCGACCGACTTCATCGTCGGCTTCCCCACCGAGACCGACGACGACCACGAGCGGTCGATGGATCTGCTCGCCGAGGTCCGTCCCGAGAAGATAAACGTCACCCGCTTCTCGAAGCGTCCCGGCACCGACGCCGCCGAGATGAAGGGGCTCGGCGGGACGATCAAGAAGGAGCGCTCGAAGGCGATGTCGGAGCTGAAGATGGAGGTCGTCGGCGAGGCGTACGAGTCGATGGTCGGCGAGACCTTCGAGGTGCTCGTCGTCGAGGAGGGCACCGGCGACTCCGTGAAGTGCCGCGACGGCGCCTACCGACAGATCATCGTCCAGAACGCCACCGAGCGCGGCGTGGACGTGGGCGACTTCCTCACCATCGAGGTGACCGGCCACAACACGGTCTACGCCTTCGGGGAACCGGTCGCGGCGGCGGATCGCGACTCGATCGACGGCGAGTCCGTCGAACGAGACGACCGCGGGGAATCGTCCGTCACGTCGGCCTGATCTTTCGGAGCGTCCGCGAGCTGTCGCGTCGCCTCGCGTCCCTCAGCTCTCGTCGCCGAAGCCGCCGACCGCCGGGTCGGCGGGCGACTCGGCGCGAGCAGGGAGCGTGATCCTGACGATCGTCCCCCGCGGATCGTTGTCCGCGAACTCGACCGCGCCGCCGGAGCGAGTCACCGCCCAGTATATCAGCCACAGGCCAAGTCCCTCAGTGTGTTCGAGCGGCGTCTCCGCGGCGTTTTCGAGCGCATTTCGCTCGCTCTGGGGAATCCCTCGTCCGGTGTCCGCGATGACGACGCCCGTCGTGCCGTCGTCGCGTCGCCGCACGTCGACGGTGATCTCCACGTCGGAGGGGTTGTGTTCGACCGCGTTCCGGAGCGCCTCGCGCAACGCGAGCGAGAACGCCGGATGCGTCCGCACGAGGCAACTGTCGGGCAAGTCCGTACGGACCGTCGCATCGGGGGCCTCCGTCAGCAGATCGGCCACCTCCTCGTCGACGGCGTCGACGAGGTCGAACGTTTCGAGCCCCTCCGTCCGCCAGATCGACACGATTCGCCGGGTTCGGTCGCTCGTCTCGACGAGCCCCTCCAAGTGGTCCCGCACGATACGCGTCCGCTCCGAGATGTCGGGCGTTTCGGCGGCGTTCCCGCTCGTCGCTCCCGGCGGTTCGATCCCCTCCCGTGCGTCCTCGAACCTCGCTCCCGCGTCTTCGATCTCCTCCAGATGGCCGAGCGCGATAGCGAGCTCGTTTCGGATGTTGTGACGCAGCACGCGGTCGTTGATCGACAGCAACGCGGCGAGCTCCTTTGCCTCGGTGAGCTGCTCGTCTGCCTGCACCGCGTACAGGCTGCCCCGAGAACCGACCGCCGACCCGAGGCTGGTGGCGAACGAGATCAGAAACGAGAGTTCGAACGCGTGGTGTTCGAGCAGCCAGATGAGCCAGACGACGCCGGCGAGCGCAACGAACGATACCGCCGTCCCGACGCTGATCCGCAGGGCGCGCCGCTGGCCGGCAAGAGAAACGTCCCACCGCGGGAGGTCGTACACCGTGTAGAAGACGATGCCGGAGAGGCAGAACACGAGGGGGGCCTCCAGCACCGTCCCAACGCCCTCCCCTTCGAGCAGCAAATGTTGACCGCCGAGCCCGGCACAGAGAACACCCAGCGCGGCGAATCCGTTCCGGGGAGCGGTCCAAAAGACCATTGACGGACCTACTCCGTCACGATATATATTGGTTTCCAGATAGTTCACCGCGCCGGTCGTTTTCCTGCTACTCGACGTCGTAGATCAGTTCGACCTCGTCGGCGAAGCGGTCCAGGATGTTGCGCCGCTTCTTCTTCATCGTCGGCGTGAGCAGGTCGTTCTCCTCGGTGAACTCCTCGTCGACGATCCGGAACTGCTTGATCCGCTCGTACGGTTCGAACTCCTCGTTGACGCGGTCGACCTCCTCTTGGATCCGCTCGCGAACTCGGTCGTCGCGACAGATCTCCTTGCGGTCGTCGGGGAGGTCGATCCCCCGCGCGTCGGCCCACGCGTCCACCTTCTCAAAGTTCGGGACGATCAGCGCGGAGACGAACTTCCGGCCGTCGCCGAGCACGACGCACTGCTCGACAAACTCGTTGGCCGCGAACCGGTCCTCGATCGGTCCCGGCGCGACGTTCTTCCCGGTCGAGAGGACGAGCAGCTGCTTGGCGCGCTCGCGGAAGGCGACGTACCCGTCCGGCCTGAGCTGGACGATGTCACCGGTGTGGAACCAAGGCTCGTCCGGGTCGCCGTCGCGTTCGTCGGGGGGTGTGCCGGCGACGACGGCGTCCTCCGGGAGCCGGTCCGGATCGGTGAACGCCTCCGCGGTCGCGTCCGGGCGGTTCCAGTAGCCGTCGGTCACCTGCGGGCCGCGAACGAGCAGCTCGCCGACGTCGCCGGCCAGGTCCGCAGCCTCCTCGCCGACGACGGCGCCGTCGATCGCGACCTCGGTGTCGACCACCGGCGGGCCGATGGTGCCGACCTTCGGTTCCTCCGGCGGGTTGACGCAGATCACCGGGGAGGTCTCCGTGAGCCCGTACCCCTCTAAGATCGGGAGGTCCATCGCGTGGTACAGCGCGCACAGCTCCGCCGACAGCGACCCGCCGCCGGAGATGAAGAAGTCGACGTTGCCGCCGATCGCCTCCCGGACCGACGAGAACACCAGCTTGTCGGCGATCGCGCGCTTGGCGTCGAGCAGGGCGCCCGGCCTGTCGGCCTCGTGGTGGGCACGTCCCACCCCGACTGCCCACTCGAAGATGCGCTCTTTCACGGGCGATTCGCTCGCCTGCTCGCGGATCGCGTCGTACAGCTTCTCGTAGACGCGCGGGACGCTCGTGGTCGTCGTCGGGCGGACGAGCCCGAAGTCCTCGCGGAGGGTGTCGGGGCTCTCGGCGTAGCCGACCGTCGCGCCCGCCGCGAACATCATGTAGTGACCCGCGAGCCGCTCGAAGACGTGCGCGAGGGGGAGGAAGGAGAGCGTCGTCGACTCGGCGCTGATCCCCGGCACGTCGCCGTCGCGGTCCGGGCGGTCCGCGAAGCGCCGGTAACACTGGTTGACGTTCTCCCGGAAGTTCGCGTGGGTGAGCCGGACGCCCTTCGGCTGGCCCGTGGTCCCGGAGGTGTAGATGAGGCTCGCGAGGTCACCCACGTCGATCGCGTCGATCCACGACTGGTAGGCGTCCTCGTCGAACGCGTCGTCGCCGAGGGCGTGGACCTCGCCGAGGGTGTACACGTCGTCGACTGAGAGCCCGGTGTCGCCGTCGGCTCCGCCGCCACCGCCGATATCCGCGTCGAGGTCGGCCGTGTCCACGTCGTCGAACGTCACGAGCGCGTCGAGTTCGTGGTCGAGGGCGTCGGCGACCCCGAGCACCTCGTCGAGCAGTTCGCGGTTCTCCGCGACAACGACGGTCGCGCCGGGGTCCTCGATCAGGTAGCGGACCTGGTTCGGCGAGGAGGAGGCGTACACGGTCGTGACGGTCGCGCCCGCGGCCAGCGCCGCGAAGTCGGTCTGGGCCCACTCCATCCGGGTCTGCGCGTAGAGGGCCACGCGGGTGTCGCCGTCGACGCCGAGTTCGCGGAACCCGGTCGCGAGCCGCCGGACGATCGCGCGCATCTCGGCGTAGGTCACGTCGGCGTACTCGCCCGCCGAAGCGGGGGGGAGCACGCCGCTGGAGACCAGCGAGCGATCGTAGACATCGCCCTTGTACCGCTGGGCGAGCCGGTCCGCGTTGCGCTCGGCGGACCGTTCGAACGTGCGCGGGAGCGTCTCGCGGGCGACGACGTCGTCCGCGAACTCCCGTTCCGCCTCTCGCCAGTTCATACCACGACCTCTCGCCGACCCTCCATAAACAATGCGGTAGTTTCCTGTTTATTTCGGGCGAGAAGTCGCGGTTCCGGGTGAGAGAACCGATCGGCGACGGGCGAGGCGACAGGCAACCGAGGCGACGACAAGCGAGGCGACAGGCAACCGAGGCGACGACAAGCGAGGCGACAGGCAACCGAGGCGACGGCAAGCGAGGCGACGGCAAGCGAGGGTTTAATTCCGAGAGCGCGCCAGGGGAAGTCGTGGACCCCGATCGGATCCCCGCCGAATTCCCTGCCCCGAGCTTCCGCGGGGCACAGGAGCGGGCGCTCGCGGACATCCGCGACGCGTTCGCCGCCGGTAACGACGTGGTCTTGGTGCGCGCGCCGACCGGCAGCGGCAAGTCCCTCCTCGCGCGGGCAATCATGGGCGCGTCGGCCACCGTCGACGAGACGGCCCCCAGCGAGGCGACCGGCGCCTACTACACCACCCCGCAGGTGTCGCAGATCGACGACGTGGAGGCCGACGACCTGCTCGACGACCTGGCGGTGATCCGGGGGAAATCGAACTACGACTGCATCCTCCCCGGCGAGCACGACACGCCGGTCAACCGCGCGCCCTGCGTCCGCCAGCAGGGGTTCGACTGCTCCGTGAAACACCGGTGCCCGTACTTCTCCGACCGCGCCATCGCCTCCGGGAACCGCTACGCGGCGATGACCCTCGCCTACTTCATGCGGACCGCCGGCTCGGAGGTGTTCCGCAAGCGCGACGCCGTCGTGATCGACGAGGCGCACGGGCTCGCGGAATGGGCGGAGATGTACGCGACGATCGAGCTCTCGCCCGACCGCGTCCCGGTGTGGGACGACGTGAGCGTCCCGGACGTGGAGGCCGACGCGGGCCCGGAGGAGGACGCGCTCGACCGCACCGCCCGCTTCGTCGCCTCCCTCCGCGATGTCGCGGAGCGCGCGAAAGACGAGCTGACCGGGCGGCCCGAACTCGACCGCGAGGAGGTGGCGCGTCGCGACCGCCTACAGGAACTCATCAGCGAGCTCGGCTGGTTCCTGGAGGACTACCGAGACCCGGAGTCGCCGACGACGTGGGTCGTCGACCAGCCCGACGGCGAGGGGTCGGCGCTCGCGATCAAACCCCTCGATCCGGCCCGCTACCTCCGGCACACCGTGTGGGATCGCGGGAACAAGTTCGCGCTGCTGTCCGCCACCATCCTCTCGAAGGAGGCGTTCTGCCGCGGGGTCGGCCTCGACCCCGCGAACGTCGCCCTCGTCGACGTCGAGCACACCTTCCCGCTCTCGAACCGGCCCCTGTACGACGTGACGCAGGGGTCGATGACCTACGAGCACCGCGACGAGACGGTGCCGAAGATCGCCCGGCTGATCGTCCGCCTGATGGCCGAACACCCGGACGAGAAGGGGCTCATCCACGCGCACTCGTACGACATCGCCGGGCGGCTCACCGAGCTGCTGGGCGAGTTCGGCGTCGCCGCACGGGTCCGGCGACACGACCGCGCGAACCGGGACGCGGAGCTGTCGGCGTGGAAGGCCAGCGACGACCCGGAGGTGTTCGTCTCCGTGAAGATGGAGGAGGCGCTCGACCTGAAAGGCGACCTCTGCCGGTGGCAGGTGGTGTGTAAGGCCCCGTACCGCAACACCAACGACTCGCGGGTCGCCCGCCGGCTCGCCGACGACCAGTGGGCGTGGTACCACCGGACCGCGCTCCGGACCGTCATCCAGGCGTGCGGCCGGGTCGTCCGCGCGCCCGACGACCGCGGCGCGACGTACCTCGCGGACGACTCGCTGCTCGACCTCTTCGACCGCGCGAAGGCCGACACGCCGCCGTGGTTCCGCGATCAGATCGACGCGATGACGACGCCGACGCTGCCCGACTTCGACCCCGACGCCGCGCTCGCCGGGATCGACGCCGATCCGTCCGGCCCGTCGCGGGCGACCCGGCGCGGGGGAACGACTCTCGGCGGGGAGGCGAGCGGAGGAGAGAGCGGAGGCGGGAGCCGCAAAGGCGGCCCGCGAGCGAACGGCTCGGGAGGGTCCGGCGGGACGGAAACGGGAGCGACCGACGGGACGGGCGGTAAAGGCGAAACGACGCGCACGCGCTCGGAGGCGGACGCGGAGCGCCGGGAGGATCACCCCCTTTCCGACGTCTGGGGCGACGGCTGAGGGTCGCCGATAGAAGGCCGGTAGCGGTATCGATCCGACTCGGACCGCGGTCGCGAGACCGGTTGCGTTCGACGCTACAGGAGCGAGACGCCCCACGCGGCCATGGAACTGACCATGAGGAACGCGAAGAACAGCGCGATCAACTGTTGTCTGTCCATGCACCGGCTACGGCCGCAGAGCGTGATAACTCCTGCGGGCGCGGGCCGCCGGACGGGTCAGCGCCGCCGACTCCGGACAGCGCCGGCCGGTCGGGGCGACCCGGAACGTATTATATTACCACGGACTGATCAATCGTCAATATATATCATATAAGGTGTATCAGGAACCTCAGTCAATTAGTAACCTTCATAAACCTTCACGCTACTACCTTAGGTATGGCAACGAAGGGGCTGGCGACCGCGCTGACGCTGTACGGGGCGCGAACACTGACACTCTCTCAGGCCGCCGCGCAGGCCGGGGTCAGCGAGGCTGAGTTCGTCGAGCAGTTGGAGCGCCGCGGGATCGACGTGACGGAATCGGAGCGCGCCGCCGCCCTCGGAGAGGAGCAGACCGCCCGCGCGGACTGATCGGAAGCGACACGCGGATCTACCGGTACTTTTCAGAGCCCGAGAGCGGTGCGGGTGCGACGCCCGCGACGCGTATCGACGCCCGAGAATCCGACCCGACGCCCGAGAATCCGACCCGACGCCCGCGACGGCCTACTCCTCGGGGACGAGGTGGACCTCGCCGCCGTGCTCGAACGCGAGCACCGTGTCGGCGTCGCCGTCGACGAAGTCGGGGTTCGGGACCGTCTTCGCCTCGTAGGTGACCGGGTCGAGCACCTGGATGGCGTTCTCGTCTTCCACGGTCACTACCGTCGTCTCCGCGGCGTCGTCGCGCCGCCCGAGCCGGGTCGCGTCCGGGGCCGCCGCGTCCTCGAACTCGGAGGTGTACTCCGCGCCGGTAGCGAGGCGAACGCCCCGAAGCCGACCGGAGACGCTCGTGACGAGCACGGGCCCGTCGCCGTCCTCGGGGTCGATTATCTCGCCCGCGGCGTAGCGGGGGAGGCGGACCGCGAACGTAACCCGGTACACCTCGTTGCCGTCGCCGTCCTCGGTGACGAGCGTCGGGTACGACTCGAAGCTCCCGCCGAGCGCCTCCGTGATCCGCGTCGCGACGTTCTGCGCGAGCCGGTTCGAGGAGAGCTTGACGTCCGGCCCGTCGTCGGTCTCTTTCACCTCCGTGATGAACGCCTCGCGGTCGCCGTCGGCCTCCTGATCGGCGACGTACGACTCGGCGATGTCGAGCGCCTCGGCGCGCTCCGCGGGCGTCAGGTCGCGCTCGTCCGCGCGGACCTGCACGATCCCGGCGTAGTAGCCGCCGGCGATCCGGCCGCAGCGGTCGCAGGTTCCCCGCGAGATCTTGACCGGGACGGTGACCTCCGCCGAGCGGAGCGTCCCGCGGACCACGCCGGAGAACCGGCAGTGCATCCGGACGTTGTTCTCGTCGACCTGCTCGGGCTCGACGCCCCACTCGACCTCTTCGGCGTCGACGTGGACGCCGAGCGCCTCCGCGACCTCGTCGACGGCGACGTCGGTGTAGTCGCGCGCGCCCACGTCCCGCCACGACTCGCCGCGGCGGACCGCGCCACAGCCGGAACAGACCAGCACCTCGATCCGGTCGGGCGCGTCGACCAGCTCGAAGTCCTCGAAGTAGCAGTCGTCACACAGCAGCGCGTCCCGCCCGCCGGGGTCGCCGGGAAGCGGCTCGCGCCGCTCCGGGACGGCGTCGCCACACCGGGGACAGAACTCCCGCGACTCGCTCATTACCGGCGGCTACGCCGAGGAGGCGTTTAAGCGGCGCGGACCGCGCTCGATCGGCGCCACCGAACCGGCGCCTCGGGGCCGATCCCTCCGAAATCGTTTTTCGCGCGGACCGAGAACGGGTGGGTATGAGCGAGAACCCCGACGACGAACGGCTCGAAGAGCTGCGGGAGAAGAAGATGGAAGAGCTCCGCGAGCGCCAGCAGGGCGGCGGCGCCGACGCCGAGGCCCAACAGCAGGCGCAGGAGCGCGCCGAGGCCCAACAGGAGGCCGTGCTCAAGCAGTACCTCACGGACGGCGCGCGCCAGCGGCTCAACGCGGTCGCGATGTCGAAACCGGAGTTCGGCGACAAGGTGAAACAGCAGGTCGCGGCGCTCGCGCAGAGCGGCCGGATCCAGGGGCAGATCGACGAAGACCAGATGCGCGACCTCCTGAAGGAACTCCAGCCCGACCAGCAGAGCTTCGACATCCAGCGGCGATAGATGGAGCTCGCGCTCCTGTACAGCGGGGGGAAAGACTCCTCGCTCGCCGCTCACCTGCTCGACCGGTTCTACGACGTGCGCTGCGTCACCGGGAGCTTCGGGCTCACGGACGACTGGAAGCACGCCGAGCGCGCGGCCGGCGAGCTCGGCTTCCCCTTCGAGCGCGTCGAACTCGACCGCGAGGTCGCCGAGGAGGCGGCCCGGACGATGATCGACGACGGCTATCCGCGAAACGGGATCCAACGGGTCCACGAACACGCCTTAGAGACGATCGCGAGCCGCGAGGTCGACGCCATCGCCGACGGGACGCGCCGCGACGACCGCGTTCCCACGGTGTCGCGCGCGCAGGCGCAGAGCCTGGAGGACCGCCACGGCAGCGACTACATCTCCCCGCTCTCCGGGTTCGGCCGCCACGCCGTCGACCGGCTCGTCGAAGAGACGTTCGACGTCCAACAGGGGCCGAGCGAGGAGGTCCCCAAGGCCGACTACGAAGACGAACTCCGGACGCTCATCGCCGACGAACACGGCCAGGAGACCGTCGGCGAGGTGTTCCCGGACCACGACCAGACGTACGTTCACGGACGGAGCGACTGAGCGGCTCGGTCGGCGAGAGCACGTGCCGTGCCACCCCGTTTCGATCTCTGTCGCCCCGTCTCGATCCCTGCCGCTCCGTTTCTCGGCGCTCGCGAGCCCCGAGCGGCGACCACAGGTCACCTAAACGGTTCTTTTGACACAGTGTAACGCGTTCTCCCGCCTCCCGAGTATCAATCGCCCGCACCCGATTATTCATCTCGATAACCGGGGGGTGGGGGTTAAAAATCGGAGCTGATTCCGGACGCGTGTGTGTCGTAACAGACCGATACAGGAACGCAACCGTCGCGAGCTGTTGGCCGCGGCGTCGGGGGGCGCCGTGCTCGGGCTCGGCGGCTGCCTCGGATCGAACGCCGAACGCACCGAAGACCGTCGAACGCCCCTCTCGGAGCGCACCCTCCGGTACGGCGGCGTGATGGCCCTCTCGGGCGGACTGGAGTCCGTCGGGACACCGATCGCCGACGCGGTCGAACTCCCGGGAAAACAGCTCGACGCCTCGGCCGTCGAGGCCGACGTCCAGTGGCGGATCGAGGACTCGAAGACGACTGCGCGCGGCGGCATCGACGCGATGCGGACGCTCGTCGACGCCGGGTTCCCGGCGGTCGCCGGGCCGCTCGGCTCCGACGTGACCCTACAGGCGGTCCAGCAGGCCTCCATTCCCGCGGAGGTGGTCAACTGCTCGCCCGCGAGCACGACTCCGACGCTCTCGATCCTCAACGACCGCGGGTTCAGTTTCCGAACCGCGCCGGACGACTCCCTGCAGGCCGTCGTCGCCGCGGGGCTTGCCGCCGACGAGCACGGCGCGTCGTCCGCGGCGACGCTGCACATCGCGGGCGACTACGGCCGGCAGCTCTCCGGCGCCTTCGCCACGTCGTTCGACGGCGAGATACAGCGACAGGTCTCCTTCTCGGACGAGTACGAGGAGCCGCTCGCGACCGCGCTCTCCGGCGATCCCGACCTGCTCTTCGTGATCGGCTACCCGGAGGACGGCGTCGAGATCTTCGGCCACTACTACGACGGCCACGCCGGCGGCGAGACCGTGTTCACCACCGACGGGATGATGGACCCGTCGCTCCCGGAGCAGGTGGGCGAGCCGATGGGGAACGTCTACGGGACGGCGCCGTCCTCGAACGGCCCCGGCTACGACGCGTTCGCGGAGCGCTACGAGTCCGAGTACGGGAGCGCCCCGGGTATCTTCACCGCGAACGGGTACGACGCCGCGGCGGTGCTCCTCCTCGCGAACGCCGCCGCGGGCGAGAACGACGGGGGCGCGATCCGCGAGCAGATGCGGGACGTCGTCTCTGAGGGCGGTACCGAAGTCACGCCGGACTCCCTCGCAGAGGGCGTGCGCCGCGCGGCCGCCGGCGACCCGGTCGAGTATCGGGGCGCGTCGAGCGAGGTCGTCTTCGACGAGAACGGCGACGTCTCCGGGATCGACTACGAGTACTTCCGGTACGACGCCGACGGGATCAGCGTCATCGAGGAGGTCGCTCCGGAGGTGGGGGCGTGAGCGGAACCGACTCCAGCGGAAACGACGACGCCGACGACTCGGTCGTCGGTCGGGTCGCGAGGCGGCTCACGCCGGGCGTGATCCGGCGTAACTACCGGGCGAAGTTCGTCATCTCCATCCTCCTCGTCGTGGTCGTCCTCGCGGCCGTCGGCGGCGTGAACTACGGGAGCGCCGAGGCCACGGTCGAGCGGGACGCCGAACAGCAGCTCACGTCGACGGTGGACATGCACGCCGACTCGATCAACGAGTGGGCGGTCTCGATGGAGACCCACACCCGGTCCGTCTCGTCGACGCAGGCGCTCGCGGGGGCGGACGCCGGGACCGCCGAGGGAGAGCTGATCCAGAAGCAGGCGCAGCTCCCGGTCGACGTGCGGGCGATCCACCTCGTCGACACCGCCGAGGGGAGCGTCGTCACGAGCACGTCGCCCGCGCTCCGCGGCGAGTCCGTCGACGGGATCGCGGCACCGTGGACCGACGTCGAGCCCGGCGTCGACCTCACCTCGTCGAACGACGTATGGAACTCGCCGACCGCCTACGAGTCGAGCGCCATGGGCGACCAGGTCATGGCGTTCGCCAGCCCCGTCGCGGGCGACGAGTCGCGCGTCGTCGTGCTGGTCGGCACGCTGGAGTACCGGGTCGACAACCTCCGGAAGCTCCACGCCGACCAGGAGACGACGATCGTCGGCGCCGACGGCGAGACCATCCTCTCCGGCGGCAACGCCACGCTGAACGCCGACGGCGACATCGTCGCCGAGCTCGGCGCGTCCCGCGACGGGACCGCCTTCGACCGCGGCGACGACGAGGTGGCGGCGTACGCCTCGACCGGCGACAAGGAGTGGGTCGCCGTCACCACCGTCCCGACCGCGCAGGCCTTCGCCGCGAGCGACGCGGTCGGCACCAGCGTCTTGACCGTGATCGGCGCCGGACTGCTCGCGCTCGTCGTCGTCGGGATCGCGTTGAGCCGGCAGACCGTCGGCCCGCTGCGCGACCTCCGCGACCGCGCGGAGCGCATGGAGGCCGGCGACCTCTCGGTCGATCTGGAGACGAACCGGATCGACGAGATCGGTCGGCTGTACGGGTCGTTCGGGGCGATGCGCGACTCCCTCAGCGACAAGATCGACGAGGCGGAGACCGCACAGGAGGCCGCCGAGGCCGAGCGCGAGCGGATGGCGCGGCGCAACGAGCAACTGCAGGCGACCGCCGACGACTACGGCGAGACGATGCGGGAGGCCGCCGACGGCGACCTCACCGCGCGGATGCGGACCGACGCCGACGACGAGGCGATGGCGGCGATCGCCGAGGAGTTCAACGGAATGATCGCGGAGATCGAGCGGACGTACGCCCGGCTCTCCGCGTTCGCGGACGAGGTCGCCTCGGCGTCCGAGCAGGCGACGGCCTCCGCCGAGGAGGTGGCCGAGACGGCCTCCGAGGTCGCGGGCTCGGTCGACGAGATATCGCAGGGAGCCGCCGATCAGAGCGAGTCGCTGACGGAGGTGAGCGACGAGATGAGCGACCTCTCCGCGACGATCGAGGAGGTCGCCTCGTCGTCCGACCAGGTCGCCGATGCCGCCGCGCGGACGGCGGAGGCCGGCGACAGCGGACAGGAGGCCGCCATGGACGCCATCGACGAGATGGAGGCGACCGAGGAGACCGTCGAGGAGGCGGTGGCGGCGATCCACGCGCTCGACGACGAGGTGAGCGAGGTGGACCAGCTCATCGACCGGATCTCGGAGATTGCGGAGCAGACGAACATCCTCGCGCTGAACGCCAACATCGAGGCCGCCCGCTCCGGCGGCGAGGCCGGCCAGGGCTTCGAGGTGGTCGCGGAGGAGATCAAGGCGCTGTCCGACGAGGTGAAGGACGCCGCGGAGAGTGCGGAGTCCCGCATCGACGCCATCCGCGAGCGGATGGACCGGTCGACGGCCGAGGTCGAGTCGACGAGCGAGCAGATCGACGACGCCGCGGAGCGCGTCGAGGCCGCCGTCGACGACCTCGAACACATCGCCGACCTCGCGGACGAGACCAACGACGGGGTCCAGGAGATCTCCGACGTGACCGAAGAGCAGGCCGCCTCCACCGAGGAGGTCGTCTCCATGGCCGACGAGGTGGCGACGATCAGCGAGGAGACCGCCTCCGAGGCGGACACCGTCGCCGCGGCCGCCGAGGAACAGACCACCTCGCTCACGGAGGTCTCGGAGTCCGTCTCCTCGCTCTCCGAGCGCGCCGCCCGGCTCTCGGAGACGCTCGACCGGTTCGAGACCGGCGTGGACGCCGCCTCGGCGGGCGGCGAGGAGGGCTCCCTCGGGGGGCCCGCGTCCGATCCCGGAGCCGCCGACCCCGCCCCGACGGGCGAGGCGAACTCGGACTGACCGGCTCGGGGCGAGTCCGGACCGAGCCGGCGGTCGCCCCCGAAAGGATGCTTTCAAGCGGGCGCTCGCCGAACCGACGCCCATGTACGATGGCCTCAAGGGATTCCGCGACTTCTACCCCGGCGAGCAGTCGGCCCGCCGCGAGGTGACGGACGCGATCGAGGACGCCGCGAGCCGGTACGGCTTCCGCGAGATCGCCACCCCCGCCCTGGAGCGGACGGAGATGTACGTCGACAAGTCCGGCGAGGAGATCGTCGAGGAGCTGTACGCCTTCGACGACAAAGGCGGCCGCGGCGTCTCGATGACGCCCGAACTCACGCCGACCGTCGCCCGGATGGTGGTCGCGAAGGGCCAGGAGCTCTCGAAGCCGATCAAGTGGGTGTCCACCCGGCCGTTCTGGCGCTACGAACAGGTCCAGCAGGGTCGGTTCCGCGAGTTCTACCAGACGAACATCGACGTGTTCGGCTCCTCGGCGCCCGAGGCCGACGCCGAGGTGCTCGCGGTCGCCGCCGACGCGCTCACGAGCCTGGGCCTCACCGGCGACGACTTCGAGTTCCGGGTCTCCCACCGCGACATCCTCGGCGGGCTCGTCCGGGCGCTCGCCGACGACCCGGACGCGGTCGACGCCGAGGCCGCGATCCGCGCGGTCGACAAGCGCGCGAAGGTCGACGACGGCGAGTACCTCGGGCTCCTCTCGGACGCCGGGCTCGACCGCGCGACCGCCCGCGAGTTCGACGACCTCATCACGGGCGTCGACGCCCCCGAGGACCTCGAAGACGTGGCCGAGGCCGGCGGCGAGGAGGTCGAGGCCGCCGTCGAGAACCTCCGGAACGTGCTCGCCGCGGCCGACGACTTCGGTGCGGGCGAGTTCTGCGAGGTGTCGCTGACGACCGCCCGCGGGCTCGACTACTACACCGGCGTCGTCTTCGAGTGCTTCGACTCTACCGGCGAGGTGTCCCGCTCCGTCTTCGGCGGCGGGCGCTACGACGACCTCATCGAGAGCTTCGGCGGCCAGCCCACTCCCGCGGTCGGCGTCGCGCCCGGCCACGCCACGCTCAAGCTCCTCTGTCAGCGCGCCGGCGTCTGGCCCGACGAGGAGCTGACGACCGACTACTACGTGCTCAGCGTCGGCGACACGCGGAGCGAGGCGGCCGCGCTCGCCCGCGACCTCCGCGCGCTCGGCGACGACGTGGTCGTCGAGCAGGACGTCTCCGACCGGTCGTTCGGCGCGCAGCTCGGCTACGCCGACTCGGTCAACGCCGAGACGGTCGTGGTCGTCGGCGAGCGCGACTTGGAGAACGGGGAGTACACCGTGAAAGACATGGCGAGCGGCGACGAGACGACCGTACCGGTCGACGACTTCCCGCCCGAGAACGGGCTGCCGACGTACGAGGACTACGAGTAAGTCCTCACCGACCGACGAAGGAGGAGCTTCCCTCAATGCTTTTCAACTGCGCGCCGGGACCGTGGGGACGATGATCCCCCTTGCGACAGCGATGCCGCCCGGCGAGATCGGCCTCCGCGTGGCGGCCGGCCTCGCCCTCATCCTGATCAACGCGTACTTCGTGGCGATCGAGTTCGGGCTGACCCGCCTGCGGCAGTACCCCGAATCGGAGATGGACACTCCCGGACTGCGGCGCGCGTGGGAGATGACCGATGACCTGGAGTTCTACCTCACCACCTGCCAAGTGTGGATCTCCGGGACGAGCATCGCACTCGGTATCGTCGCGGAGCCGGGGCTCGCCGCGCTGTTCGCGCCGCTGTTCGAGAACACGGCACTCGCGTCCGCCGGCGCGGGGTCGCTGCTGGGCTTTTTCATCATCAACATGGTCCACCTCACCCACGGCGAACAGACACCGACGTACCTCGGCGTCGAGCGCTCGAAGCAGGTCGCCGAGTACGGCGCGCGGCCGCTGTACTGGTTCGCGTGGCTCATCTCGCCGCTGATCAAGGTGGGCGACTGGGTCGCGAAGGCCACCCTCGGGCTGTTCGGCGTCGAGATGACCGGGTCGTGGACCGAGGCCGAAGAGGAGGTGCTGGAGACGCGCGCGCAGCTCCGCAACCGCCTCGGGTCGATGATGGAGGAGGTCGAACTCCCCGAGGAGCGGCGCGAGGAGGTGCTCAACGCCCTCGCCGTCGACGAGGTCGAGGTGACCGAGATCATGACGCCGGTCGGCGAGATCGTCACGCTGTCGACGACCGCGTCGGTCGCGGAGAACTTCGATCGCATTCGGGACACGCCGCACAGCCGCTTCCCGCTGGTGGGCGCGGAGCCGGAGGCGTTCGAGGGGACCGTGTACGCGCCCTCGATCGTCTCCAACTTCGAGGCCCTACAGCGGGGTGACGTGACCTTCGCGGAGATCGCGGCCCCGCCGATGACGGTCTCGGCCGACGCCAACGCGAGCGACGCCTACGACCGGTTCCAGGCGGAGAACCAGGAGCTCGCACTCGTGGTACGGGGCGGCGAGGTCGTCGGACTGCTCACCGCGACCGACGCGCTGGAGGCGGTGATGGGACAGCTCGAAGACCCGCTCGACGAGGGTAATTTATAAGACGGGGAGAACTGGCCGACGCGAGTGTGTCACGTGTATCGGTTCCAGTAGTCGATCGACCGATACGCGAGGAACAGGACGGCGTTGAGCAGCCCCGCCAATGCGACGAGCGCTCCGATTTGCGGACCGAGCGTCTTGAAGAGGCTCCCGGGACCGCCGATCTCGCTCACACCGTACGTGAAAAACGCCGCGATAACGCCCCAAACGAGCAGTATCGCGGCGATACGAGCGCCGTCGGCGATGTATTCTGATATCGAGTGTGTCGATGGGATGGAGGGCGGTGTCGGCACGGGTCCCCGTTTTCCCAACCGATTATTAAAATCCCCGATATGTGACCTACTCGTCTCGACTGATCCGATCTGATCGAATATAGGGAGAATTCTGCGCGGTATCCACATCTCGTACTCACCACGTCCGCCGGAATATGTCAGTACCACGAATGATCCACGGGGCCGATCACCGACGGAGGCGGGTCGATACCCTCACTTGAACGCCTCCCGCAGGAACACCAGCGCCCCGCCTAGCATCGCGAGGTTCCCGAAGAAGGCGAGTCGCTCGCCGCTCTTGTCACCCTCGTCGGCGTTCCAGAAGTCGTGCATCGTCGCCGTCACGACCGTGAGGAAGGCGACGGCGGCGCCGGTCGCGACCCGCGGAAGCCGCCAGAGCGCGATGCCGATCCCGGCGGTGACCATCATCCCGGACGCGAACGGGGCGGCGATGTCGGGGGCGGGCACCCCCGCGGACTCGGCGTACTCGATCGTGTCCTCCATGTCGCGGAAGTCCTCGGAGGCCTGCGCGGCGAGGCCGAGCCCGAGCAGGACGCGGCCGAGCCGCGAGGGCCCATCGCGGTCGCTCCCGTCCGTCTCTGTGGCTTCGTCGTCGGTCATAGCTGGACGAACGGTAGCATCCCACATAAAGAACCGTGCAGCGGGAGCGGGCGTGAGAAAGCGAACGGTCGACGGGAGCACGGTCGGGAGCGCCCTCATACGCGGCGCCGTCGATCGCGTGCTCCGACCGATCGACGGCGAGCCGTTCGGAGACGGACTCGGTTCAACGGATTTGTGGGACCTCACGTATGTCCCATTAGTTAGGTATTTAATATCCCTATATGAGGGTGAATAGACGAATTTGTCTCGATAGTAGGGAATAGTATATATTATATATGTCATAGCGGCGCCTCTCACGAAACAGGGAGAAATCATGTCACAAGACCTCAGCAGGCGGAAGATGGTTGCGGCACTCGGGATCGGAGCGGTCGGCGCCGTCGCGGGCTGTATCGGCGCGCCGGTGAACGCCGAGACGCCGCCGGAGGACGAGACCGAGCGGATCGCCCCCGAACTTGATCCCGCACGCGACGTCGGTGTCGACCGGATCGCGGCCGACCCGACCGACGTGCCGGCGCCGGTGGACTGGGACGAGCCGCGCGAGCACGACGTCACCCTTCGCACGAAGGAGGTCGTCGCGGAGGTCGAGCCCGGAGTCACGTTCAAGTACATGACCTTCGAGGGGCAGGTCCCTGGGCCGATGATCCGCGTCCGCCGGGGCGACACCGTGAACCTCCGGTTCGAGGTGCCGAACGACGACAACAGCGACATCCACAACGTGGACTTCCACGCCGTGTACGGCCCCGGCGGCGGCGCCGTGGACACGACGCTCGTGCCCGGCGACGACGCCGCGGAACTGAGCTTCCGCGCCGAGTTCCCCGGCCTGTTCACCTACCACTGCGCGGTGCCGGCGATGGACCACCACGTCAGCTCGGGGATGTTCGGCGCGATCCTCGTCGAGCCCGAGGCGGGGCTGCCGGCGGTGGACCGCGAGGTCTACCTCGGCCAGCACGAGCTCTACACGACGGGCGACCTCGGCGAGAAGGGCCACCACGCGTTCGACCACGGCGCGATGCTCGCCGAGGACCCGACGTACGTCGTGTTCAACGGCGAACACCACGGCTTCACGAAGGGTCGGCGCGGCGCGATCGGCGCCCGAGTCGGCGAGACCGTCCGCGTGTTCTTCGTGAACGGCGGCCCGAACCAGTCCAGCTCGTGGCACCCGATCGGGAACGTCTGGTCGCGACTGTACCGCGACGGCGACCTCGTCTCCGACCCCGCCCGATACGTCGAGACGACGCCGGTCGCGCCCGGGACGGCGACCGTGGGCGAAATGGAGCTGCCGGTGCCGGGACCGATCAAGGTCGTCGACCACGCGCTCTCGCGGGCCGGACGCCGCGGCGCGCTCGCGGTCGTGAACGTCGACGGCGAACCGAACCCGGACGTGTACGATCCGGGTACCGAACAGTCGGCCTGAACGGCGGCCGACACCGCGAATTCTTTATGAAAAGGCGTTCAGACGCCGCGGCCCTGCAGCTTCTCCTCGTCGGCCATGTCCTCGTTCGACTGCCCCTTCATCCCCTTGCCGATGCCGGAGGCGATGTCGGCGAGCTCGTCGGGGTCGTCCCAGTTGTTGACCGCCTCGACGATCGCGTTCCCCATCTCGACGGGGTCCTCCGCGCCGAAGATACCGGACCCGACGAAGATGCCGTCGCAGCCGTGATACATCATCAGCGCGGCGTCGGCGGGCGTCGCGATGCCGCCGGCCGCGAAGTTGACGACCGGGAGCCGCCCGGCCTCGGCGGTCTCGTGGACCAGGTCGCGGGGCGCGCCGTGCTCGCGGGCCCACTTCTCGCGCTCCTCGTAGTTGAGTCCGGTGAGCGTCCGGATCTGGTTTTTGATCGTGCGCTGGTGCTGGACGGCCTGGTTCACGTCGCCGGTGCCGGCCTCGCCCTTCGTCCGGATCATGGCCGCGCCCTCGCGGATCCGCCGGAGCGCCTCGGGGAGGTTCCGGGCGCCGCAGACGAACGGCGACGCGAAGTCGCGCTTGTCGGTGTGGTACTCGTCGTCGGCGGGCGTGAGCACCTCCGACTCGTCGATCATGTCGACGCCGAGCGACTCCAGTATCTCCGCCTCCTTGCGGTGGCCGATCCGCGATTTCCCCATCACCGGGATCGACACCTCGTCGATGATCTCGGTGACGTTCTGCGGGTCGGGCATCCGGGCGACGCCGCCGCGCTTGCGGATGTCGGCCGGGACGGCCTCCAGCGCCATCACCGCGACCGCGCCGGCGTCCTCCGCGATCCGCGCCTGCTCGCGGGTGACGACGTCCATGATCACGCCGCCCTTCTGCATCCGCGCGAAGCCGCGCTTGACCAGGTCGGTCCCCCGCTTCAGCTCCTCCAGATCCGTGGCCTCTGCCATAGCGGAATGGTGGGTCGCCGGCCACTTAACGGGTCGCTTTGCCGGAAGTTGGGACGCCGATACTGACCCGGACGAGGCGCCCCGACGACGACCGCTTCCCCGGCCGACCGCTTCCCCGGCCGACCGCTTCCCCGGCCGACCGCAACCGCGAAGTCCCTCGAGAGAGAGGAGCGACCCGTGACAACCGGAGCCATCCTGGCCGGAGGACGCTCGACGCGCTTCGGCGACCGCGACAAGGCCGTCACGCCGCTCGCAGGCGTGCCGATGATCCGGCGCGTCGCGGACCGACTCGCCGGCGACGGCGACCCCGTCCCGCCGGGCGCCGACCGCGCCGCCGGCGGCGACCCCGTCGTCGACGAGCTCGTGATCAACTGCCGGCCCGATCAGCGAGAGGCGATCGCGGGCGCGCTCGACGGCCTCCCGATTCCCTTCCGCTGGGCGGTCGACGACGAGCCCGATCTGGGGCCGGTCGCGGGCATCCGAAACGCCTGCCGAGTCGCCCCCGACGAGTACGTCGCCGTCGTCGCCTGCGACATGCCGTTCGTCGACCCGTCGTTTCTCGACGGACTCACCGACGACGCGGCCGGGTACGAGGCCGCGCTCCCCCGGCTCGACGACCGCTGGCTCCAGACGACGCAGGCAGTGTACCACGCCGGCGCGATGGCGACCGCCTGCGAGCGCGCCCTCGCCCGCGGCGATCGGAAGGTGCTGGCGCCGATCGACGACCTCGATCGCGTCGTCGTCGGCGACGCGGAGATCCGCGAACGCACCGCGCCGCAGACGTTCACCAACGTCAACACGCAGGCGGAGCTCGCAGAGGCGGAGGCCGCGATCGAGGAGGCGCTCGCCGGGATCGACCGCGACGCTCGGTGATCGGAGCGACGGGAGTGGAGCGAAAAGCCGCGGTTACTTTTTCAACAGCTCGTACGCCTCGTTCAGCTCCTTGAACGCCGCCTCGTCGCCGTCCTCCCCGTCCGGGTGGACCCGCTTCGCCCGCTCCCGGTAGGCCGACCGGATCGCCTCGCCGTCGGCGGTCCGATCGAGCCCGAGCGTCGCGTAGGCCTCGCGTTCGGACATCCCGCTCGTCGATGGGGCACGGTCGCGGGGGTCACCGGCCCCCGTCGCGTCCCGACCGCCGCCACCGCGGGCGCTCCCCGCGGCGCCGCGGCCGAACCCGCCGTCCGTCGCGCCGGCCGAGCGGTACGCCGATCGACGGTGTTCGGCGGCTCTCGCGCGCTGTCGGGCCCGTGCGCGCTCCCCGGGGCCCGCCCGCGCGGCCTCGCGCCGGACGCGGTCGCGGAGCCGACCGCTGGCGTGGTACCAGAGGAAGTACGCGACGGCAGCGAACGGAACGGCGACCGGTAACAGGACCGGAGAGACGACGATCCCGGCGACGAGCAGGAGGGCCGTCAGTCCGATGAACGTCGCTGCCATGCCGACGACGATCGCGCGGTTCGTCACAGGCACTCTCGGGGCTCCAGCGTTGTAAGCGCTCGGGCGAGAGCCGAGCGCTCCCGTCGGATATCGGGCGACAGAGCGTTCGATCGGATGTGTGGCGTTCGGTCAGGCGAGCACGTCGTTCCCCCCGGACCCGCTCCCGGAGTGACGAGCGTACTGGACCGCGATCCCGGCGACGAACACCGCGGCGAACGCGGCGTTCGAGAGGCTCGCCTGCTCGACGAACGCCACGGGCTCGCCCGCGACGACCGCCTGCCAGACGGGGACGGTCGTCGCCACGAGTCCGGCGCCGAGGGCGACGAGCGAGAGCGTGATGATGTAGTCGTAGTGCCGCATCGCCAGGAGTCCGGCGACCGCGCCGACGAGGACCGCGACGAGGAGGAACTGCTGGAACTCGGGCTGGGAGAGCAGCGACGACTCGACCGCCGCGTCGACCGCCACCGCGTCGAGCCCCGACGCCTCGGGATCGTGGAACCGTCGCAGGAGCGACTCGCCGGCGGTCAACACCAACACGGCGAGGGTCGCGAAGACGAACGCCGCGATCGACACCGCGAACCGCGCCGCCAGCGGGATCAGAACGCGGCCGAGCACGGTGCCGACCAACACGGCCGCCCCGGCGAGGACCAACCGTTGGCCGGCGGCCGGGGTGGTCGCGATGAACTCTGGGAGCACCACCCAGCCGACGAACCCGCCGACGATCGCGCCGCCGAGCCAACTGATCCACCCGAGGACGCGGTCTTTGAGGTCGTACGCGCTGACGACCAGTACGGCGCCGACGAGGGTGTTCACCGCGAGCACCGCCAGAGATATCGGATCGGAGGTAATTGACATGCGTTGACAGAAATTACGGGTCGACTTAGTTCTCCGGATTCGGGCGAGTTCGCTTCCGGCCGACGGGCCGGTTCCCTCCGCCCGCCTCCGCACGGTTTATGCACGCGGACGACCGGATCCGTGGTATGCCGACTGCGGACCGCGAGACGGTAACCGGGCTCCCGCCGGGGATCGCCGACGCCCGCGAGGAGCTGACGCCGATGCTCTCGCAGTACGCCGACCTGTGTGCGGCCCACGAGGACGCCCTCGTGCTGTTCCAGGTCGGCGACTTCTACGAGGCGTTCTGCGAGGCGGCCGCGGCGGTCGCCCGCGTCTGTGAAGTGACGCTGACGGAGCGCTCCGACTCGACCGGCGACTACCCGATGGCGGGGATCCCCATCGACAACGCCGCGCCCTACCTCGAGTCGCTGCTCGACGCGGGCTACCGCGTCGCGATTGGCGACCAGGTCGAGGACGCCGAGCAGGCGTCCGGCCTCGTCGACCGGGCCGTCACCGAGGTTATCACCCCCGGAACCGTCGTCGAGGACGAGCTGTTGGAGGCCGGGACGACGAACTACGTGGCGGCGGTGGCGGCCGGGGGCGACGGGAGCGACGGGGGCAGCGGTGAGGGCGCCGACCGCGCCGCCGATCGGACCGTCGGCCTCGCCGCCGTCGACGTCTCCACGGGCGAGTGCCTCGTCACGTCGGGCGACCGCGACGCGGTCGCCGAGGAGCTCGACCGGATCGCGCCCGCGGAGCTGATCGCGGGCCCCGACGCGCCCGACTTCGAGCCGTCGGACGCCGAGCGCGGCTGGGCGACCCACGCGTACGACCCCGACGCCTTCGGGCGCCGGGCCGCGGTCGAGCGGCTGGAGCCGTACCTCCCCGCTCCCGACCGCCGGTTCGACGGCGACGCCGAACTGCGGGCGGCGGGCGCGGTGCTCGCGTACGCCGAGTACACGCAGGGCGACGACGGCCCGCTCTCGTACGTCACTCGGCTCCGTCGGTACGACCCGCGCGACCGGCTCCGGCTCGACGCGGCCGCCCAGCGCAGCCTCGAACTGTTCGAGAACCGCGGACTCGGCGCGAGCGACACCCTGTTCGACGCGCTCGACGAGACGAGCTGCGCGCTCGGCCGCCGGTGTCTGGAGCGCTGGCTCCGGCGCCCCCTCGTCGACGCCGACGCGATCCGGAGCCGTCACGACGCGGTCGGCGAACTGGCCGACCGCACTCTCGTTCGCGAGGGAGTCGCCGACGCGCTCGGGACCGCCTACGACTTGGAACGCCTCGTCGGGCGGATCTCCCGGGGGCGGGCCGACGCGCGCGACCTTCGCTCGCTGCACGCGACGCTCGCGGTCGTGCCGGAGCTGAAGGCGACGCTGGCTGGGACGAACGGCGCGGGAGAGCCGGAAAGCGGCGGCGACGCGGACGCCGACGCGGACGCCGACGCGGACGCCAACTTCCCCCGCACCGACCACCTCCGCGACCTCCGCGACCGCCTCGACGAGCTCACCGAGGTCCGCGAGCTGATCGACGATGCGATCGCCGCGAACCCCCCGCCGGAGATCACCGAGGGCGGCGTGATACGCGAGGGGTTCGACGGCGACCTCGACGACCTCCGCGCCACCGAGCGCGAGGGGCGCGAGTGGGTGGCAGAGCTGGAGGCGAGCGAGCGCGAGCGCACCGGGATCGACTCGCTGTCGGTCGGCCACAACCAGGTCCACGGCTACTACATCGAGGTGACCGACGCCAACCTCGACCGGGTCCCCGACGACTACCGCCGGCGACAGACGCTGAAGAACAGCGAGCGCTACTACACGCCCGAACTCAAGGAGCGCGAGGAGGAGATCGTCGGCGCCGCGGAGCGCGCCGACGCCCTGGAGTACGAGCTGTTCGTCGACGTGCGCGACCGCGTCGCGAGCGAGACGGAGCGGATCCAGGGGCTCGCGGACGCGCTCGCGGAGCTCGACGCGCTCCGCTCGCTGGCGACCGTCGCCGTCGAGGGCGACTACGTCCGCCCGGAGATCGTCGCCGACCCCGCTGCCGCTCCCGAGGCCGGCGTCGAGATCGAGGGCGGACGCCACCCGGTGGTCGAGCGCGCCGAGGAGTCGTTCGTTCCGAACGACGCGGACCTCCCGCGCGGGTCGATCGCGGTGATCACGGGCCCGAACATGAGCGGGAAGTCGACGTACATGCGGTCGGTCGCGCTCGCGGTCGTGCTCGCGCAGACCGGCTCGTTCGTCCCCGCACAGGCCGCCTCGCTGCCCGTCTTCGACCGGTTGTTCACCCGCGTCGGCGCCTCCGACGACATCGCGGGCGGCCAGTCGACGTTCATGCGCGAGATGAGCGAGCTGACCGAGATCCTCCACGACGCGGGGCCGGACTCGCTCGTCCTCCTCGACGAGGTGGGCCGCGGCACCGCCACGACCGACGGGCGCGCCATCGCCCGCGCCGCCGCCGAGTTCATCCACGACGAGCTGGGCGCGACGGCCCTGTTCGCCACCCACTACCACGACCTGACCGACCTCGCGGAGGAGCGCGAGCGCGCCTTCAACCTCCACTTCACGGCGACCCGCGAGGACGGCGACGTGACGTTCCTCCACCGGGTCGTCCCGGGCGCCTCCTCCTCGTCGTACGGGGTCGAGGTCGCCGAACTCGCGGGGGTTCCGGCGCCCGTCGTGGAGCGATCCCGCGACCTGGTGGCCGCGGAGACGGACGACGCGGAGGCCGTCGGCGCCGAAGGGACCGACACCGAGACGAACGGCGCCGATCCCGCGGCCGACGGCGACGGGAGCGACGACGCCGACGCCTCGCTGCGGGAGTTCCTCGCCGAAGAGGAGGGGACGGAGGGAGGGAGAGAAGACGAGGGCGACGGAGCGTCCTCTCCCGACGCGCCCGACCGCGACGCCCGGACCGACCGGTCGGCCGGTTCCGAGACCGATCTGACCGCCGCCCTCGGCGACCTCGACCTCGCCCGAATGACGCCGATAGAGGCGCTGAACGCCCTCCACGACCTCCAGTCGCGAGTCGACGATGACGGGTGAGGAGCGCGCTCCCGGCGAGCCCGACGCGGGCGAGGCGTCGGCGGGGACGGCCCGCGTCCGCCGGCTCGACCCCGACACCGTCGATCGGATCGCCGCCGGCGAGGTGGTGACCCGCCCCGCTCGGGTCGTCGGCGAGCTGATCGACAACGCGCTCGACGCCGGCGCCTCGCGCGTCGAGGTCGCGGTCGACGGCGACGGCACCGACCGGGTCCGGGTGGCCGACGACGGGCGCGGAATGGGTCGCGAGGACGCCCGGCTCGCCGTCGAGCGCCACGCGACGAGCAAGCTCGCGCCCGACGGCGACCCGGTCGGCGTCGACTCGCTCGGCTTCCGGGGCGAGGCGCTGGCCGCGATCGCCGAGGCCGCGCGGCTCGAACTCGTCACCAGCGACGGCGACGCGATCGGGACGCGAGTGGTCGTCGACGGGACGGCGTCGGGCGGGGGATCGGGCCGCGAGGGCGATCCGGGCGACTCGACCGTCACCGACGCCGGGCGCGCCCGCGGCACCACCGTCGTCGTCGAGGACCTCTTCGCGACCCGGCCCGCGCGCCGGGAGTCGCTGGCGGGGCCGGCGGCCGAGTTCGCGCGGGTCTCCGCGCTGGTCGCCGACTACGCGCTGGCGAATCCCGATGTCGCGTTCACGCTGGAGCACGACGGATCGCGGACGCTGTCGACGCCCGGCTCCGGGATCACGGAGGCGCTCCTGGGCGTGTACGACCGCGAGACCGCGAGCCGCTCGACCGAGGTCGCGGCGAGCGCCGAGGTCGCGACGGGAGGGGGCGACTCCGTCTCGACGGACATCGCCGGCGCCCTCGCGTACCCCTCGGTGACGCGTTCCTCCCGCGACCACGTCCGGGTCTCGGTGAACGGGCGTCCGGTCCGGAACGACCGGCTGGCGGCCGCGGTCAGGGCCGGATACGGTCGCCTGCTCCCCGACGGCCGCGAGCCGGTGGCGGCCGTGGACGTGTCGCTGCCGCCCGCCCGCGTGGACCCGAACGTCCACCCGGCGAAGCGGGAGGTCGGCCTCCGGGACGCCGACGCGGTCGCGGACGCGGTCGAATCGGCCGTCGCCGACGCGCTCACCGGCGCCGACCTCCGGCGGAAGGCCGAGGTCGAGACGGGGCTCGACGGGGCGCTCGACCCGGTCGGCGGCGACGAGGGGGAGCGTCCGGCGGCGTTCGCGGACGCGGATCCGATCGGGACGTTCCGCGACCTCTACCTCCTCGTCGAGACCGGCGACGAGCTGCTCGTGATCGACGGCCACGCCGCTCACGAGCGCGTGAACTACGAGCGGCTCGCTCGGGCGTTCGACGGCGAGGAAGTGCCGACCGCCCCGCTCGATCCGCCCGCGACCGCGTCGCTGTCGGCCGACGAGGCGGCTGCCGCGGAGGCGCACGCCGACGCCCTCGCCGCGCTCGGGTTCGAGACGGAGCCGTTCGGCGGCGGGACCGTCAGGCTCCGGAGCGTCCCGGCGCCGTTCGGGCGGGCGGCAGACGCGGACGCGTTCCGGGACGCGCTCGCGTCCCTCTCGGACGGGGAATCGCCGCGGGATGCGCGGGAGATCCTGCTCGCGGACCTGGCGTGTCACCCGTCGCTGAAGCGCGGCGAGATCGGCGACTTGGGGCCGGCGGAGCAGCGGGCGCTGCTCGACCGGCTCGGCGAGTGCGAGCGCCCGTACGCGTGTCCGCACGGGCGGCCGACAGTGCTCTCAGTGGACGCGGCGACCTTCGCGGCGGGGTTCGGTCGGGACCGGTGAGGGGCGGACCGGTGAGGGGCGGACCGGTCGGCGGACGGGTCGCCGCTACGCGGGGCGGTCGCTCGCCCGCCCGTCGCCGCTCCCCTCCGAGCGCCCGTCGTCGTCGAGGCGCTCTACGCGCTCGACGGTCTCGGCCGCCTCCGTCGTCTCCGGCGGGTACGACACGGTCCGCTGCGGGTACGGGATGGAGATCCCGGCGTCCGCGAAGCGGTCCTGAATCAGCTCGACGGCGGTCGCCTTCGAGCGCCACCGCGCCTGCGGGGTGGGCGGCTCGATCCAGAACCGGAGGTCGAGGAGGATCGCGGAGTCGCCGAAGCCGGAGGGGATCACGTACGGCTTCGGGTTGTTGGCGATGGTGTCGATCTCGGTCAGGACCGCCTCGGCGATCTCGCTGGCCTCGTCGGGGTCGTCGTCGTAGCCGATCCCGACCTCCATGTGGATCCGGAGCCGGCCCTCGCGGCTCCGGTTCGTGATCGCCTGGTTGGTGACCAGGTCGTTTGGCACGACGACGTACTCGCCGTCGAAGTTCCGCATGTGGGTGTTCATGATCGTGATCTCGGTGACGAACCCCTCCTCGTTACCGATCTCCACCCAGTCGCCGATCTCGAAGGGGCGCGCGAACATCAGCACGAAGCCGGCGATCAGCGATCCGAGCGTCTGGCGGGCCGCCATCCCGAGCACGATCCCGAGGAAGCCGGCCCCGACGAGCAGGCCGCCGAGGTTCACGCCCCAGATCCCGAGGACGGTTATCCCCGCGATCACCAGCACGCCCACCTGCATGATCCGGCTGAGCAGCTGCTCCTGGTGTGCGGTGATGCGGTCGCTGTCGGCCGAGAGGTCCTCGACGTACTCCTCTAACACGTCGCTCGCGACGTAGGCGGCGCCGAGGAGCAGCAGGGAGAGGAACGCCTGCCCGCCGATCGCGAGCGCGTTCTCCGCGACGGGAAGCACCGCGACGACGACCGCGAACCGGCCCCACAGCGCCAGTATCGCGACGGCGGCGAGCGCGAACAGCGCGAGCTGGAGGACCCCGACGAGGAGCCGCAGCGCGAACGAGACCGGGACGGCCTCTCGCATCGTCTCGATCGAGTTCTCGCCGCGTCCGTCGAGGAACCGTTCCAGCCAGCGCGTCGTGACCCGCTCCGCGGCCCGGACGGCGCGCGGGAGAAGGAGCCAGCCGACGGCGAGCGTCGCGAGCAGGATCCCGGCCGTCACCGCGACGCGGGCCTCCGTGGTGGCGACGCTCCCCATCAGCGCGTCGAGTCGCGTTCCCAGTTGTGCGGTCACTGTTGGACGCTTCTCCCTCGCAGGTAAAAGTGGTCCCCTGTGGTTATCGACCGAGGGAACGGGCTAGGAAGCCGGGGCTGCCGGGTCCGGAGTCAGCGGCCGCGGCGGAGCTCCTCGATCAGCTGTTCGATGAGCGCGGACTGCCTGTCGAGCCGCTCTGACTGCTGTTCGACGGTGTGACGCAGCTCCGCCACCTCGGTCGCGAGATCCTCGCCCTCGACGCCGGCGCTTTCGAACGGCGACCCGTCGAAGGCGTCCTCCTCGGTCGGCTCGGCCGCCTGGGCGTGGTCGTCAGGGGCGGCCTGACCGGCGGGGTCGGCCGGATCGGTCTCGTCCGCCGCCTCGGTCCCCGCGATCTCCTCCGCCGTCGCCTCTCCCGCGGCGTCGCTCGCGAAGCCGGTCTTGGACCGCGCCGCCGAGTCGGCGTCGGCGACGGGGGACGGCTCCGAATTCCCGACCGGGTCGTCGGCGAGCGGATCGTCCGTCAACGGGTCGGTATCGACCGCGTGGCCGGCAATCGGTTCCTCGATGGACTCCGTGTTCGGAGCGTCCGCGGGATCGTCTACGACCGACGAGGTCGCCTCGCCGCCGCGGGTCGAACCCTCACCGGCCGTCGGATCCTCGCCGGGCGTCGACGCTCCGTCGGGCGACGCTTCGCCACCGGACGCCGGATCCGCTTCGGACGCCGGATCCGTTCCGGACGCCGGATCCGTTCCGGCACCCCCCGGTCCGGGTTCGGGCTCCGACGCGGACCCCGTTTCCGGCGTCCCCTCGGAACCCGGCTCCGCTTCCGCCTCCGCGTCGGCGACCGGCGAGGCCGACAGCGGGTCCGGTCCCTCGCCGAAGTCGGTGGTGCCGCCGGCGTCCCCCGCGGTGTCGGCCGCCGCGTCGTCGTCCTCGTCGGCGACGGTCACGCGGAACTCTTCGAGGCTGTCGACGCCGTAGTACGAGCAGACGGCGTCGACGAGCGTCTCCCGGACCGCCCGGGCGGACTCGTTGGGCGCTTTGAACCGCTCTGAGCGCCCGCCGTGGGTCAACACGACCGCGGTCGCGACGGTCCCCTCCTCGAAGTCGAGGTCGGTGATGTCGTCGTAGGCGAACTCCTCGAACTCCTCGTCCCAGACGGCGGAGCCGACGTGTTTGACGAGCCGGTCGCTGGTGACGACGAGCGTGAGCTCGGAGAAGCGGAAGGTGCGGACGACGGACTCGCCGGGGTCGGTGACGCCCGTCGCGGAGAGGACGCCGGCGAGGATCGGGTGGAGCACGTCGTCGGCTCGCTTGGCCGGCACCGAGATCGTCTCGTCGCCGTCGAGGCCGTAGCCGAGGGTGAGTTTCGCCTTGCGGCGACCCGTCGAGACCGCGATGCGCTCGACGTCGTGGGAGTACTCCGCGACCGACTCGTCCGACAGCAGGCCGTCGCCGCGGTAGACGAGCGACCGCGTCGGCGTGACCGCGAGTCGGTCGGCTCCCCCGAGCGGGACCTCGGCCACGACCTCCTCGTCGCCGACGGTCCCAGCGAGCAGTTCGGGAAGGCTCATATCCCGGAGATCCGCCCCGTCGGCCATAAATCCGCGGGGTCCGCGCCGGTGATCGCCGCGGGGGACCGAACCGGGCGACCGCGCCGACTCTGTCACGGGTTCGCAACCTCCCGACGGATGGGAAGGTTAAAGGGTTTCATCGCGGTACGGAACAGTGAGGCCGGGTGGCTTAGCTGGACATAGCGCCGCACTCATAGGGTTCGGAGATTCGGTGCGGTGACGCCTTGGAAGCGTCCGCGTCCTTCCCGTGGCTCCGCCGAGCCTCGGACCTGGGACATGCGGAGATCGTGGGTTCGGAGCCCACCCCGGCCATATACTATATTGTTGACATTCTCAGTCATAACCCTTCTAGCGGGCGCTCTGGGCAGTCTCGTCAGTGCTCTTGTTCTGCCGAGAGTGAAATACTCACACCTCGTACGGCGATAGAGAGTTCCTCGCCGGCGTCTGGAACGGGGGTGACCGCGTAGATGGTGGTCTGTACCTCCCTCGGATGTCACGAGGACGCCGAGGTAGTGACGCGCCTCGCAGACGGTCGAGAGCGCCCGACGTGTGAGTTTCACGCTAATGACGGGACGGTAGTCGCCGATGTCTGAGGGCGACGACGATGTCGCCGCCCGTGACGCCCTCGCTCGCGAAGGCCGGCGACATCGAAGACGAGCTCCGCAGCGATCTCGACGAGGCCACCGAGGAGATCGAGCGCCTGCGCGAAGACGTGAACGATCCACCTCGAGCAGAAGACACAGGGCCGGGAGAAGACCGGGAAGTTCGAACCGTACGTCGACGCCGGCGCGCTGGCCGTCGACGAGACAGACCACACCGACATCGACATCACGCCTGAGGAGCGCGAGCGTATCCACGAACTCGCGGACGGCGACGAGGGCGACCCACTCGACCTGGCCGCGGCCTCACTCGCACCGAAGATCCACGGCTACGACCACATCAAGTGCGCGCTTATCCTCGCGATGGTGGGCGGCTCAAAGACAGTCTACCCGGACGGCGACCACGACCGCGGCGAGTTCCACGTGCTCCTGCTCGGCGATCCTGGCACTGCGAAGTCGAAGCTGATCGGTCGGGTTGAGGACCTCGGCTGGCGGACAGTCGGCGTCTCGGGAAAAGGCGCGACCGTCGCCGGCGTCACCGCCTCGGCTGTCCAGGACGACTTTGGCGACGGCGGCTCCGCCCTGGAGGCTGCGCGTTCGTGAAGGCGCACAAGGGCGCCGTGTGTATCGACGATCTCGACGACATGCCGGTGGACGTCCGCGCGGCGATGCTCGACCCGATGAGCAAACAGCGGATCAGCGTCAATAAGTGGGGAATCAACGCGACTCTCCGGACGGAGACGGCGGTCGTCGCTGCAGGCAACCCGAAGTATGGGCGGGTCGATCCGTACGAACCCGTCCAGGACCAGTTCGACTTCGGGTCGAACTTCCTCTCTCGGTTCGACCTCGTGTTCACGCTGGCCGACCAACCGGATCCGGATCGCGACAGCACGATCATCCAGCACATCCTCGACGCTCGCGGTCGGCGTCCCGCAGCGATCTTCGAGGTCGGGTTCGAGCCGATAGACGGTCACAGCGAGTTGTACCCGCTGAACTGCTTGAGACAGGACGACTACTACTTCAGCAAGCGAATCGCTCGGTGTGACGATTCGGACTCAGAGCAGGCCACCCGGTTGAACGAAAAGAAGTCGGCCCGCCGGACCCACTACTTCCACACCCTCTCGAAGCATATCGTCCAGCGGTGTGTTGACAAAGAAATTGGAACGATCGTGGTGGGCGATCTCTCCGGCATCCGTGAGGATGCGGAGAAAGATAAGTCAAAGAACTGGGGCAAGCATGGCAATCTTGACCTCCACTCGCGGGCGTTCGACCGGTTCACAGACCTTCTTGAATACAAGGCGGAGATGGAAGGTATCACGGTTGAAAAGGTGTCTGAGCGGGATACCTCGAAGGCGTGTTCGTGCTGTGGCCGGAAGCGTGACGCGAACCGTGTTGAACGCGGACTGTACGTCTGTGATGAGTGCGGGACAGTGGCGAATGCAGATGTGAACGGTGCTGAGAACATTCGGCAGAAAGTATCTCCGAGTTCACCGAATCTGTCGGTGAATAGGAGTAACGGCTGGTTGGCACAGCCATCGACGTTCCTGTTTGACAAGGGAACTGGCGCATTCGCGCCTCAAGAACGGGTTACGTCGTAAACCACAATATCCCAACCCAGCGGTGCGGTGCCGTGGGAATCCTCGCGCTTCAGCGCGGGGAGGATGTCAAGTGCGTCGTCCGCCAAGGGACCCATCTGTTTAATCGCGGTCCTCCTGTCTAAGATTTTGGGCGCCTGCTGAGGAGACACGAAAACCTGTTGACGCCCTGTACGATATCGATCTCACGGGACCAAAATCGGCGCCTGACCTGTTGATCCTGCCGTTTGGCGGGTTTCACATGTACAAAATAGCCACAAAATATTTACCAGAACCGCTGTGTGTTACGGATGCAGCCCTCCCCACGTGACGTGTGGAAGCCAGTAACCAGATCCGAGTCCAGTTTCGCCCTCCATGTGGTATTGATCGACCGACGATCGGGCGACAGGTGATGGTGAAAGCACCCAGCGTGACGCAGACAACACACAATAACAATGACAAACAATACAACCTATCGCGGGAAGGCCAACGCGGTCTTCTTCGCAGCGGTTATGGTCGTCTCCATGGTCGCCGCCGGCTTTGCCGCTGCTCCTGCAGCTGCGGCAGAGAATCCGTCGGTGACTGAGTTCACTAACCAGACAGTGGACGAAGGAACGACTGTAACGCACGACATTCAGTTCACAGTCGACAACATCTCCGACGATGACGGTACAGACACTTTCCTGCTCAGCCTTCCGCCGGAAGGCGAGATTACAGGAACGAGTAACTTCGAGGTCACCAACTCATCCGGCGATACGGTTCCGGTTACTGGATCGCTTTCCACCACTGGTGACCGTAGTGGCACGAATAATGCTGCTACGTTTGACATCTCCCCGAACACCAGCGCCAGCAATCAAGATGTCACAGTCAACCTGACGGCAACTGTCCAGTGGGACAACGTTGACGGTGACACAACTGGTGATGTCCTTCTTGATGTCACAGACAGTGGTAACCAGGACCTCTCAGATGTTGATGTCGGTGACGTGACCATCACTGATACTGACGCCAGTGGTGTCTCCGTCTCCTACGAAGACACCAATGGCAACACTCCGAGCATCTTCTACCAGGGTCAGGATGTCGTCGCGACCGGCCTGGCCGATGACACGGAGTACGTGCTCCGCTCGGTAGACGAGTTCGACGGAGATGACGTCAGCGACAGTACGTTCGAAGGCGAGTACGACGCCGACGGCAGCGGAGAGATCGTCATCGACACGAGCTCTCTGGAGAGCAATGACTACTACCTGAGTGGTCCTGGTGTTAACGCCACCCGCGACAACACCTTCGAGCTGACCGTTCAGGAGTTCAGCGCCGAGTGGGATGAAGATTCCTACGACACTGGTGAGGAAGCCGCTGAGATCAACGTAGACTCGCAGCGGAACTCCTACAACCTCAACGTGAGTGCTGACGGTCTCGACTACGACGAGCTTGAAGCGCTGTTCGCTGACGCTGACGGGCCCGTCGGTGGTGTTGCTCAGGATGCGAATGAGGACGACGACGAGATCATCGTCCGCGGCTACCGGGATGATGCGATCGTCGCCAACTTCAGCAACACGGATATCAGTGCTGACGAGTACGACTTCGACTTCGAAGTCTATGACACGGAAGCAAGCGACAGCGCGTCCGTGAACATCACGGAAGAAGATGTCTCCGCGAACTTCGCCGACGGCGTCACGACCAGCGCGGCCGGTGACGTTGTCAATGTGACTGTCGAACTCGAAGACTCCGACAGTACCTTCGTCAGCGTCGGCGGTGACGGCGTCGGCTTCTTCGACGTGGTGTACGTGGAGGACGACGACGACGACGACGAAGCAACCTTCAACATCAACACGCGTACGATCGGCACGAACGAGTCGACAGACGCCTACTCCTCGGCTGACGACATTGTGGACACCGACGCAGCCGACAACGGCGCTACGTTCGAGAACGCAGACGGAGACGTCACGTACGATAACGCCTCTCACTTCCGGAAGGCTGGAGAAGGTCTCAACCAGAACGAGCTGGCACGCCCGGCTCAGGCTGGCGAGTACGACCTGATCGCGAGTGAGGGTGACTTCTCCGCGAACGACGACAACGAACTGGTTGTCGAGAACGAACTCGACATCGCGACGCTCGACCTCGTCGAGCCGACTGTCAACGGCGTCACCACCCACGTGGCACCCTCCGACAGTTCTGACGAGGCCGACAATGTTGAGGCGCTCCTCGAAGATGTCACCCAGAGTGACACCGTCGCACTGGATGACCGGCTAGTCATTCAGGTCGAAGCCGACGGTATCGAAGGCTACGTCGCAGAAGAAGCTGGGGCGAGCCTCGAGTCACTCAACGAGGGCGTTGACGGGCAGTACCTCAACGATCTCGTCGACGATGATAACGGCGAGGGTGTGAATTTCGAGGTTGAATCCACCTCGGCGACTGCAAACCAGGACCCGGGCACGCTCAACTTCGAAGAGACGACCGTCTACTTCGGTGACGGTCAGTTCTTCGTCGTTGCAGACACGAGCAACGAAGACACGTTCGAGAACAGCATCTCCGACGGTGACAGCTACGATGTCACCTACGAGTACGAGGCTGACGAAGACGAACGCTACACCTTCAACGACGAGGAACCGCCAACGTGGAACGTCAACGAGAATGCGGACTCGTTCGCGTACTACGCGTCTGGCACTGACACGGCGTCTGCGGAGGCTAGCTTCTCGCTCGAAGAGCGTGAAGCCTCCTTCGACAACGAGAACGCGAACGACACGGTCGAAGTCGCAGTCAACGAAGAAGCGTCCATCACGGGTACGACGAACCTCGCGCCGGGCTCGGACGTGAGCGTCCGCCTGCGCTCGGCCTCGGGCGTCTCTCCGCAGTTCATCCTGACGGATGACGAGACGGAGATCTCCGAGGACGGCACGTTCGAAGCAGCCCTTGACACGACCGAAGGTGAGGTCGGCAACGAAGCGACGCTCCGCTTCCGCGCCGGCAGCATCAACGTCGAAGAAATCGACGCCGTCCTCGTCGAGCAAGTTCAGGAGCCCGCAGTCTTCGAAGTCTCCGACCTGAACCCGTCTGAAGAAACCGCCACCGCTGGTGACTCGGTCACGGTTTCGGCCACGATCGAGAACACTGGCGAGTCCGAGGGGGCACAGGACGTCATGCTCACGCTTGACGGCGAGGAGCTCAACTCGACTGAGGTTACCCTCGAAGCTGGCGGGAGCACCACTGTCGAGTTCACGGCCGACACGTCCGGACTCGAGGCTGGTGACTACGAACATGCCATCTCCACGGACGACGACGAAGCGTCCGGTACCCTGACCATCGAAGCCACTGACGGCGAAGATGGTGAAGACGGCGAAGACGGCGAAGACGGCGAAGACGGCACCGACGGTGAGGACGGCGAAGACGGTGAAGACGGCGAGACCGACGACGGGACGCCCGGCTTCGGTGCGCTCGTCGCGCTCGTCGCGCTCATCGCTGCCGCCCTGCTCGCGACCCGCCGCAACGAGTAACATCGCTGCGACGGTCGCGACACTCACTCGCCAACCATCGGCCCGCGTGGGCCGACCCCTTCGCGGTCTTTCTTTATCGCGCCACGCCTTGACCGCTGAGCGGCAGCTATCGGCGGCGCTTCACGTATATATCCAGAGAACTGTCTGAGAAAGTTGTGGACCGCTACACGTCGAGCAGCGCATCCCGTGCCCGCTTCAACTCGCTCACGTCGTACTTGTCGTTGCCGCCTTGGTCACCGTGACCCTCCTTCACAAACTCCCGAAACGCACCCTTTACGGTCGGATCGGGCGCATCCTTCGCGACGCCGAGGACCTTGTGCGGATCGCGATCAGGCTCGGGCTCGACCGCGATCACGTCCGGGCCCCGGACTCGTCACCCGGCGGCAAGCGGGCGGTCTCGAACTTCGAGTCCGCGGTCGTCACGCGGCAGCGCTCGGCGAGGCGCTTCCGGCGGGCGTACAGCGAGATCGACCGGGCGTTCTCCCGCTGTGTCTCTCAGCGGTCGCAGGCGATCGCGTAGCCCTCGTCGACGGGTCGGTCCTCGCGTCGGAAGCGTGCCACGACGCCGACGTCGTCCGGCTTGTCGTGCTGGTGCGGAATATTCGGGCGGTCCTTGTAGTGCGTCGGCGCCGTGGAGATCCGGACATCCGTGGCACCCCGAACGCCGAGCTCGCCAGACGGCTTCGACAGGCGATCGCCGGTGACGACTACCTCCTGCTTCTCGACGAAGGCGACGATCTCGCCTGCACTGGCACCGTCGGGAAGCTCACAGTTGTTCCGGGCGTCGAGGTCGCCGTGATCTGCCACGAGCCAGATGACTGGCTCGCCAGTGCCGAGGCGGACGTCCGCCAGTACGTCCACGGAGGGCGGGTCGCGCTTGAGCGCTACAGCGTCAACGAACTCGTCGAGCATCCTTCGCGACCGCGCGCAGGTGGGGCTCGTCGACGATCACGCCCGCGGGCTCGATGTCACCGCAGTCCGACTGCCGACAGCGCCGCCAGTATGATCGGAAACACGACGAAGAAGGCGACGACACCGACGAACGTCCGCAAGGCGATGAGCGTCGCGCCGGCCGAGGGCGGCGAGCCGACCGTCCGAGAAGAGGACCACCGCAGTCACGGAGAGGAACGCGAGCGTCCAGAGCGCGGCGCCGATTTTGCGGAGATCCTCCTCACTGATGCTTGCGGCGGGGCCAGTGGCCGGGTCGCCACCGCAAGACCGCGAGTCGATCCATACCGGATCGTGGTTCCGGGGCGCCATACACCGTCCTGTTTGTTAACATGACTATCACCCGGTTCGTCGCCGGTCGGCGCAGACGGTCGAAACGCCTACCCATGAGCGACGCGACGGCGACCGTATGCAAGCGCGTGACCTGATGGAGTCCGACGTGAAGACGGTCGCCCCGGACGACGACGTGGCCGACGTGTTCAAGAAGTTCGCTCGGTACGAGTTCAGCGGGTTCCCGGTCGTCGACGAGGAGGACCGAGTGGTCGGCGTCGTCACCGAGTCGGACCTCGTCGACCTGTTCGAACCCGACGACGAGACGCTGTGGATTCCGATCGGGCTCCCGCCGTTCGTCGACACGCTCACCTATCAGGTGAAGCCGCCGTGGGGCGACCTCGATCTGGGCGTCGACATGCTCCGGAACGCCGACCGCCCGATCTCGGAGGTGATGAGCATCGACGTGGCGACGGTTTCCCCCGACACCGACGTGGACGTGGTGCTCGATCTGCTCTCCGGCGACGACCCGAACATCAACCGCGTCCCGGTCGTCGACGACGACGACCGGGTCGTCGGAATCATCGCTCGCCAGGACGTGATACGGGCGTTCCGAGACGAGCGACTGTAGCGAGCCGCGACGCGGTCGCCCGCCGCTACCCGCCGGTCCCGGTCGCCGGACTCACAGCGGAACGAGATGGAAGCCCACGGCCTCAACCGCGGGAGGACTCCGACTCGGTGCTCCGCCACGCGGCGTCCGCGTCGAGCGCTCGCGTCGCCGACCGCATCTCCGATCGGATCGCGCCGTAGAATCGCTCGCGCCCGACGGGCGTCCGCGCCCGCAACACGACCGTCTCGCTCGTCACGTCGAACACGGCGATCTCCCACTGACGGTCCCGGGCGCTCCAGTCGCCGACGAGCGACGCGTCCTCGCCCTCGACCGTCCGCGATCCGAGCTCCCAACTCAACCGAGTGAGGTGCGTCAGGTCGAACGGGACCACGTCGGGGAGCGTGACGGGTTCGCCCGGTCCGTCCGGTCCGCCTCCACACCGGTCGTCACGAGTCGCCATACCAAACCGATCCGGATCGTTCACTAAAAATGCGTCTATTCCGAGCGGGTCAGGGATCGACTCGGACCAGCCACGCCGCGGGGTCGTCGAGCTCGGCGCGCGTCGGGAGGTTCTCGGAGCGCTCCCAGACGGCTCCCGCCGCCTCGATCCCGCGGGCGTCGGCGACCTCTCGGAAGAAGGCGGCGCCCCGCTCGTACTGCCGGCGCTTCAGTCCCAGCCCGAGCAGCCGGCGCGCGAGCCGCCGGACCGGGCCGCCCCCGCCTCGGCGCTCGTCGAGCTTCCGGCGGAGGTCGGCGTACTCGCCGTCGAAGGCGCGGTCCATCAGCACCTCGGCGTACCCCTCGACCGCCGTCATCGCCGCCTGCAGCTCCGCGAACGGCTCGGTGTCGAGGGCGTCGACCGGGAGCCCGCCCGGAGTCAGTCCGCCGCCGGTGCGTCCCCCGCCGCCGGTGCGTCCCCCGCCGCCAGCGAGCCCCTCGATCCCGCGCTCGACCCGCGATTCGAGGTACTCGGGGAGCCACGGCGCCGCGCCGAACTCCGCCGCGTGCGTCACCTCGTGGAAGGCGATCCAGCGCCTGAACCGCGGGAAGTCGACGTCGAGCGACGCCGCGACAGCGACGATGTTCGGGTGGACGAAGTAGAGCCCGTGGTCGGCGTCGGGCTCGTCGGCCAACAGGAGCGGGTCGTACTGGCCGAGCACGTTGCGCGCTAAGAATCCGAGCGTGAACGCCATCGATCCGGTGTTGGCGATCCGCGAGAGGTCCCGCGCGAATCCCCGCGTGAGGTCGCCGGCCGGAGCGCCCACGGGCCCGCCGGCCGGCTCGACGATCCCGCCGGTCGGTTCGGCGACGCCGTCGAGCGACTCGTCGTCGGCCACGCCGGACGACCCCTCGTCGCGCCCGGTCGCGGCCGCCTCGATCGGCGCCATCACGTTCCGGAACGTGCCGACGCTGGCGTCGATCCAGTGGTGGCGGTTCTGCACCTCGATCGCGTCGGGCACGTCGAACTCGATCCCGGCAACCTCCCGGAGCCGGGAGCGCGCGTCGCGCACGTCGGTCGCGTACCCGGCCCGCTCCGCGTCGGTGAGCGCGAGCGATCCGGGGTCGGTGCTCGCCTTCGCGGCCGCCGCGGCCCGGTCCCAGTCGACGACGCCCGGTCCGCTGGCCTCGGAGACGGTCCGGAGGCTTCGGAGGATGTCCATACGAACCGGAGGAGAGCGCGCCTCAAGTCCCTTGTGTCGGCGACAGCGACCTCTCTCGCCCGGCTCCGCCGCCCGGTATCGGCGGTTTCTTGCCGACCGCCGGACAGCCACGCGTATGCGCGACTCACAGAGAGCGTTCCTCGACGACCTGCTCGCGACCGCCAGCCCCTCCGGGTTCGAGACGCCGAGCCAGCGCGTCTGGGCCGACTACGTCCGCGGTTTCGCGGACGAGGTCTCCGTCGACGCCTACGGCAACGCCGTCGCCGTCCACGAGGGCGACCCCGACGCCCCCACCATCGCCCTGACGGGCCACGCCGACGAGATCGGGTTCATCGTCCGCGACGTGCTCGACGAGGGCTTCCTCCGGATCGCCCGGATCGGCGGCTCCGACCGCACCGTCTCGAAGGGCCAGCACGTCACCGTGCACGCCGACGAGCCCGTGCAGGGCGTGATCGGACAGACCGCGATCCACCTGCGCGACCCCTCGGAGGACGAGTACGAGGAGATCGCCGAGCAGTTCGTCGACATCGGCGCGACCGACGCCGAGGAGGCCCGCGAGCACGTCGAGATCGGTGACCCCGTCACGTTCTCGACCGAGGTGGAGGAGCTCGTCGGCGACCGGATCGCCGCCCGCGGGATCGACAACCGGACCGGCACGTGGGCGGCCGCGGAGGGGCTCCGCCGCGCGGCCGAGCGCGACGCCGACGCCACCGTCTACGCCGTCTCGACGGTACAGGAGGAGGTCGGGCTCCAGGGCGCTCGGATGGTCGGCGTCGACCTCGACGCGGTGGACGCGTTCGTGGCGGTCGACGTCACCCACGCCACCGACAACCCCGACGTCGACGGCGAGCACCGAGGCCCGATCGAACTCGGCGCCGGTCCCGTGATCGGTCGCGGCAGCGCGAACCACCCCGTCCTTGTCGACCTCGCGCGCGACGCCGCGGCGGACGACGACATCGACGTGCAGCTGCAGGCGGCGGGTTCCCGGACCGGCACCGACGCCGACGCCTTCTACACCGCCCGGGGCGGCGTCCCGTCGCTCAACGTTTCGATCCCGAATCGCTACATGCACACGCCGGTCGAGGTGGTCGACACCGGCGACCTAGACGCCGTCGCAGATCTCCTCGCCGCGATCGCCGACGGCGCGAGCGACGCCGCCCCGTTCGCGGTCGACGTGTGAAACCGAGCCTGGAGCCGACGCGAACGACGCGTTCCACCGGCGACAGCGAGACGATCGGCCACGGTAAACCGGGACATGGCGGGGTCGAAACGGAACTGTTTTACAATATCCTGCCGTATCCGTAATTGCGTCGAACGGACGCGCTCTGGTGGTGTAGTCCGGCCAATCATATTGCCCTCTCACGGCAATGACCTGGGTTCGAATCCCAGCCGGAGCATCCTCATTCGACGCTTTCTCCTGATTTTCGCCGTGAACTACCCAGAGGTAAACCGATGTGCACGGGCAATACGACTCGAAAATCGGTACCCGCCCTCGAATCAAAAACCGTAGAGTGACTGCCAGAGGCCCTCGACTCGGGAAGGCCGGTTCCCCTCACGAATCCGCCGGCACAGACCGCAGATCGTCTCCGCCGACAGCACCGGAGCTAGTGACAGGTCGCTCACCCGAGACGGTAGTCGCGAACACGGTCTCGTGCGACGTACATCGAGACGATACCCACGAGACACGCGAAGACAGCCGAAACAAGCGTCCCACTGAGACCGATCGCGAGCCGGTTGACGCCGATGACCGAGGCGAGCGCGTGGCCGGCAATCCCAGAGTGAGCGATAACGGTCGGGAGCGAGACGACGAGCACGGCGACCGAGTAGACCGCGAATGCGAAGGCGCTGGGGACGATCGCTTTCGTGCTTCGAGAGACACTGACGGCCTCGAAACGCGGAAATACGACTCCGATCCCGGTCCCGATCGCTCCCGACGCGGCCGACAAGACGAGCGCTGACACGCCGAGGCTCGCAGCGACCGGCACCGAATGCGGACTCAGAATCCCGGCGATAACGGTCGCCGCGACGGTCACCGGCGCGATCAGGAGGGCTCCGGAGAGGACGTGTCCGATGACCAGCGACCGATCGGGAGCCTCCGAGAGCAGTGTAACGGGGAGCGCTGCGCCCTCCTGACCCACTACGTTGAGCGCGAACAACGACCCGGAAACCCACGTTCCACTGAGCAGAATCCACAACGGGAGCCCGGTTCCGATCTCCCCCGTTTGGACGGCCGTCACGCTCGGGCCAGCGAGGACGATCAGGGGATACAACGCGAACGACAGCGAGATCGGTGACCGGCGGGCACGTTTCCAGTCGACTGCAACGACACCGAAAACTGGCTGTGAGAGGACCTTCGAGAGCCCCTGAAACCGCGACGCTCCGTCGTCCGACCGCTCGGCTTCGTGGGTGATATGAACGCCATCGGCGTACCAGAGCCACGCTGCGAGTCGGTACAGGGACGCGATCGCTACAACGACGAACGCTCCCGTGAACCCCACCGCGCCGATCGCTCTGAGCGGTGACGCCCCGATACCGAGCCCCGACGCGGCGAGATCGCCGAACCAGTCGATCGGCGTCGGGGCGAGCACTCGATAGATCGGTTCCAACACCGACGCGAACGCGTTCGTGAAGATCAGCGCGAAGTATCCGATACCGAGCAGAAAAAGAAACAGCGTTCGGAGACGACTGAGTAGCCGTGATCGAACGCCGGCGTTTCGCACCCCCAGCGCGAGGATGAAGCCGGCCGGGATCCCGGTCGCAAGTAAGAGACACAACGTGAGCAAGAGGGCGGGGATCGTGAGCAGCGAGCCAGCACCGACGGCGAACGCAACCGTGGCGGCGCTTCCGACCGTGAGGAAGAACGCGGACCAGAGCACGAGCTCGGCCAGGACGAGGCCACCGATAACGTCCCGGTGAGAGACCGTCGTCAACAAGCCGTCGAGGTTGTCTGGGCGAAGGGCCACGGCGTACGCGCGATATCCACCGAACCCGACCACGAAGATCCACCCGTAGACGAACGCCATCCGGGCCCATTCGATGAGCGGCTCGGTCTCGCTTCCGGCGATGAACCCCCCAGCGAGGTACGCCCCGAACACTCCGCCAAGCGAGAACGGAAGCAGCATGACGCCAGCGAACGCGAGCGCCAACAGCTGCATCGTGTTCCCCTTCATCGTCCGCCAGCGACGCCGGAGTTCGGTCCGGGCGATGAGCCGCGGCCGTTTCGCTCGCCTCATCGGTCTGCAATCCGTTCGTCGTCCTCGGCTCGTCCGTCTCGTCGTGCCGTAGCGTCTCCGGCGTTCCCGGGAGCCGATTCGGAAGCTGTCGGTCCGCGTTCGGCAGTGACGGAAAGGAACACGTCCTCAAGGGTCGTCCCCTCCTCGGCTTCCATCCGCGCCGTCAGTTCCGCGGGTGAGCCCTCGGTAACGAGGTCGCCCTCGTAGAGGACGCCGACGACGTCCGCGAGTTCCTCGACGACCGAGAGGATGTGCGTCGAGAGGAACACCGTGTGGCCGTGGTCCGTCAGTTCCGCGATGACGTCGAGGACGGTCCGAGCCGCTCGCGGGTCGAGCCCGCTGGTCGGTTCGTCGAGGAAGACGACATCGGGCTCGTGTACCAGCGCCTGAATCAGCCCGATCTTCTGACGCATGCCCTTCGAGTAATCGTCGATCCGCTTGTCGGCGTCGTCGATGAGATCGAATCGGTCCAACCAGTCTTCGATCCGAGTCTCCATCTCGGTAGCGGGAAGGTCACGAAGCCGACCGAAGTACTCGAGCTGTTCGCGGCCGGTGAGTTCGTCGAAGACCGGCGGTTCCTCGGGGAGATAGCCGATCGACGTCCTGATCGAATCACGTTCCGAGACGGGGCGTCCGTCGATCCACGCCTCTCCGTCGGTGGGTCGCGTCAGCGACGTCAACATCCGCATCGTCGTCGTTTTCCCGGCCCCGTTCGGTCCGAGGAAGCCGTACACCGTGCCGTGGTCGACGGTGAGATCGAGTCCGTCGACGGCGATCTCTGTCCCGAACCGCTTCGTCAGTTCACGCGTCTCGATGGCGTTCGTGTCTCGTGTCATTGTGACGGATGGATGGTCAGGTTCGTACCGCAGTCGGTCATAGAGCGATGCCTCCGACTCCGACAGCGACGAACGCCAGCGCGATCACCGTCGGAAACACCGCCCGCCGGAGCCGTGCGAGCGCGAACCGTCTCGGGGACCGATCGGTGATGACGAGATCGCCCGCGAGGACGACCTCGTTCTGCTGGCGTTCCGTGACTCCGGCAATGAGATACTCCTCGCCTAGATCGATCCGCCGTTCGACGTAGCGCCGCGTCCCGAGTCCCGGGATGATCCGTGCCCATCTCGCAACGGGGTCGAGTTCGTCTCGCACGTCGACGAACCGTCGGATGCGCTCGGGCGGCGTTTCACTGGCACCGACGGTGATAACCGTCGAGTCCGTATCGAGCGCGAACCGTTTGGCGGACGGAGCGACGTCGAGAGTCTCGGCCGGACCGTCGAGGGTGAAGGGACGCGTCGCCACGCCGTCGTCGAGATAAGCCTGAAACCACGGGATCCCGATCCCGAACGGTTGCCGTTCGGTGACCTCGAACTCGAAGCCGAGGCACCGTGATCCCGTGAACGGAGTCGTAAGGGTCTCGCCTGATTCATTCGCAATGCCGCGGCAGACGACGAATGATCCGACATCCGTCACCTCGCTTGGCTCTCGGACGGTGGTACGGAGGACACTCGGAACGACCGCGAGCGGCCGGGTCCCGTACCAACCGATCGCAAGACCGAGCGCGATGAAGCCGATTCCGACGACCGTGTACAGCATCAAGCGGAGGAGCGGGGAGTGTCGAGCTGATCGGCGGAGCAGTGACCCGGCGATGCGCCTGATCGGGACGGTCCTCCGTCCGTCCCGACGGGCGCTCGGTAGCAGATGACCGATGTCGCTACCAGTAGGGGCAGTTTCGATTGCTCACGGAGGAGGCGCGGGACTTCTCGGGGGGGATTGAGGAGGGCCACACTCTATCTGACAGCGAGACTCACATATAAAATGACGGTATGGTCCGATTCGGAATCGGCGAGAAATGTCGTCCCGCCTGTGCCACAAGCCGCTGTGATCTACCACCAGAAGGGCTAACTATTCGGTTTGACTATCTCCACTCATGCCCCTCCACGCAGTCGAAAACGTCGAGGAAGCGTTCGGCGTCACCCGGGAGTTTCTGACGCCGATCGAGGTACGCCGCTGGCTGAAGCTCGCGCTCGTCGTGTTCTTCGTCGGGAGCGGCGTGAGCTTCCCGACGGCACAGTTCAACACGTCGACGCCGCCCGGAGACGTCTCGACCGGTGAGTTCCCGTTCAGTCTCCCGGTCGACGTGGTCACGCTCGTCGTCGTGCTCGTCGCCGCCGGACTCCTCCTCGGGGGGCTGTTCGCGTTGATCGGCGCGATCATGGAGTTCGTGCTGATCGAATCGCTCCGCACCGGCGAGGTGTCGCTCCGACGGCACTGGAGGCGGCGCTGGCGGCAGGGGCTCCGCCTGTTCGGATTCCGGATCGCAATCGGGCTCCCGATGATCGCGCTGTTCGCCGGGTGGCTCGCACTGCTCATCGTTCCGATTCTGACCGGACGCGACCCCACGATCCCCGCCGCGGCGTTCATAATCGGGATCCCGGTGGTGTTTCTCATCGGCGTCCTGTACGCGTTGGTGTCGGGACTCACGACCGTATTCGTCGTGCCGCTCATGATTCAGGCAGACTCGGGGGTACTCGCGGCGTGGCGTCGCCTCTGGGGATCGATCAAGACCGCGTGGAAGCAGTATCTGGCGTACGTCGTGATCGCGTTCCTGTTGACGGTCGCGGCCGGGATCATCGCCTCGATCGTGGTCGGGATCGTCGCAATCGTGCTTCTCATCCCCGCTCTGATCATCGCCGCGATCGCGCACGTGACGGTCTCGTTGTCGTCGCCGGTCGGGATCGCCGTCCTCGTCTCACTCGCGCTCCTGTTCGGACTCTCGATGCTCGTCGTCTGGACGATCGCGCAGATCCCCGTCGTGACGTATCTTCGGTACTACGCGCTGCTCGTGCTCGGTGACATCGAGGAGACGTTCGACGTCTTATCCGTCCACCCGCCGGCGAGCGAAGAGTCTTGAGCGATTGACGCCCAATGAGGGCATCCACCGCCCTCTGGCTTTCCCGAACGACTACTCTTCGAGAGAGCCGCGAATCGCCCGGATCTCGTCACGAATTTGCTGCCACTGCGTCAGATCTCCGGGGATACCGGATTCCCGTCGACCGTCGCCACCGAGACCATCGTCGGTCATTGCTGCTCGATCGACGAGCGCCCGGATGGCACGCGGGTCTTCGATCGCCCGGAACGAGAGGTCGTCTCCACCCGCGATTTCGAACGTCACTGAGCCGTACCCGAAGATCGATCCCGTGATGTCCTGCCCAAAGGAGCTGTTCTGGACGGTTTCGAGGTTCGCCTGTGTGACGGACCGGGTCAAAACGCCGCGTTTCACGTAGAGTGCTTCGTCCGTTATCACGTACTGCACGCCTTGGAGGGCGAAATACTTCCAGATCGGGATCCCCACTCCGAGTGGAACGACCGCGAGGAAGAGCGGGGTTTCTCTAGCAACACTGCCCACGATCCCGGAGACGAGGAGGAAAACGCCGATCACGACTGCCGGAAGGATGGTAGTGATCCGCGGGCGGCCGGACCATTCGACCGATTCGGTGGTGTCGAGCGGGATCGCCGGGTCGATCGACTCCGTCATGGTTGGCTACCGTTCACCATCCGACTCTTCGTCGGCGGGAGAGCTCTCGGCTCTCGAGTTGCTGCTCACGGATCCAGTGTGGCTGGTGTCGCCCTCATCGGTCGATTGTTCATCCGCCGTGTTGGCGGTGGTGGGCGTCGAGGGCGATGTGGTTCCTGTCGTCTCCTGTCGTGCGTCGAGCGTTGAGCGGATCGCTCTGAGTTCGACGAGGATCTCGTCGAGTACGTCGCGCTTGGTTTCGCCCGATCCCGTCGTCGGTTCACCACGGCTGCCCTTCACACGTTTGTTGATGAGCTCCTGAACCTCGCGCGGGTCGGGGACCGACCGGAACTGCATCTCGATGCCGGAGCCGCCAGCGGTCGAGATATCGACGTTTCCGTAGCCGAATCGAGAGCCGAAGAATCCCTGGCTGTAGGAGGTGTTTTGGACCTTTCCGAAATCGATGCGCTGAACGTCACGCGAGAGGATTCCCGTCTTCTTGTACAGCCCATCGGTCGTCACAACGTACCGCGTATTCTCGCGTTGAAGATAGGTTCCGGCGATGATGAACAACCCAATGAGGACGAGTGAGAGAGGCAATCCGACGACAAGCGCTGGGATCAAGCTACTCTCGTGCGGTTTCCCGGACCAAACGATCTCTTCGTCCTCGTCGAGAGTTAGCCAGTCGGCAGTGTCAGGGTCGATAGCAGCGGTCTCGGACATACGAGGGGCTTTGCTAGATGGCCGCATTAAACTCCCGACGGGACGATAGCGATCGTTGCTCGGTGAGACGTTCGAACCGTGATGAGTCCACTCCCCCGACGCCGACTCTTAACCTACTCCAGACCGAATGAGCACGTATGACACGGCAGTTCCTCGGCGCGCTCGGCGTTCTCACGGCGCTCGTTCCGGACCGGATCGTGGACGTATTCGAGGCGATCGCGGTCGAGAACCCCGGCGAAAACACCGTCCATTCGTGGTTTGGTCCCCTGATTCGGGCGGAAGGAGTCGTCATTACGCTCGCCGCGTTCCGTGGCGGCCGCCTCTACGCGTGGCTGATGAACCTCACCGGAATCTTCGGTGCCGTCTTGTGTTTCGTCCCGCGGCTGTACGAGCAAATCGCGGGGCCGCTCGTGTATGAAGACCCGGAATCGGTGGAGTGGAACGAACACCTCACCGACGGCGTCCGCGTGATCGGCGCCGCGTACGTGCTACTCGCGCTTTTCGACCGCCGGCGTCGGAACGGGGAATGACCGACGATCTCTCCGACCGCACGGTCCTTCCCACCGGCGGAACGAGCGGATTCGGACGGGTGGCAGCGGTTGACCTCGCAGAGCGAGGTGCGACCGTCGCAGTCGTCGGCCGCGACGAGTCGAAGGGAGCCGCCCTCGTGGAACGGTCCAGTGACCTTGCCGGAACGATCGCGTTCCATCAGGCGACCTCGCCTCCCAATCGACCGTCCGATCCCTCGCAGCAACCGTGAAACGAGAATACGACCGGATCGACGTACCCGCTCACAACGCCGGACTCTCGGCCGGGTCGCGGCGCGAGAGTCCGGACGGAATCGAGATCACGTCGCGGTGAACCACTTGGCTCCCTACCTCCTAACGCACGAATTATTCGACCATCTCCGTGACGCGCCCGATCCGCGTGTCGTCGTCACCGCCTCGGACACCCATCGGCGGGCGACACTCGATCTGGACGACCTACAGCTGACGGACGGGTACGACTCACTCGACGCGTACGCCCGCTCGAAGCTGGCGAACATCGCGTTCACGGTCGAGCTTGATGACCGGCTCCCGGACGACGCCGCGGTCACGGTCAACTGCGTGCATCCGGGGTTCGTTCCGTCGACGGGAACGTAGAATGAATTCGACTGACAAACAGACCGTCATAACCAAAATAGATATTCCTGTCACTCAAACATATTGTACACATGCAACGATCGCCGCCACCAACCGAGCCGGAGTCCGACTGGCCCCCGACCTTTCGCGCTGGCTGGTGGGCGGCAGTCGGACTGGTACTGGCGTTCGCTGGCTGGATACTCATCTCGGTAACCGTGTCTGGCTGGCTGTTCGGCGATGATCTCTCAACCATTGAAGAAGGGGTATGGACGATTCCATCCGGTATCGTCCAACTTGGTATCGCTGTGGGCATCCTTCGATACGAGCGTGTCGGCTACCGGGAACTCGGCTTGGCCCCACGGCTAGTGCGTCCGGCACTCGCTGCAACCGGCGTGGTCATTCTCGTGGCGAATGTCGCGGCTGCAGGATTGGGATTGGCCGCGGGTAACGAGATCTCATTCGGATTGATGGCATTCTATCTCACACCTCCACCCGATTGGACCGTGCAGGGAGTCCTCATCAGTGCGGTCGCGCTGTATCTGTTCACCGGTCCGGTCGAGGAACTGGCGTTTCGGGGGTATCTCCAGAACAAGATCATTTCGAAAGTGACAGTCGGGTCAGCGACAGTTCAAACGACAATCGGAATACTCACCGCCGCGCTGGCGTTTGCGTTGCTGCATATCCCGGTGTACCTGATCGTCAGAGACGTGTCCACTGGGACGCTTATCGTGACTCTCGTTTTGCTGACGGCCACGGGCATCATGTACGGGGCCATCTACGCGGCCACGCGAAACCTATATCTCGTGATGTTCCTCCACGGTATCGGCAATCTCTGGCCGCTCGTCGTCGACCCCGGGACAGGCGTCTGGCCGAATTACGGCGTTCTGTTGGTGATGTACGTCTTCCTCACCTTGTTTTACCGGCAGTGGGCGACGGATTTGACACTCCCGATACTCGGCCAGAGTGCGACGAACTGACCGTTTGCGTATTCTGGGCGGGGGAGTATACGCTCTCGACCCGAGAGCATTAGTTCCACATCGAAGTGAGCTCTTCGCCGCTACCTTGACCTCGGCTGGGAAGAACCACGACATTTCGAACTCCTTCTCGACGAAACTACCTGGGGAAGCGCCGCCTCGAAGCGATCGTAGCATTCCTCCCCCGACGCCATCATCGGCCTTACATTCGTCGGCGTCTCCACCGCTCGGATAATCGTCAGGTGATGAGGACTAGGTCTCCGACGAGGCGACGGCCCGGACCCGTACCGTTAGTGGATGGAGAGTTTTGCCCTCGTGAACCCCTTCTCAAACACGTTCGACCCTCGTTCCACAGGCCCACCCTCAAGCGCGAGTCGTCAGGCGATCGGTAGGGTGGGGGAGTTCACTGACGGCGGATCGGGAATCGGTCGACAGTCGTCGCTTCGGCTCGCTGAGGCGGGGGCGAAGCGACGACGCCACAGACGAGTCCAGTCGAACCAAGGGAGAGTCCCATCACGGGGCACGACGGATTACCGATGCTGACGGTGGCCAGTTCACCCGTATCGACGCAACAGGGAGGGAACAGGTCGCTCTCTGAACGGACCAACAGAACGCTCACTCCGGCTCGGTGTACGCCCACCGCCACAGCAACCAGATCGGCCAGACGAGAAACGGTAGCAGGAAGATGATTTGCACGAGATCACTCGACGATCCCCACGGTCCGACGAGCCACGCGACCGCACCGACAGCGGCTGCGATTCCGGCACCGACCGCGACGGCGGCGGTTCGCCGGTCCATCGGCGGCAGGTCGGTGGATCGAATCGGGAGGTCGAACGCGGAGACGAGCGCCTCTCCGTCGGCGACCGGACCGACGAACCGCTCCGCCTCGTCGTCGCCGACGCCGACGGTCAGTTCGACGGTCCGCGCGCCGAACGCGCGGTCGGGGAGTCGGGTGGGTACCACGCTCGCGTTTCGGAGGCGGTCGACCGAAGCGGTCCACTGCGGCTCGTCGAGCCACGCGTCGTACGCGACCAGCCGGTCGCCGTACCGCCGGTACTCGATCGGCGCGTACGTGAGCGCGAACCCCGCGGCGTTCACGGCGAGCGCACCGAGATACAGCGCGAGGGCGGCGATCGCGGACCCGACGACGACGGTCCCGGAGGCGTCGCCGCCGACGAACAGTCCGAGCGCGGCGATCCACACGACGAAGAAGCCGGTCGCGTAGATCGGGGCGACGCCGGTGAGCGTCTTGAGGACCGCGGTGGCGACGGCGGTCCGGCGGTGGACCGGAACCCGGCTATCGGGCTCGACGGCGGGGACCTCGATCGGCTCCGGTTGGTCCGGCGAGTCGGTCGGACCGGCGAGCCAGCCGCCAATCCGGCCGCCATCAGAATCTCCGTCTCCGTGAGTCGCCCGGAACGCCGACCACTCGACGAACAGCTTGACGGCGACGAACGCGGCGAGCACGGCGATTCCGCCCCCCGTCGCGTCGAGCGGTGGGAGCGCGAACAGCGCAAACACGAGGAAAAACGCTCGCCTCGCCGGCGTCTCCACGACCGCGTACGGCGAGGTCTCCGCGTACCGTCGCCGGCCGACGTAGTCTCGGGCGACGTCGATCGCCTCGCCGGCGACCAGCGCGAGCGCCGACGCGAGCACCGCCGGACGCCCGAGCAGGGCCGGCACGTCGAACGCCTGCGAGAACGCGACGCCGACGACCAGCGCGATCCACGCGGCCGCGCCGCAGACGGCCGCCGCGAACGGAACGTTCCGGAGGTGAACGGGTGGCAGCCACGAAACCGGCCGGAGCGCACCGCGCTTGCTCGACAGCGGGGCGTCGGTGACGCTTATCACGCCCGCCTCGCGGTCTTCCGGCGGCGGCCGCGCTGCGAACAGCGCCTTCGCGCCCGCCAGCGGGATCGACAGCACCGCTTCGATCGCGTACACTGCGGCGAGCGTCGCGGGGTCCCAGCCGAGTCGGAGCACACCGACGAGCGGGGTCAGGTTAGCGAGCAGAACGGGGAGGAACCCGGCAGCTCCAAGGGAGCTCCGGCGGCCGCGGTGAACTGTGGAGGACATTCGTCGTCGTTTTCCGAAACGATCGGCCGCGCTCATAAGCACCGGTGAACGCGAGTCGATCCGACCCGTGCGAACGCCGCCGCGTTTCGCCTGACCGACGACCGGGTCGTCGTTGCGGTCAGTCCCCCACGACCGAAGCCGTGAGCTTTCACGTTTCCCGTCTGTGACCACTCAGGGCAGACACCGGCCGAGGAAGTCGATGACTCGCTCGAGTGTTTGGTTAACTCCCGTCTCCTCGGTATCGGCGTCGCCCTCTCCTCAGAGGGTAGATGATCCATATGCGGGTCTCTGAGTTATCCCATCCGAACCCACAGCAGGTTCCAATACTGCAGGAGCCAGTACAGGACGGTCGCAGCGGCGACGACGGCCGAGTAGTGGACGCGAGCGGCGAGCGACCACTCCGATCGGACCCACGCACGAACTGCGTAGGCGACTGCACCGGCGGTCGCAACGGCTCCGAGCGTCGGCACGACGAACACGACCTCGAACCACGCGGGCGGGCGGTCGAACAGTGTCGGCCTGCCCATCGACACCACGACGACGGAAACGGCAACGAAGGCGAGGACGAACGACAAGAGCCCGGCGACACCCGCGCCAGCGACCCACCGAGCGCGAGTGACAGACGCCGGCGGTGACCCCCCGCCGCGATATCGACGCCATCCCCGAGCTGCCGGCCATCCTACGAGACCGGTCAGCGCGATCACCGAGGCGGCGACCGTTAGCCATCCCTGGACCGAGAGCCGCTCGTGGTGGCCGATTCGCTCGTACGCGCTGAGTCCGTCCAACAGGTGGGTCACCTCACCGTCCGTCTCGCGGAACACCAGCGTCGAGCCCTCCTCGACGTGCTCGAAGACGAGCGGCTCGACTTCGACCCATTCGTCTGTGCTGTCCCCTTGCTCCGTTATGAGCCGGCCGTCGTCGGCGACTCGGACGTCGATCGGTCGGCCCGTGAAGAGCCCGAAGACGAGCTTCTCGGAACTGACCGTGTCGGTCGCGTTCACCGACCGGTATCGACCGCCGAGTTCGCCAGCACGCTCGGGTGTCCCGTCAGGTGACCGCCGTTGTCCGCTCGAATCCACGGGTGCGTACCGGTCGAGCAACGCGTCTGCGACTTCCTGCTTCGCGTCGGACGCCTCGCTACCGTGGGCGACGACGAACAGGCCGACGCCCTCCTCGGGGAGCAGGGCGAACTCGGTCGAGAACTGCGGGACCCCACCGCCGTGACGGAGGATCCGGGTATCGCCGCGGGACCTCTCGAAGAGCCCGAACGCCATCCCATCCATCCGTTCGTGAGGCGTGAACCACTGCCGGTGCATCGCGTCGACCGCGCTCTCCGAGAGGATCCGTTCGCCGTCGACGACGCCGCCGTTGAGGTGTGCTTGCAGCAGCCGTGCCATGTCCGCGGCGGTCGTGTGGAGGCCGGACGCCGGCGACACGTCGGAGTAGAAACTCACGACGTCGTCAACGTTCGTTCCGTCGGCAGGGACGAGCCCGGGCGGAGCCGCTCGGAACGTGCTGTTCGACATCCCGAGCGGCGCGAACACGTTCTCCGTGACGAACGAGTGGAAGGGCTGCCCGGAGACGTCCGCGATCAGCTGGCCGGTCAGTGCGGCGGCGTAGTTGGTGTACTGGGGGAGCTCACCGGGCGGGCGGACGCGCGCCGGGACGTCTGTCGACACCGACTCGGCGAGCGGGCGGACGTGCTCGGGATCGCTCACCGAATCGCCCCGGCCTCGGGCTTCGAATCCCGGTGTGTGAGTAGCGAGGTGTTCGAGCGTGATCGGTTCGTCGTACGTGTCCGGCAGGTCGACGGCGTCGAGGTGGTCGTCAACCGGGGCGTCCGGTGCGATCTGACCGCCATCGACGACCTGCATCGCGGCCGTCCACACGAGCACTTTCGAGACGGAGCCGACGCGGAAGAGCGTCTCGTCCGCTCGAACCTGGACGTCTTCGCTCCGAAAGGCGTGGCCGTAGCCGCTCGTGTGGACCTCGTCGCCGTCGACGACGGCGACCGTCAGTCCGCCCGCGTCGTGGTCTTCCAACGCGCGGGTGGCCGCGTCGGCGACGAGCGTGTCCACGCCGGTCGTCTGTGTCGGGTTCTGTGTCGGCTCGGTCGAGCCGCTCGCAAGACCGCTGGCCGCGACGGCGGTGCCAGCGCCGACGGCCGCGGACCGCGACAGGAATCGGCGTCGTGACAGTGTGGAGGGCATCGATTAGTGTGTCTGAGAGACGCTTCACGCCGTGGAGGGCGGGACGAGTCGTCCGATCGGGCCGTGCCGGAGACGAGCGCGGTTACGGCGGACGGCCGGTTACCTCGGATCGAGACGGCGATGCCGTCAGCGTTCGGGCGGTACACCGGGGTCTCACCACGTCTTCGCTGTCTCGGTCGGGGTGGTGTCAAACAGACAGTATTTATTCCACATGAATCTTCTCCCGCTGGATCGGGTCTCACGCCGACTCGACGAGACCGCTCTCGATAGAAACGACCGCCCGATCTTGTTCGACGGCGACGTGCGACTAGAGCTGCGGACAACAGAATTACCAGTCATACAGACTATATTGAGTTCCGATAGATTAGAGATCGAACATCGTTTCGAAGTCGAGATCTCCGAACCGATCTATCGCGATCTAACGGATCATTCGGCCCGTTTGACCAGTGTATCAGCGATATCGGCTCATAAGAGTCTCATTCGGTGGCCGTCTATCAATATTTCTATACCTATACTTTAAAAGGGACATCTATAGGGTATTGACCTACTATATAATTATTTTCTTGTGGAATGTATATATTTTTTGCTGAAATACATGGTATTAGCAGCCACCTATCCGATCACCCGCGCATATAATAATTCACTATACAAATCTACTTAAAAATATAATAGATAGATATCATCTGTTATCATACATATCGGGGTAGGTTCGATGAGAACGGGCAAGCCGCCGACCCGCCCCCGTACCGACGGGTCGGATCGGACAGCGAATCAGGACGAGCTCGTCACTCCTCGTCGGCGGCGGCGTCGAGGAGGGTGATGGCGCCGCCGAGCAGCGCGAGGTTCTTGAGGAAGTTGATCTTGTTGTCGTGGCGCTGTTTCCCCTCCATCGTCCAGA
>Ga0207850_100141_pt1 | contig 72357 bp, 78 predicted proteins | sample 23E2SouthBayCA_FD_187746 | JGI IMG/M metagenome (GOLD analysis project Ga0207850, IMG submission 187746) | Aerobic enrichment media microbial communities from Eden Landing Ponds, California, USA - A23 E3 (3) (SPAdes) | ecosystem: Environmental > Aquatic > Marine > Unclassified | place...
GATGCAGCGGCTGCGCAAGTGGAACGAGCGCTTCCGCACCCGCAACAGCAAGGAGCGCAACCTCAAGCAGGCCCTCGGCGAAATCGAACGCATGGCCTCCGCCCTCGGCCTCCCGAAGGAGGTACGCGAGACGGCGTCGGTCATCTACCGCCGCGCGCTCTCCGAGGACCTCCTCCCCGGCCGCAGCATCGAGGGCGTCGCCACGGCGGCCCTCTACGCGTCGGCCCGACAGCTGAACACGCCGCGGTCCATCGACGAGGTGGCGAACGTCAGCCGCATCGACGAGATGGAGTTCAAGCGCACGTACCGCTACATCGTGCGCGAGCTGAGCCTCGAAGTCGCGCCCGCGGACCCCGCGCAGTACGTCCCCCGGTTCGCCAGCGAACTCGACCTCCCCGACGAGGTCGAGCGACGCTCCCGAGAACTCCTCGAGAACGCCCAGAAGGACGGCGTCACGTCCGGGAAGTCCCCGGTCGGGCTCGCCGCAGCGGCCATCTACGCGTCCAGCCTGCTCACCAACCACAAGGTGACCCAGAGCGAGGTCAGCGACGTCACCGACGTCAGCGAGGTCACCATCCGGAACCGCTACCAGGAGCTCCTGGAAGCGACCGAAGCGGCCGCCTAGAACCGTGTCGCAGTCTCTAATCGGCGCTCTCGTCTGATTCTCTCTTCGCCGGTCGTCGCCCCGTAGCGGCAGCTACGCGTAGTCCCGTTCGCCGGCCTCGACAGCGACGGGGACGTGGTTGTCCGACGGCGGGACTGCACACGCGAAGTTGTCGCTGTACGCGCAGAAGGGGTTGTACGCGAGGTTGAAGTCGAGGGCGATGGGGTCGCCGTCGTCGGCGTCCGCCGGGTCGACGTCCAGGTAGCGGCCGCGGTCGTAGGTCGTTTCGCCGTTCGTCGCGTCCGTGAACGGGACGAACAGCGTCTCCTCGCCCTCGACGTGGAACGCGGTCAGCGTGTGGTGGTCGCCGTCGAGGTCGAATCCGAGGACGGCGGCCCGCGTGTACTCCGCGGGCGGCCCCTGGGTCGTCTCCAGTTCGACGGACTCGGTGTCCGCGACCGTGCTGTACTTCGCCGTCACTCGGAACGCTGGGTCGGGGCCGAAGTAGTCGAGGCCGTCGAACCCGTCGCGGTCCGCCGGCGGAATCGGCGACTGGTCGTGGCTGCCGAAGAAGTCGTCTTTCTCCGCGCGGAACTCGCGGACGCGGTCCCGCCACTCGGCCTCGTCGAAGTCCTCGTTCATGCGTGCAGTGTGTCGGTCGACCACCCTAACTGTGGCGACGCGGACGGACACCCTTTTGACTGGTCCGGTCCCTGGTGTACGTATGCACGTTCTCGACGGGAGTTCCGGTGGCGGTCAACTCGTCCGCACGGCGCTGTCGTGCGCGGCGGTCTCCGGAGAGCCCTTCCGGATGCGGTACGTGCGGCGCGCGCGGTCGAACCCCGGGCTGCAGGCCCAGCACTGCGCCGCCGTCGAAGCCGTCGCCGACGTCTGTGACGCCGCGACAGAGGGAGTCGAAGTCGGTTCGGAGGCGTTCACGTTCGAGCCGCGCGTGGCCGCCGAGGAGGCCGACGAGGAGGAACCGGTACTCGGCGGGTCGACGAGCGTCGAGGTCGGGACGGCGGGCTCCGTCCCGCTGGTCTTCGACGCGCTGCTGCCGGTGGCGACCGCCCTCGAAGAGCCGATCGAGGCGACGCTCACGGGCGGCACGGACGCCAAGTGGGCGCCGCCGTTCGACTACTTCCGGCACGTGAAGCTGCCGCTGCTGCGCGAGTACGGGCTGGACGCCGACGTCTCGGTCGGCCGACGGGGCTTCTACCCCCGCGGCGGTGGCGAGGCGACGCTGACGGTCCGGCCGTCGGAGTTCGACCCGCTCGCGCTCACGGAGCGCGGCGCCCGCGAGTCGCTGACCGCGTACTCCGTCGCCGAGGCGTCCCTCGAGGAGGACGAGGTCGCCGAGCGCCAGGCGGAGGCGGCCGCGCCGGACGCGGCCCACGAGATCGAGTACGCCGAGGCCGACTCGGTCGGCTCGGCCGTCGTGCTCGCCGCCGAGTACGAGCACTCTCGCGCGGGCTTCACGGGCCTCGGCGACCGCACGACGTCCGCGGAGGAGGTCGGTGAGGAAGCCGCGGAGGCGTTCGCCGAGTTCGAGGACGGCGACGCCGCGGTCGACGGCCGGCTCGCGGACCAGCTCGCCCCGATTCTCGCGGTCGCCGGGGGCGAGGTGCGGGCGCCCGAGGTGACGACGCACGTGGAGACGGTCGTGGACTTGCTCGGGGAGTTCGACTACGACGTGACCGTCGAGGACGACGGCGACGCGGTCGTGCTCTCGGCCTGACGCGCGGTCGAACCTTCCTGCGGGCCTTCAGACGAACAGCGACGCGAGTCCAGCGGTCGCGCCGGCGACGGCGAGCCAGCCGGCGAAGTTCCACCAGGGGACACCGCGGTACGTCGGCCCGCCGAGGTCGGTGTGGTACGTCCAGTGGCCGTCCGCGACACCTTGGGGGTCAGCGACGACGTCGTAGGCCGTCGCGAGCACGGCCGCGAGCGCGACAGCGAGCCAGCCGTCGGTCGCGAGCAGCGCGAACCGGTAGGCGACGTAGACGGTGCCGGTCCAGCCCGCGAGGACGTACAGTGGCACGCCGAGCAGTTTCGGGCCGACGTGGTGTTCCAGCCAGCCGAGCCGTATCACGACGAGTTCCGCGAGGTACGCGACGACTGCGCCGCCGACGAACAGCGCGAGGGTCGCGTCCAGCGGCCACGTGACGACGGCGGTGGCGAGCGCGACCGCCCAGAGGGCGAGCACGCTCGCGACGAAGGTGCGCGTGTTCGGCATACGGGAACGGCGTCGGCCCGCGGCAAAAGTCGGTCGGTGGGCTCACTGGGCGAGCGTGTCGTTGCCGGGTGCGTCCTCTGGCGCGAGCGCGACCGGCGACTCGTAGGTCACCGACGACCGGTGGACAGTGACGTCGACGGTGGCGCTGTAGATGGCGTGCCGCGTGGTCGGGGCGGTCGTCGGGAAGGTTCCGACTTCGCGGTCGACGAACAGCTGGTAGCGGCCGGTCGCCCGGTCGCCGCCGGTGACGGTGACGTTGTAGGGCGCGTCGACGCCAGCGGCGAACGTGACGTTCGCGTCCGAACCGTTCACGGTTCCCTCGGTGAGGTCGATGGCGACTGTGGCGTCGTCGTGGGGGATGGAGACCGCGCTGCCGTTCTCGGTGACCGTGACGGTGGCGTCGCCGGAGCCGTCCTCGGCCACGTCGACGCGCCAGTAGTCGCCGTCGCCGTCCGAGACGTTGACCGACACCGGCGAGGTCGAGGCGGGGTCGGCGACCACGACGAACCGCCGGACGTCGGAGACGCCGCTCGCGACCGTCCAGGCGGTGTTGCCACCGCCGTCGGTGAACTCGGCGTCAGTGTCCTGGACGATTCTGCTCCCGTTGGTCGTGGTATTCAGTTCGACGGCGGACACCGTGCCGTCCGCTGCGGTGAGGCGGCTGGCGTTCGCGTCCCACGCGACGACGCCGGTCTGGAGGGCGTCTTGCAGCGTGACGTAGTCGGTGTCGTCGTGCCGGTTCGTCTCGGCGAGGAGGCCGCCGACGCCCTCGGTGACGGCGCCCTCGAAGGCGAGCGCGTCGTCGGCGGAGTCGGGGTTCCGCGTGGCGAGGTTCTCGGTGAACACGACGGCGTTGAGGACGAGCGCGAGCGCGACGAACGCGACGGCGAGGCCGAGCGCCGCGACGAGCAGCATCTGGCCGCGGTCGGCGCCGCGGTCGTCCCCCCTGAGCATGCCGGGTGGGAGGCTCCGCGACGGGAAAAGCGTTACCGCGCTCGCGCCGTGCTGACGAGGCCGACGCCGAGACACATGAGCGCGCCGCCGGCGAGGAAGCCGGGGCCGAGTGTCTCGCCGAGCAGCAGCGCGCCGAGGCCGGCGCCGACCAGCGGCTGCGCGAAGAACGTCGCCGCGACGAGCGTCGCCGACCCGCGGGCGACGCCCCGGTACCAGAGCCACCAGGCGGCCGCCGTGCTGGCGAGCCCGAGGTAGGCGACGGCCGCGACGGCGCCCGGCGTGACCGTGACGGTGGCGTCCGTGAGCGCGAGTTCGGCGGCGGCGGGGACGGCGAGCATGGGTGCGGCGGCGAGCGCGCTGTACGTCGCGGCGAGCAGCGCGCCGTGCTTCCGGACGAGCCGGGCGCCGTCGACGGTGTAGGCTGCCCACGCGGCGCTCGCGGCGAGCAGTGCGAGCAGCCCAATCGAGTCCGCGCCGCCGAGCGCGAGGCCGTACCGGCCGGCGACGACGAGGAGGGTGCCGACGCCCGCCAGCGCCATCCCGGCGACCGACCGCGCCGTGAGGCGTTCGTCCAGCAGGGCGACGCCGAGCAGCATCGTGAACGCCGGCGTGAGCATCGTCAGCAGCGACCCCTGGCTGGCGTTCGTGCGGTCGGTGCCGACGAACTGCGTGGACAGCGTGACGGCGACCCAGAAGCCGAGCCGCAGGACCGTCCGGCGGTCGCGGCCGGAGAGCCCGGGAATCGCGCCGCGCGCCCGGAGCACGGCGTAGAGGGCGGCGCCGCCGACGGCGACCCGGAGGAAGGCGAGCGTGACCGCCGGCACCGCGACGAACACCCACTTGGAGACGACGTACATGCCGCCCCAGAGGGCGCTCGCGGCGAGCGGCGCGGCGGTGTCGCGGAGAGCCATACAGGGGGTGGCCGTCGCCCACGCTTAGGCCTTCGCGAACCCACCACTATTTGTCCGGGCCGGCGTAGGCCGGGGCGTGCACGTGGTAGTACAGGGGCCGGGGTCGCTCGGGTCGTTAGTCGGCGGGCTGCTCGCCGCGGCCGGCGAGGACGTGACACTGCTCGGGCGGCCGGGCGACCACCTGGACCGGGTCGCCGCCGAGGGGCTGGTCGTCGAACACCCGGACGGCGGCGAGACGGCGACCCGCCCGGCGACCGCGACGAACCCGGCGGTCGCGGCGGACGCCGACCTCGTGGTGGTCTGCGTGAAGAGCTACGACACGGACGCGGCCGCCGAGGCGCTCTCGGGTCACCCGACCGGGGGCGCCGTCCTGACCCTCCAGAACGGCCTGGGGAACGCCGAGACGCTCGCCGAGTCCGTCGGGGAGGCGGCCGTGCTGGCGGGGACGACGACCCACGGCGCCGTCCTCGAAGCGCCCGGGGTCGTCCGGCACGCGGGCGAGGGCGAGACCACCGTCGGCCGGTACGCCGGCGGGACCGACGCGTCCGTGCGCGACGTGGCCGACGCGCTCTCGGCGGCCGGCCTGGACGCGTCGGTGACCGACGACCCGGAGCGCGCGGTCTGGACGAAGGTCCTGGTGAACGCCGGCATCAACGCGGCGACGGCGCTCGCTCGCGTGCCGAACGGCGCGCTCGTCGAGACCGGAGCGGGCGAGCGGCTGCTGGAGCGCGCCGTCACCGAGGGCGCCGCCGTCGCGCGGGCCGAAGGCGTCGACGTCCCCGGGGACGTCGTCGAGCAGACCCGGTCGGTTGCGCGGCGGACGGCGTCGAATCACTCCTCGATGCGTCAGGACCTCGACCGCGGCTCCCGGACCGAGGTCGAGGCGCTGCACGGGGCGCTGGCGGCTCGGGCGCGCGAACACGGCGTCGACGCGCCCGTCCTCCAGACGCTCGCTGACCTCGTCCGGCTCGCAGAAGGGGGAGAGAGCTAGTCGAGCGTCAGAGCGTCTCGCTATCGACTTCGGCGGGGCGCGGGCAGTCGTACGTGTCCCGAACGGTGTCCGAGAGCACGGAGTCCCGGTGGAGCACGAGGTAGACGACGACGAAGTCGTGGTCGAGGGGGTCGAAGACGAACACCTCGTGGGCGTCGTCGTCCTCCTCGTCGAGCCGGTCTATCAGTGGTTCGACGGGGAGCGCGCCCGTCCGTATCTCGTCGAAGACGTCTCGCTCGCCGGGCTGCTGGGCGAACGCGTAGACCGCGCCGTTCGGCTCGTTGTCGGTGCTGAACGTCGGGCGGCCGGTGACGCCGAGGCCCTCCTGGTGGGCTTCCTCCATGGTCTCCAGGGCGGCCTCGAAGAGCCCGGAGACGCCCCTGGCGAACGAGAACAGGGTGCGCTTCTCGACGTCGACGGACTCGAATCGCGCGTCGCCGTCGTCCCAGGCGAGCGTCGCGTCGACGAGGTAGCCGGGCCGGAGCGCGGCGACGCCGTCGGCGAGGTCGCCGTCGTAGCCGTCGGCGGCGACCAGCACAGGCTCGTGGTCGGCGCGGTCCAGCAACAGGAGGCCGTCGCGGTCGGGTGCGTCGCCGAGCACCCGATACTGGCCGGCCGTCGTGGTCTGCATAGTCGGTGGTAGCGCGGGCGCCGGGAAAAGGCCGTCCGTCCGCTCGCGCCGGCGTGCCTCTGACAGCCGCCACCTTCGAGTCCGGGCGACTGACGTAAACGGCCCCGGCTCTCGGAAACCCCCGCCCCGTTTACAACTGGATGAAACAACCATCTGGTTCGTAACGTACTCCACGCCGGCCTGCGACACAGCGCGTATGGAACACGACGTCGTGGTCGTCGGCGGCGGCTGTGTCGGGGTCTCGACGGCCTACCACCTCGGAGGCCGGACCGACCTCGACGTCGCGGTGGTGGAGAAAGAACACCGCCTCGCGGCCCACCAGAGCGGCCGGAACTCGGGCGTCCTCCACCCGGGGTTCAACTACGAGCCCGGCACCCGGAAGGCCGAGTTCGCGGTCGAGGGGACGCGGCGCACGAAGGCGTTCTGCGAGGACCACGGCGTCCCCTGCGAGGAGGTCGGCGTCGTGGTCGCGGCGCGCTCGGACGACGAGGAGGCACGGCTCGACGACCTCGCGGCGCAGGCCGACGCGAACGGCGTCGACGCGACGGTCGTGGACGGTGGCCGGCTCCGCGAGCTGGAGCCACACGCCGCCGGCCGCGCGGCCCTGCACTGTCCCGAGGCGGCGTCCGTCGACGCCCAGCAGTACGTCTACGCGCTCGCCCGGGAGGCCCGCGAGCGCGGCGTCACGCTCCACCTCGATACCGAAGTCACGTCGCTGGACCGGACTGCGGGCGGGTACAGCGTTCGCACGGACTCGGGCGCCATCGACGCCGGCGTGGTCGTGAACGCCGCGGGCCTGCACGCCGACCGGCTGGCGCACTCGGTCGGCGTCGGCGAGCGGTACCGCGTCGTGCCGTTCCGCGGCGAGTACTACGAACTCCGGCCGGACCGCCGGGGCCTGGTGAACTCGATGGTGTACCCGACGCCGGACCCCGAGTTGCCGTTCCTCGGCGTCCACTACACGCGGCGGACCGACGGCTCGGTCATCGTCGGCCCGAACGCCGTCCTCGCGCTCGGCCGGGAGGCCTACGAGAACACCGACGTGGACCTCGACGACCTCCGGGAGACGCTCTCCTACGAGGGGTTCTGGCGGCTGTTCGCCTCGCCGAAGATGCTGCGGGTCGGCGCCGCCGAGCTCGGCACCTCGTTCTCGAAGGCGCGGTTCGCGGCGGCGGCCAGGAAGCTGGTGCCGGCGGTCACCGAGTCGGACCTCGCGCCGAGCTACGCGGGCGTCCGCGCCCAGGTCGTCTCCCGGGACGGCGACCTCGTGAAACAGCCGGTGTTCGTCGAGGACGGCGACCGCGGGGTCCACGTCCTGAACGCCGTGTCGCCGGGGTTGACGTGCTCGCTGCCGTTCGGTGACCACCTGGCCGAGCGCGTCGAAGCGATGGCGTGACCGACCCCGGGAAGTAGCCGGAAGCGCTCCGGCGATACCCGCGCCAGCTAGCTGACAGGGGGAGCGACGGCGGTCGTCGTCATCGCTGTGGGTCGCTCGTCCTCGCGTGCCGGTCGCCCGCCCGGGCGAGGCGTCGGACGCGCTCGACGTCGACGTCGGTGCGGAGCCCCCGGAGCCGGCGGCTGGCGTCAGCACGCCGGCTGTCGGCCGTCTCGCGAAGGGCGGTGTCGTCGACGTGGAACGGGAACTCGACACTCGTCTGGTGGACCGCGTCGCGGAACTGCCTGAGTCCCCGCGCCGTGGCGAAGTCACGGGCGGCCGCCGCGAGGTCGTCGGCCGCGTCGTGGTCGGCACCGCCGAGCGAGCCGCCGAGCCGGACCGCCGCGTCGGCGACGGCACCGACGGTCTGTTCGACGAGCGCCGTCGGCCCGGTCTCGGAGCCGGTCGGGCTGGCGAACGCCGAGCTGAACCCGGCGCGAATCGATTCCAGGGCGTCGGTGAGGGCGTCGAACCCGGTGTCGGGCGCGGACCGGGGCAGCGACTGGAGTTCGAGGAACGCCATCGCGTGGAGGTAGTCCCCGGCCAGCAGCGCGGCCGACTGGTCCACGCCACCGAGGACCGTCCTGTCGTCCGGCCGGTCCACCAGCAGCGCGGCCCGCAGCCGACAGTACCCCCGGAGCAGTTCCACCGAGACCGCCGCTGGCAGCACCGCGTCGGAGCGATGGGGGCCGGCCACGGCGTCGTGGGTGGCGGCGACGAGGCGGCCGTACCAGCGGTCGCCGAGGTCGACGACGGACTGCCGGGCGACGGTCAGGCACTCGCCGCTGGCGTCGGCCAGCGCGTCCGCGACGCCGTCGTCGACGGTCGACCGGCCGAGGACCCGGTGGGGGCGTCCCGGCATCAGTCGCCGCCCGCCGGCTGTTCGGCGGCGGTGTCGCCTGGTTCGACGTCCGGCCCGTCGGCGTCGTCGGTGAGGTCGGTGTCCCGCCACGTCCCCCGGCGGTACAGGCCGTAGGCGACGACCGCACCGACGACGTTCGAGATGGCGAACGACAGCCAGATGCCCGTCTCGCCGAGCGGGCCAGCGGTGAGCCACGCGACCGGGAACCGGACGACGCCGAGCGTGAACACCGAGATGGCGGCCGCCGTCAGCGTCTTCCCGGCACCCCGGAAGCTCCCGGTGTAGGCCCGCATGATGCCGATGAAGCCGAACGTGAGCGCGACGTACCGGAGGAACTGCGCGCCGACCTCGACGACGCGAGCGGTGTCCGTCTGCCCGGCGCCGACGAACACCGAGACGATGGGTTCGGGATACACGAACACGACGAGGCCGGCGACGGCGAGCACGCCGAACAGCACTTTCGCGGCGAGGCCGGCGGCGCGTTCGGCCCGCTCCGGCTTGCCTGCGCCCATGTTCTGGCCCGTCATCGTCTCGACGCCCCGGGCGACCGCGATTGCCGGCAGGAAGACGACCGAGAACACGCGCGTGCCGATGCCGTAGGCGGCGACCACGGGGTCCGGGAAGGACGCGACGATGAACAGCAGGAGGTTCATCGAGAGCGCGCGCCCGGTCCCCTCGATGGAGGCGGGGAGGCCGATGCGGGCGATCCGCTTGAGCGCGCCGAACTCGGGCACCAGGTCGCGGAGGCGGAGCTGGACGCCGCGGGTGCCCCGGAACATGACGACGAGGCCGACGACGAGCGCCACCGCCCGAGAGAACACGGTGGCGATTGCGGCGCCCTGGATGCCGAGTTCGGGGAACGAGATGGTGCCGACGAGCGGCGCGTTCTCGACGACGGTCCACCCGAAGATGAGGAACGGGTCGATGACGATGTTCAGGACGACGGAGCCGAACATCACGAGCATCGGCGTGATGGTGTCGCCGTAGCCACGCATCAGCGCGATGAACACGGCGAACCCGAACATCGCCGCGAGCCCGAGCGAGACGACTTCCATGTAGCTCGTCGCCAGCGGCAGGACGTCGGCGCTGGCGCCCATCAGCGAGAGGAAGTCCTCGATGAAGAGGTAGCCGACGCCGCCGAGCAGCAGCGACGCCAGCACCGAGAACGTCATCGTCTGGGAGGCGGCGTGGTCGGCCTTCCGTTCCTCGCCGGCGCCCGTGTACTGGGCGACGAGGACGCTGCCGGCGACGGAGATGCCCATGCCCAGGGAGATGAGCAGGAAGACCATCGGGAACGCGAAGCTGATGGCCGCGAGCGCGTCGGTGCTGTACTGGCCTAGCCAGAAGGTGTCGGCGAGGTTGTACGCGGTCTGGAAGAGGTTGGTGACGACGATTGGCATCGCCAGGAAGAACAGCGGCTTCCCGATGCCGCCCGAAGTCAAGTCGAACTCCTCCGGGCCCTTGAACAGCGCGCTGACGCGGTTTCGGAGGCTCATCAGTGGACCGCCTCCGTGGCGTCGTCGGCCGTGAGGTGGGCCTCGGCGTAGTCGATTGTCGCCTCCGCGAGGCGGTCACGGGGGCCGTCGATTGCCGTGCTGCGTGCGTGGACGCCGACGGCCGCCGTCACGAGGGCGTCGGCCGCGGCGTCCGGGTCGACGGTGTCGGCGAACTCGCCGGTGGCGACGCCGGCGGCGACGGCGTCGCGGACGTGCTCCGAGAGCGCGTCCTCGAACCGAGCGAGTTGGGTGCGAACGTCGGCGTCGTAGGGGGCTTGCGCGCTCACTTCGAGCATCGCGAGACAGAACGCCTGGTCGCGTCCGTGTCGGTCGCCGGCGACGCTCGCGTCGAACAGCGCCCGGATGTGTTCGATGGGGGTCTGTCCGTCGGCCGCGTCGAGGCGGTCGGTGTACTCGTCGTAGAGGTGGTCGAGGAGCGCCGCGAACAGGGTCTCGCGGTCGTCGTAGTGGTAGTGAATAGACGCCTTGCTGCGGGTCGCTTCCGCGGCGACGTCACGGAGCGTGAGGTCGGCGTATCCGTGCCGGCAGAGCGCCCGATACGTCGCGTCGAGGATGTCGGTCGCTGGGTCGTCGTGCATGACGGTGCTTGCACTACTTACTAATTAGTAAGTCAAAAGCCTTTGGCTACGAGAATCGGCTACATTCGATACTCAGTGCCGCTTATCCGACGTGAGAGGCTGAACGGGTCGTAGACTCGCGCGCCAGATGGGGCACGTTCAAAACCGTTATCTGACCGGAGGGAAACTCAGTATACAATGGGCGAACCCCCGAACGAGGAGTTCTCCGAGGCCGAAGCGGAGGTGATGCGGGCCACCTACCGGGCGCTCCGGGAGCACGGGTACGCCGAGCTGACCGTCAAGCGCATCGCCGAGGAGTACGGGAAGTCGACCGCTGCCATCCACTACCACTACGACACGAAAGAAGACCTGCTGGCGGCGTTCCTGGATTTCATCCTCGACCAGTTCGTCGAGACGATTCGGGACGTCGAGACCACCGACCCCGAGGAGCGGCTGACACTGCTGCTGGACGAGCTGCTGGTCAAACCCCAGTCGAACCAGGACCTCTCGATCGCGCTGATGGAGATGCGGAGCCAGGCGCCGTACAAGGAGGCGTTCCGCGAGCGCTTCCGGCAGAACGACGAGTACGTCCGGTTCATGCTGAAGGCGGTCGTCAACCACGGCATCGACGAGGGCGTGTTCCGTGACGTCGACGCCGACCGGGTGACGCGCTCGCTGATGACCATCGTCGACGGGGCGCGGACGCGGTCGGTCGTTCTCGGTGACCCGTCGGCGCTGGAGACCGCCAGAGAGACCGCCAGCGAGTACGTCGACGCGGTACTCCGGTAGCGGACTGGGCTACCGGGAGTCGTCGTCGAGGCGAGGCGTAACGGCTGCGTCGTCGGCCGGCAGTTCGGCCGTACACCAGTGACAGAACTCCAGGTCCGCGTCCACTTCCTTCCCGCAGTTCGGACAGTGCGAGAGCTCGCCGTCGGGGGTGGCGGTCGCCTGGGCGACGGCGTTGTGGACGTACGCGAGCAGGTACGCGTCGGCGACGCTGAGCGAGGTGACGACGAGGACCGGCGCGAGTTCGAGGAGGTCGAACGTCTCGCCCGACGCGGCGGCGTCCAGCGCGGCGGGGTCGACGAAGAAGTAGCTCACGCCGAGAACCACCGCTAACCACCCGAGAGCGCGGCGCCACCGCCGGAGGTAGAGGTGGCCGAGGCCGGTGGCGAGCATCGACAGCAGCGCCGCCAGCCACGGCCGTTTCTGTGACAGCGTTCGGTTCACGACCCTACTTACTGGTTAGTAAGTGATAAGCCTTCTTCCCGGCAGCCGGCGCCGTCACGACGACGCAAGCCCGACTGGGCAGTGCTGGCAGGCGGTCCGGTCAGGCGGTCGCTGTGTGGTCGCCGTCGGAGTCACAGCGGCGGTCGGTGTCGACGACGCGGAGGTCGCCGTCGAGGGTGACGGTCAACGTCTCGTCGTCGAGCGTGATGCCGACCACGGCCCGGTCGCGGCCGGGGTCGTAGCTGGTCGTCTCGTCGGTCACGCACCACGACAGCGTCCAGTGTTCGGTGCTGGTGAGGTCGACGCCGTGGTCCGCGTGGAACGCCACGACGGTCGAGTCGTCGAGCAGCGAGAGGCCGACCGGCGAGGAGATGGTGTGCTGGCACTGCTCGCAGGTGTGGTCGACGCGCACGTCGAGGTCGAGTCGGTCCTCGTCGTCGGGCGTGATGTCGGTGGCTACCCGGCCGCCGCACTCCGGGCAGACGCCGTCGGCCGCGAGACAGTGGAGGTGTCGGACGCGCTGGTCGAACGCGCTCGCGACCTCGGCGTCCGTGCGGTCCCGCAGGCCGCCCGGCGGGAACGCGTACCGGCCGTAGGTCGTCTCGCAGGCCGAACACCGGACGCCGAGGCGCTCGTCGCTGTAGCGGCCCTCGAGGGCCGCGCCGCAGTCGAAGCACTCGCCCGCCACGGGGAACTCCAGGCTCACCCGGTCCGTGAAGGTGCCCGCGAGGATTGCGCGGACGACCTTCTCGCCGGCGTACTGGAACTCGTAGCCGTCGTCGGTCGACCGCACGAAGTGGTCGGTGAGCTTCGAGAGGTGGTAGTTGAACTGCGCGGAGTCCCGCATGCCGACGCGCTTGCGCAGCGCGGAGAACGCAACCGGCTGCTCTGGGGCGCGCCAGAGCGCCTGCAGGATGTCGATTCGGGTCTCGTTCCCGAGGAGGGCGAACGCCTCGGCCGGCGGCAGACCGTCCTCGGGGTCGGGGACGGCCGCCGAGAGGTCCGTCTCGGGCGTCTGCTCTGAGCCGCTCATGGCTGGTCTATGGCGAGCCCACCTGATAATGGTTCCCGCAAACGAGCTTCTGTAACCCGGCTGGGGCTAACCCGGGGCTCGTCGGCCGCTCGCCGACGGCCGTCAGTCACCGCGGAACACCAGCGCGACGCCGACCACGACGGCCGCGACGTACGCCGGGTGCGCGGTCGCGTACGCCGCCAGTTCGGGCATCGCGCCCGTGAGATTCCCCTGCCCGAGCGCGTCGGCGAACTGTTCCCCGGGGCCGGCGCCCTCGGTCCAGGTCGCGAAGTGCGTGACGCCGGCGAGGCCGAGCACCAGCCCCACGAGCGCGAGCGGTCGGCCTGCCACCACGTCGCCGATTCGGCCTGCGAAACTCATCGTCGACGGGTAGGCGGCCAACGGGCATAAGCCTGGGCAGTAGACGACGACCAGTCGCCGGCAACTGGCCACTATCAAAGAGGCAGCCGGGCGATTCGAGCCCTGGAGACGGCGGTTCGGGGCTCCCAGACGGACGATAGGACGACGTGCCCGTTGCCCGTCATGACAGGTCATGTACGGTCCAACCAGTCGCGGCCAGGTGGTCGCGGCAGTCGGCGTCGTGCTCGTCCTCGTTGCCCCGCTGAGCGCCGTCTCCGTCCCGCCGTCCGTGCTCGGCGCGACGCAGGCGGCCGACCCGGTCGACTCGTGTCGGACCATCGACGAGCCGGGCGCGTACGAGCTCGCCGGCGACGTGACCGGGAACGCCAGCGACGCCTGCATCCACGTCGCGGCGAGCGACGTGGTTCTCGACGGGAACGACCACACCGTCGCGGGCGGGAACGCCAGCGGTACCGGCGTGCTGGTCGCCCGCGGCGAGACCGCCAGTGCGACCGTCGACGGCGCGCTGACGAACGTCACCGTCCGGAACCTCACGGCGGCGAACTGGTCGAACGGCGTCGCGCTCGGCACGCTCGACGGCGGCGGTTCGGGCCTCCGGGTGGCCGACGTGACGGTTCGCGAGAACCGCGACGCGGGTCTGCGGCTCTCGAACGCCGAGGATGTCACGGCGCGGAACGTCACGGCGACGGGGAACGGCGACGGCGTGTCGCTCTGGGAGACCCGGAACTCGACGCTCCAGAGCGTTGAGGCGGCGGGGAACGACGAGTACGGCGTGTCGGTGCTCGCCGTCTCCCGGGGGAACGCGCTCCGGAACGTCACTGCCACCGGGAACGGCGGCGACGTCGACCGTGGCGCCGGCGTCTACTTCTCGACGGACACCGGCGACAACGTCCTCGTCGACGCCCGCGTCGGCGACAACCGCGGGACCGGCGTCCGGTTCTCGGACAGCTTCGGGAACACCGTCCGGGACGGCGTGGTCGCCGGCAACGACGGCGCCGGCCTGTTCGGCGTGCCGTCCTACGAGGACGCGCTCCGGAACGTCACGGTCCGGGGGAACGGCGGTCCGGCAGTCGGCCACGAGTCCGCCGAGTCCGCCAGCGCGTTCGTCGCTGACCGCGTCCGCCTCGGCGACGCGGCGTCGGTGTCGTTCGACGCCGGGCCGGTGGGCGTCGAGCGCGCGGACGCAACCGACCTCCCGGAGCCGCCGCGGCCGCTCGCGAGCGAGGACGGCGTCTCGCTGTCTGGCGTCGAGTCCGGCGTCACGGCCACGCTGTCCGTCGCGGACGCGGCCGACAGCAGTCTCTGGCGGTACGACGGCAGCGGCTGGGCCCAGGTCGCCGGCCCGAGCGCGGACGGTGAGAGCGGGACCGTCTCCGGGACCGTGACCGGCGACGGGACCGTCGTCGCGCTGGACGCGGCGGCGCCGAGCAGCCCGGAGAGCCAGGACGCAGCCGGACCGGACGACGAGACCGAGCAGCGCGAGCAGGAGCCCCAGGACGGACAGCGCGACGAAGCCCAGCAATCGGACGGCGAGACCCCGGGCGACGGGACGCTCGTCGTGCAGGCGACGACGGACGACGACTTCGGCTACCTGTTCGTCGTGGACGGCGACGCCGAGGGGGTCGAGACCGGCGACGTGGCCGCCGACAGCGGCGACAGCGTCGTGGACAACGGCGACGGCACCGTCACCGTCGTCGGGTCGACCGGGAGCAACGCCGGGGACGCCTTCGCGGTGGACGGCGAGGTCGTGGAGTTCTACACGCCCGCGTCGGCTGCCGACTACGTCCTGGAGCTCGACGGCGAGGGCGTGGCCGACGAGATTCCGGAGCCCAACGAGGAGTAGCCCCCCGGCCTGTCCGCCTCGGTGGGATTGAAGGCGAACCGACGCGAGACTGTGGTATGAGCGTCTTCGAGACACGCACGCGAGACTGCCAGCGGCGACTCCGGGACGCCGGCGCGGCCGGCGCCGTCCTGTTCCCGAGCCCCAACCTCACCTACCTCGGCGGCTTCGAGGAGACGCCCTCGGAGCGCCACCTCCTGCTGTTCGTGCCGAGCGAGGGCGACCCGGCGTTCGTCGCGCCCGCGCTCTACGCGGAGCAACTGCGGGAGGAGACGTGGGTCGCGGACGTCCGGACGTACACGGACAGCGAGGACCCCGAGGCGCTCGTGGCGGACGCCGCCGCCGACCTCGATATGGACGAGGGCGAACTGCTGGTCGACTCGACGATGTGGGCGCGGTTCACGCAGTCGCTGCGGGAGACGCTGCCCGACGCCGCCTGGGGGCTGGCCGACGAGGTGCTGGCACCGCTCCGCGTGCGGAAGGACGACGCCGAACTCGACGCGCTCCGGCGCGCCGGCGCGGCCGCCGACGCCGCGATGGACGACGTCCGGGACCTGGGTGCAGACGCCGTCGGGATGACCGAACGCGAACTCGCGGACTACGTCGCCGACCGCCTCGCCGCTCACGGCGGCACCGGCGTCTCCTTCGAAGTCATCGCCGGGAGCGGGCCGAACGGCGCGAAACCCCACCACACGCACGGCGACCGGGAAATCGAGGCCGGCGACCCCGTCGTCTGTGACTTCGGGACGCGCGTCGACGGCTACCCGAGCGACCAGACCCGGACGGTCGTGTTCGCCGGTGACCCGCCAGCGGACTTCGAGGACGTCCACGGGGTCGTTCGGGCGGCCCAGCGGGCCGCCGTCGAGGCGGTCGAACCCGGCGCGACGGCCGGCGAAGTCGACGCCGCAGCGCGGTCGGTCATCGAGGACGCGGGCTACGGCGAGGAGTTCGTCCACCGGACGGGCCACGGCGTCGGCCTGGAGGTCCACGAGGAGCCCTACATCGTCGCGGACAACGACCGCGAACTGGAGGTCGGGATGGTGTTCTCGATAGAACCGGGCGTCTACCTCCCCGGCGAGTTCGGCGTGCGCGTCGAGGACCTCGTGGCGGTCACGGCCGACGGCTGCGAGCGCCTCAACGACTCGGACCACGGCTGGCGCGTCTGAGGCGAGCGCGCGCGGTCGAGGGGGCGTCGGTGAACTCGATTGGAGGTGTTTCGTTCCGAAATGGTTGCGTTTTTGTCCGTCCCTCCCGGACGAACGGGTACTCGTGGTCCCCAACCCCTTCAGCTGGCTGCTGCGCGCAGTCGGCGTCGGCATCGCGCGGCTCGGACTCGTCTCCGAGGAGCGCGCGCGCCGGACCTCCGAACTCGCGTGGCCGCGCATCGTCACCGGCGTCGCGCGGATGTCCAAGAGCGCGGCGGACGTGGCGATGGTCGGCGTCGCGATGGGGTCGACCGCCATCGCCGGCGTCGGGTACGCGGGACCGTACTGGGGCGCGGCGTTCAGCATCGGCGGCGGGCTGGCGGCCGGCACCATCGCGCTCGTGTCCCAGCGCTTCGGGGCGGAGGCGTTCGACGAGCTCGGACAGGCCATCCGGTCGAGCGCCGCGCTCACCGTCGCCGCCACGCTCCCGGTCGCCGCCGCGTTCTACCTCTACCCCGAGTTCCTCATCGGACTGCTCACCGACAGCCAACAGTCCATCCAGTACGGCGCGGACTACCTCCGCGTGCTCGCGTTCGGCGTGCCGTTCGCGGGCCTGAACCTCGTCGGCAGCCGCGCGCTCATCGGCGCCGACGACGCCTACACCGCGATGCTGCTCCGGGGCGGCGGCGCCGTCGTCAACATCGGGCTGAACGCCGTCTTCATCTTCGGCCTCGACATGGGGGTGGTCGGCGCCGGCCTCGGCACCGTCGTCAGCAACGTCGTCGTCACGGGCGCGTTCGTCGTCGGGCTCGCCCGCGGCGGCCTCCCGCTGGTCGGCGCGTTCCCCGTCACCGTCTCGCCGTTCGGCGCCTACTGGGTGCGCGAGGAGTGCCGCGACGTCGTCGAAATCGGGCTCCCCGTGGTCGGCCGGAACTCCGTCTGGACGGCCGCCCGGTTCCCGCTGCTGGCGTTCATGGCGATGTTCGGCGAACCGGTGGTCGCCGCCTACGTCGTCGCGCGGCGCATCCTCGGCATCATGAACACGCCCGGCTGGGGCTTCGGGCTCGCCGCGTCCAGCCTCGTCGGCCAGGAACTCGGGCAGGGCGACGAGAACACCGCGGCCGCCTACGGCCGCGAAATCACGCTGTTCTCGGTCGCGACCTACGTCCTGTTCGCAGCCGTCGTCGGGCTGTTCGCGACCGACATCGTCGTGCTGTTCGTCGAGTCGCCCTCGGACCCGAGCGTCCCAATCGCCGTCGACCTCGTCTACGTCGCCGCGCTCGCCGTGATTCCGCAGGGCATCAGCGCCGCCGCCGCGGGGGCGCTCGACGCCACGGGCGACACCCGGTGGCCGTTCTACTCCCGGATTCTGGGGATGTTCGGGGGCGCCATCCCCCTGGTCTACCTCGGCGCGACCACCGAACTCGGGATGCTCGGCGTCTACCTCTCGCTGTTCGCGGAGACCTGCGTCCCCGCGGCCGTCAACTACTACCGGTTCGGCACCGGGAAGTGGCGGGCCATCAGCCGGGAGTACCGGCCGGACGCCGCGGACTGAGAACCCCTAAGGGCGCGTGGCGACGACTCGCGGTATGGCCGAAGACCCGCCGCTGGCCGTCGACATCGACGGCACGCTCAGCCGCGAGGACCGCTCCATCGACAGCCGCGTCATGGGCGTGCTCCGCGAGTGGGAGGCCCCGGTCGTGGTTGCGACCGGGAAGGCCCTCCCGTACCCCATCGCGCTCTGCCAGTTCGTCGGCGTCGAGGAGTGCGTCGTCGCCGAGAACGGCGGCGTCGCGTACGTCGACGACGAACTCGTCTACTTCGGAGACCGCCGGGCCGCCGACCAGGTCGCTGCGGAGTTCGAGGACGCCGGCCACGACCTCGGCTGGGGCGACGCCGACCTGACGAACCGCTGGCGGGAGACCGAACTCGCCGTCCGCCGCGACAGGCCGCTGGACGTGCTCTCGGAAATCGCCGAGCGCCACGGTCTCCACGTCGTCGACACCGGGTTCGCGTACCACGTCAAGAGCGACGGGATGAGCAAGGGGGACGCGCTCCCCGCGGTCGCCGAGCGCCTCGGCGTCGACGTCGCCGAGTTCGCGGCCGTCGGCGACTCGGCGAACGACGTGGAACTGTTCGAGACGGTCGGCGAGTCCTACGCCGTCGGGAACGCCGACGAACACGCGAAAGACGCGGCCGGCGAAGTGCTCTCGGAGACGTACGGCGACGGCTTCCTCGCGGCCGTCGAGCGGATTCGCTCGTAGCGGCCGACGCTGCCGTTCAGTTACCCGACGACTCCGAGACGCGGACGACCTGCTTGCCGACGTTGTCCCCGGAGAACAGCCCGAGGAACGCGTCCGGCGCGTTGTCCAGCCCGTCGACGACCGTCTCGCGGTGGCCGACGGCGCCGGTGGCGACCCACTCGCCGAGCTGCTCGCTGGCCGCCTCGAAGCGCGTCACGTAGTCCCCGACGAGCAGCCCCTGCACCGTCGCCCGCGACGCGATGAGCTGGGGGAGTTTCCGCGGGCCGGTCGGAACGCCCTCGTCGTTGTAGTGGGCAATCTGGCCGCAGACGGCGACGCGAGCGTCCAGGTTCAGCCGCGGGAACACGGCGTCCGTGATGGGGCCGCCGACGTTGTCGAAGTAGACGTCGACGCCGCCGGGGGCCGCGTCGTCCAGCGCCGCGCCGTAGTCGTCGGCCTGCTTGTAGTTGATGGCGGCGTCGAAGCCGAGGTCGTCGGTGAGCCACTCGACCTTCTCGTCGGTGCCCGCGAACCCGACGACGCGGCAGCCGTTCAGCTTCGCAATCTGGCCGACGACGGAGCCGACCGCGCCCGCCGCACCGGACACGACAACCGTGTCGCCGGGCTTCGGGTCGCCGACCTCGAGCAGCCCGAAGTACGCGGTGCGGCCCGGCATCCCGAGGACCCCGAGGTACGCCGGGAGGTCCGCAATCGACGGGTCGACCGGAGCGACGCTGTCGGCGTCGAGCACGCTGTAGTCGCCCCACGTGCCGTTGCCCGTCACGACGTCGCCCGCGTCGTAGTCGTCGCTCCGGCTCTCGACGACTTCGCCGACGACGGCGCCCGCCATCACGTCGCCGACGCTCCACGGCTCGGCGTACGACTCGGCGTCCCGCATCCGGCCGCGCATGTAGGGGTCGACGGAGAGGTACCGCACGCGAACGAGCAGCTGGCCGTACTCGGGCTCGGGGACGTCTGATTCGCGGAGCTCGAAGCTGTCCATGTCGGGTTCGCCGTCGGGACGCTGGGCGAACACCCACTCGCGGTTGGAATCACGCATACGTCTGCTCGCGCTCCCGGACGGAGGCCTGTTTTGCTTCCAGCAGCGCCTTCCGGGGGCGACAGCCGACGCGCTGCTCGACGGAGTGACGTTGTGAATCGGCCGGACGCCCCCGGCGCTCGGTCAGGGCACCAGCGACCGCAGCCAGGAGACGAAGCCACCGCTCTGGGTTCGTTCGCGCTCGAACTCGGGGTAGAGGGCGTCGAGGAACTCGCGGCGCGTCTCGAACTCGCTGCGGTCCGTGCGCTCGACGACCGCGGAGAGCGCGACCCGGTGGGCGGTCGGCCCGCACTTCACTTCGGGGTCGCCGAGTGCGGCGACCACGTCCTCCCCGGTGGCGGGGAACGAGACGTCGGCATCGCGGAGGTGCTTGTCGACGGTGGCGATACCGAACACGACCGGCTCGGCGTCTCCGTCGTCGTCTCCCGTCGGTGGACGCGCTGCCATGGCCGGGCGTTGTGGCCTGCCGGACAAAAACCCACGGCACCCGGGAGCAGGGGGCAGACTTACGCTCGTCGGAGACCAATCGTGCGTATCTGAATGAGTGACAGCCGACCGGGGAGCGACTCCGACCCCTCCGAGCGCCACCTGCTCCGGGAGTTCGCAGACCTCCTCTACGGCTCGAAGACGTGCTACGCGGGCGTCCTGTCGCCGGACGGACGTCTGGAGTACGCGAACGACACCGCTCGGACCCTCGTGGACGCCTCGGCGGCGGGCGTCGAGGGCGCGTTCTTCTGGGAGACGCCGTGGTTCGACCACGACCCCGAGATTCAGGCGGCCGTCCGGCGCCACGTCGCGGCGGCCGCCGAGGGCGAGCGCCGGCAGTTCACGACGACCCACGAGGCGAGCGACGGCGAGACCGTGACCGTCGACCTCGACCTCCAGCCGCTGCCCGCGCCCGCCGTCGCGGACATCGGCAGCGGAACGGACGTGTTCGCGGTGGCGGTGACGGGGCACCGTGAGTCGGCCACGACCGGCAGCGACGCCGAGGCGACGCTGGACGCGCTGGCGGCGCTGTACGACTCGACGGCGGACGGCGACCACGGCTTCGCGGAGCGCGTACAGACTGTGCTCGAACTCGGCAGCGACCACCTCGGCCTCGACGAGGGGTTCTACACGAAGATCGACGGTGACGTCCAGTTGATTCGGGCGTCCGTCGGCGACCACCCGCTGCTGCAGCCGGGCGAACAGGCCGACCTCGGAGACACCTACTGCAAGAAAACCATCTCGGAGTCGTCTCCGACAGTGATGGAGGACGTCGGGCAGACGCCGTTCGCGGACGACCCGGCGTACGACGTGTTCGGCCTGGAGTGTTACGTCGGCGCCGAGATACGGCTCGGTGACACAACGCACGGGACGCTGTGCTTCGCCGACCGGGAGCCCCGCGCCACACCGATTACGGAGTCCGACGAGACGTTCGTGTCGGCACTCGCGGGCTGGCTGGAGCACGAACTCGAACACGAACGCGAGCGCGAGCAGCTCGCCCGGCAGGCCGACCGCCTGGACGAGTTCGCGGGCGTCGTCGCCCACGACCTCCGGAACCCCCTGAACGTGGCGTCCGGGCACCTGAACCTGGCGGCGGCGCGAATCGAGGACGGCGACTCGGGCGCCGAGGCCGTGGCGGACGCACAGTCCGCGGTCGACCGCATGACGGAACTCGTCGAGGACGTCCGGAGCCTCGCGAGCGAGGGGGCGGTCGTCGGCGATCCCGAGGTCGTCTCGCTGCGGGCGGTCGCCGAGGAGGCCGCGTCGACCGCGCTCCCCGACGCGGCGACCCTGACCGTCGAGACGGACGCTGGCGAGTGGCTGGCGGCGGACCCGGAGCGCCTGCGCACCGTCTTCGAGAACCTCTTCCGGAACTCCCGGGAGCACGGCGGCGACGACGTCGCGGTCACCGTGACGAGCGTCGGCCCGCGGGCGGGCGACTGCGAGGTCGGGTTCAGCGTCGTCGACGACGGCTGCGGGTTCGGGGACAGCGACACGGCCCAGGTGTTCGAGCAGGGGTACACGACGCGGCCGGAGGGCACCGGCTACGGCCTGAGCATCGTCGAGGCGATCGTCGACGCCCACGGCTGGACGGTGTCGGCCGCCGACGTCGAGGGCGGCGGCGCGCGCTTCGACGTCCGCGGCGTGGAGTTCGAGCCCGAGCTCTAGTCGTCGTCACCGCTGGCCTGCGAGTGGTCGACCGGCGAGTCCTCGGGGATGTCGGCGTCGTCGTGCGTCCCGGTCGGCGGGAGGTTCACTTCCGCGGCGGCGGACGTTTCGAGGTCGGTCGAGCCCGTCAGTCCGGTCATGCCGGCGGACTCGGCGTCCCCGCTGGCGTCCGTCTCGGCGTCGTCGGTCTCGATTTCGCGGGCGTCCTGGTCGATGCGCATCGAACAGAACTCGACGCCGCACATCGAGCAGAACCGGGCGTCCTTGTAGTTGTCACCGGGCAGCGTCTGGTCGTGATAGGCCTGTGCGCGCTCGGGGTCCAGCGAGAGCTCGAACTGGCGCTCCCAGTCGAAGTCGTAGCGGGCCTCGGAGACGGCGTCGTCCCAGTCGCGGGCGCCCGGCAGGCCGTTGGCGACGTCGCCGGCATGGGCGGCGATGCGGTAGGCGGCCATGCCCTCGCGGACGTCCTCTGCGTCGGGCAGCCCGAGGTGTTCTTTCGGCGTGACGTAACAGAGCATCGCGGCGCCCGCGCGGGCGGCCTCCGTGGCGCCGATGGCGCTCGTGACGTGGTCGTATCCGGGTGCAACGTCGGTGACGAGCGGCCCGAGGACGTAGAAGGGGGCGCCGTCGCAGACCTCCTGCTGGCGGTCGACGTTGTCCCGAATCTCGTCCATCGGCACGTGACCGGGCCCCTCGACCATCACCTGCACGCCGTGGTCCCAGGCGCGCCGCGTGAGGTCGCCGAGCGTGTCGAGTTCGGCGAACTGCGCGTCGTCGCTGGCGTCGGCGAGCGACCCGGGACGGAGACCGTCGCCGAGCGAGATTGTCACGTCGTGTTCGCGGAGAATCTCGCAGAGCTCGTCGTAGTTCGCGAACAGGGGGTTCTGGTCGCCGTGTTCCTCCATCCACTGCGCGAGGATGGAGCCGCCGCGGGAGACGATGCCGGTGGTGCGGCCGTCCGTGAGCGGGAGGTGTTCGGCGAGCACGCCGGCGTGCAGCGTCATGTAGTCGACGCCCTGTTCGGCCTGCTTCGCCACGACGTCGAGCAGCAGCTCGGGCGTGATGTCTGCGACGTCGTCGACGCGCGTGACTGCCTCGTAGATGGGGACGGTGCCGACCGGAACGGGGGAGTGCTCGACGTTCGCCGTGCGAATCTCGTCGAGGCCGTCGCCGGTCGAGAGGTCCATGACGGTGTCGGCGCCGAAGTGGACGGCGGTGTGGAGCTTCTCGAGTTCCTCGTCGAGCCCGCCCGTGGTCTCGCTGTTCCCGATGTTGGCGTTGACTTTCGTGGCGAGTTCGCGGCCGATGCCCATCGGGTCGAGGGCGTCGTGGTGGTGGTTCGCGGGAATCACGGCCTGTCCGTCCGCGACCTGCTGGCGGACGAACTCGGGGTCGCGGTTCTCGCGGTCTGCGACCCGTCGCATGGCGTCGGTGACGGTTCCGTCGCGGGCGTGTTCGAGCTGCGTCGGCATGAATTACTCAGTGATACCACTAGATAATAAATGGCGGTGGTCGCGCGGCTACCGGTCGAGAAAGTCGAAGGAGGGCGCTCAGACGTGGGCCTCGAAGACGTCGCGGTGCAGACGCTCGGCCACGTCGTCGAGAATCGTCTGGAGGTTCTGGGTGTCGTAGCGGTTGTACTCGACGAGGCGGTCGAGGGCTGCCTCGTCGTTGCGGTTCTCGTAGCGCCGCCAGAGCCGGACGGCCTCCCGGCCGTCGACGTCCTCCACGCCCTCGCGGGCGACACCGAGGTCCCGCTCGACCTGCTTCAGGCCGCCGTCGAGGTCGAGGCGGCGGCAGGGGTACATCAGGTCGAGGTGCGGGGCGTCGATGGAGACGTCGAAGTTGTGCTCGAGGAACGGCGCGTCGAAGCGCTTCCCGTTGAACGACACCACCATCGGGGCGTCCAGTAGCTCGCGGAGACCGTCGTCCGTGAGGTCGCTGCCGCGGACGAGCGTCGTCGTGTCGCCGCCGCGGTGGACGCTCACGGTCGTCACCTCGCTGCTGTGCCGGTCCAGCCCCGTGGTCTCGATGTCGAAGAACGCGGCGTCCTCGGCGACGTTCTCGTAGAGCCGCCAGAGCTCGCCGCTCGGCAGGGCGTCAGCGAAGAACCCGGTGTCGCCGTCGTCGAGGGCGCGCCTGGCGTCGTCGATGAACGAGTAGATGCTCTCGGCGGTGGCGTCCCCGACGCCGGGGCCGTCGCCGTCGAAGTCGTCCCAGTGCGTGACCCCCGTCTGCCAGAGCCGGCGCTCCGTCCGCTCTCCCACGCCCGAGGCGGGCAGGAAGGAGTTCTCGACGCGCATACCCGACTACTGGACGGGGGCGCACATAGGCGGCGCGGTCCCGAACTACCAAGCCCCCGCGCCGCGGAGACGCTGGCATGGTCAAGATGGTCCAGCTGCTCGTGAAGCGCGACGACTACACCCACGAGGAGTTCGTCGAACGCTGGCGCGGCGAACACGCCGAGATGGCGCGCGACCTCCCGGGGCTCCGGAAGTACGTGACCGCGGTGCCGAACGACCCCGAGCGGTCGAGCCACGACGGCGTCGTCGAGCTGTACTTCGAGGACATGGGCGCGCTCGCAGACGCCTTCGACTCCGAGGCCGGTCAGGCCGTGCAGGCGGACGCCGCCGAGTTCGCCGACGTGGAGGCGGGCGAGACGCTGTACGTCGAAGAACAGGTGGAGTTCGAGGCGTGACGGTCGCGTAGCTGTTCGCTGGAGAGTGTGAAAGTGGGCGGCCGTGGGCAGCGGCCGCCCGATGTCAGAGGCACGTCCACCGGGGCTGTAGAACTGCCGGTGAACACCAGTGGGTAGTGTACCCCAGTACCTGAAGCTTCCCCCTTCTCTGTAAGGTGTGTCTTTTGGTGGCACGCTCCGGCGGTGGTCCCGCCGGTCACCCGAACTGCTCGAACGGCTGCTCGCAGTTCCGACAGAAGTGCATCGACCGGCAGAGTCCGGGCCCCTTCGGGTGGTCGCGCTCGGTGTCCGTCGACCCGCAGTACGGACACGCCGCCGCTTCGTCCTCGCCGCCGGCCGACGCGCTCGGGTCGACGCCCCTCATACGCTCAGCCCGAACTCCCGCAGTTGCTCTTTGCCGGCGTCGGTCACCATCTCGACAGACCACGGCGGCGAGTACTGAATCGACACCGAGGCGACCTGCACACCCGACGCCGTCAGCGCCGCGCACCTGACGTCGTTCGTCAGCATGTCCTTCGCCGGACAGCCGGTGTACGTCAGTGTCATCTCCACTCGGGCCTCGTCGCCGTCGACAGACACGTCGTAAATCAGTCCGAGGTCGACGATGGAGACCGGCATCTCGGGGTCCTCGACCTCCCGGAGCGCAGCCCAGACCTCTGCTTCCGCGCCCGTCGCGCCCTCGCCCGTCCGGGGGAAGGCCGTCGGCACCTCGCCGTCCTCGTAGTCGGTGTACGCGCAGGCGTCGGAACTCACGCGTTCTCACCCCGGAGTTCGGCGGGCTCGTCGAACCCGAGTTCGCGGTAGGACGCCGTGAACTCGTCGTGGAGGTCGAACCAGTCGTCGGTGTGACTTCCGTCCCGACCGAGGGGCTCCGGCCGCACGACGTCCTCGGGGTCGGGAACCGCGACGCCCAGGGAGTCGAGGTAGGGCACGACCTCGTCCAGCCAGTCCTCGCGGAGGTCGGCCAGCGACCGCGACCGGACGCCCGCGTCGAGAATCTCGTCCTCATCGACGGTCGGCGCGAACAGCGTCATCGCGTGCGGGAACAGCTGGTCGACGGCGGCCTGCACGCGCTCCCGGGAGTCCGCGCTGTCGGTCAGGCGGTCCAGCCAGGACTGGGCGTGCTCGCGGTGGTACTCCTCCTCGCCCTGGACCTTCGGCACGCGGTCCGCGATAGGCTCGAACGAGGAGTCCTCCAGGGCCTCGAGCCGGAGCCGCTCGGCGGCGTCGTAGAGGTAGCCTCGGACGACCGTGTCCGCCCAGTCGCCCTCCGGCGTCTCCAGTTCGACGAGGGTGCTGTGGACGAAGTCCGCCGGGTCGCGCTCCCAGAGCAGGTCCGGCTCGTCGTAGCCGTACTCCTCCTCCAGGAGGTCGTACCAGAGCCGCGCGTGCCCGAACTCGTCCTGGGCGATGTTCGCGAGCGCGAGGTCCGACTCCGGCGTCGGCGCGTAAATCTGCCACTCCGTGTAGCGCTCGGCGAGCACGTACTCGTCGTCGGCCAGCCGGAAGAGCTCGGCCTCGGCGGGCTCCATCACGTCCCACCCCGCTTCTCCGCGTGCTCCTCCTGGTCGGCCTCGCTCTCGGCGACCTCCTCGGCGAAGCTCGCGTCGATGTTGTTGTACGTGATGGCCCACCGGTAGGACTTGTCCGTGGTCCCGCCGAACTCGGTGTCGTCGGCGTCCACTTCCCCGATTTCCTCCTTGGGTGCGACCCACAGCGAGTTGGTCTGCATCCGGCGGCCGTGCTGGACCTGCGCGAACAGCGTCGCCATCTCCTCGTCGGGCGCGTGGACGTTCCCGCAGTGCGTGTGGCGGTCGCCGGGCTCCTCCTGCCGGAACACCTCCCAGATCATCAGTCGGCCCCCGCGGCCGCCCGGCCGCCGCCGGTCTCCCAGTCGTCCATCGACTCGCGGACCCAGGAGACGGCTTCCTGGCGCTGCCGTCGGCTGCCGATCTGTTCCTCGCTGCCCGGGTAGTCGTTCTTCGCGATGGTCCAGAACTCGTCCCAGTCGAGGTCGTCCTCGCGGACGGCCATCGTGCCGTCGTCCCGCTCGAAGATGCGGGGGTACTCCGGGATTTCGAGGCCGTACTTCTCGGCTTTCGGCACGTACATGTTCAAAAAGGAGTTCCGGAGTTCGTCGTTCGAGACGGTCTTCAGTCCGACCTGCTGGGCGAAGTCGTCGTGGTGGGACTCGTCGTTGGTCGGCCCGAAGAACTGGAGGATTCGGGGCCACCACTGCTCGAAGACCTCTTGGGTGCGCTCCTGGTTCGCCTTCGAGGACCGCATCAGTTCCCGGAGGATGTCCTCGCCGTGTTTGACGTGGAACCCCTCCTCGAAGCAGACCTTGTCCATCGCGTGGGCGTACGGCTCCCAGGACGTGTTCTTCAGCGTGGCCTGCCGCCGCATCGCGCCGCCGTCCACGAAGAAGTCGATCATCGGCGCCTCGTACCAGGAGTCGACGGGGTAGTGGAAGCAGTTCAGGAACTTCCCCTGACCGTTCTGGAGTTCGTCGAGCATCTGTTCTCGTGATTTGACGCCGAGGCTCTCCGCCGCCCGGTAGAGCAGTTGGGCGTGGCCGATTTCGTCCTGGCACTTCGCCGTACACGCCAGCTTCCGGTCGAGGGACGGCGCCATCCGCGTGAACTCCTTGTCGAGGTAGCCGCCCATCACTTCGCTGTTCGCGTGGAACTGAATCATCCGCGTGGCGGCTTCCCTGTACTCCCTGGGGAGGTCGTCGGCGGGACTGAACTCCCGGGGGCCGGCTCGCTCCTTCACGGTCTCGATGTCCATGTACGATTGTGAGGGACACGCATGGGTAGTCGTTGACCCGGCTATACGCGGGCTTGATAAGTCAGCCGTCCGAACGTGTCCCCGTGATCGGGGAGTGTCTGTTCGTGGAGTTCGCCGTCACGGGCGACGACTGCCCGCTGGCCGACGCCACGCGAGCGACCGGCGCGAGCGTCGACGCCCGGCCGCCCCAGCTCCGGCAGGACGGCTACGCGCTCCTCCAGTTCTCGTCGGCAGACGGCGACGACCTCGCCGCCGCGCTGGACGCCGACGACCGCGTGCGCTACCTCCACCTCGCTCGCGACGACGGCCGGTACACGTACCGCTGCCTCTCCAAACACCCCTGCGTCGTCCACGAGCTCACGGACGCCGGCCTGCTCGTGGACTCGCTGCACTACCGGGCCGGCGACGCCCGCATCGCCGGCGCCGTCGTCGGCCGAGACGTGCTCCAGGCGGTGCTGGCGGCCGCCGGCGACACGGTCGGCGTCACCCTCGAACGGACCTACCCCATCGGCGAGCGCGACGACGCCGCCGTCGCGGAGCGCTGGGGGCTCACGCCCGCGCAGGCCGACGCCCTCCGCACCGCACACGCGATGGGGTACTTCTCGGTGCCGCGGGACGCCGACGCCAGCGACGTGGCCGCCGCGCTCGGCGTCTCGAAGTCGGCGTACCTCGAACGCCTCCGGCGCGGCCTCGACCGGCTGCTCGCAGGCGCCCTGTAGGTCGGGCGACGCTCAGTCGTCGCGCGCGGCGAGAACTGCGTCCAGCGCATCGGTCCCGTCCTCGACGACGCCGCCGTGCTGGCAGAGCGTCGCGTCGAACTCTCGGGTGGCGAGTTCGCGCATCGACTCGACGGCGGTCGCTTCGTCCATCGGGAACCGGGGGCCGTCGAGGTCGCCCTCGGGGCAGTGGAGGGCGTCGCCGGAGACGAGGAACCCGGCCTCCGGGAAGTGGTACGAGACGTGGCCGGGGGCGTGTCCCGGCGTCTCCACGACCTCCATCGGGCCGGCGTGCGTGTCGAACCGCGTGCCGCCGGTGACCTCGACGTGGACCGGCGCGGCGGGGAAGCGACCGTCCTCCTCGGGAATCTTCACGGGCTGTTTCCGGCCGTCGACGTAGGGCGCGCAGGTCGGATGCGCGAACACGACGGGGTCGACGGCGTCGCTGATGGCGGCGAGGCCGCCGGCGTGGTCGGCGTCCTGGTGCGTGAGCGCGACCCCCCAGACGTCGTCGAGGGCGAAGCCGGCGTCGGCGAGGTTCGACTTCCACTGGTCGAGTTCGCCCGGGACGCCGGTGTCGACGAGCAGGAGGCCGCGGTCAGTTTCCACCGCGGACGGGTGGAACGTCGGGTCGGGCCGGTCGTCGAGTTCGAGCGTCTGCGGGCAGACGTGGACGTGTTCGGGGACTGGCACGAACGGACTGTCCGGAGCGGTCTACAAAAGTGTGTCCGTGGTCACCCGTTATCGCTCTGACCTCGAGCAAGCAGGCAGTTCCGATAGAGTGGTCGGAGTGCGAAGCCGCGTACCCGAGATACGGTACCGACCGTGTCGCGTCTCAGCACGACAGCCCCACCGGTTTTAACCCCGTTCCCCCCGGAGCAAATCCCGAATGTGAATCCCGGCTACACTCCGTGCAACATCCTAACCGCGACCGGGACGGCCAGGGCTGGCGAGGCCGCCGGTAGCGCCCTCGTGCTGTTCGTGGTCCTCGTGGCACTCGGTTCGCCGTTGATATACCAGGGATGGCAGATTCGGGAGCAGTACCGAGCGTTGACCGATCTCCCAGTGCTGCCGTCGGCCACAGTCAGTGACGGCGAACTGGTGCGATTATCTGGTCGGATAAGAGACACCGGCGGGAACGTCACGTCTCCCGTCCAGTCCACGCAGTGCAAGCTGGCCTTCTGGAAGGTGGGGGTGCTCCGCAGGTACGATAGTTTCAACGGCAGGTCCTACTGGTCTGTCGCGGGCATCGGGATTGACGCCGAGACCCTGGTGGTTGCGGGTGAGAGCCGAGACATCCGGATCAGCGACGTTAGCAGAGAGAAGACGCCGAGTGCCACCGACGAGCTCAAGCACCTGCTCGGGTCTATCGAGAACTCGGCTCTCGACTCGATTGCGAGGGCGCTCGACCCGCCCGAGTTCGAAGACAGGCTGGCCCCCAGCGAGGAACGGCCAGCGGGCTACGACGAACTCGGGGCCCGGGTCGACTTCGAGACGGAGGCCACCGAGCAGCCGGGGTTTCTCGGTCGGCTCCTGAACGCCGTCCGGACCCCGGAGGGAACGGTTCAGTTCCAGGAGACGACCGTGAGTGCGGGAGAGACGGTGACCGTGGTCGGGAGGGTCAGTGGGACCCAGAACGAGCGTGTGCGGTTACAGGGTACCGAATCAATCGACCCCGTCATCGCCCGAGCCTCGCCGTCGGAGCTGGACAGAAGATACCGGCGCGCATACCTGATACAGCTGTACGGCATCCCACTCCTCATCACGGCGCTCTGCTCGCTGGCCGGGGTTGGCGCGTTTCTCAACCCCTGACAGGGCTCGGAGGGGTGACCGATGGTTTCGCCTCGTCTGTCCGGCAGTGGGTCACGCCCCAGCTGAACGACCATCTGGAGCCAGAGCGATACATGGTGGCGCGTGACACGGTGTCGAGACACTCGTAGTCAGCCGCACAGAGTTATCAGCCTCCGCGGGGAACCCACGGGCGTGCACACCGAAACGACCGACGGCGTCCGCCGAATCACGTTCGACCGACCGGACGTCATGAACGCGTTCACCACCGAAGTGGCGGCCGACCTCGCGGCCGAACTGGAGAGTGTCGACCCCGAGACCCACGACGCAGTCGTGCTCGCGGGCGAGGGTCCGGCGTTCTCCGCGGGCGGGGACGTACAGACGATGGCGGAGCGCGACGGCACCGTCCGCGACTACTACGAGACCGTCGAGGACTCCTTCGGCCGGCTCGCCGAGGCCGCGATGGACGCCCGCGTCCCCATCGTCGCGAAAGTGGACGGGGACGCCGTCGGCGCCGGCCTCGCGCTCGTCGCGCTCTCGGATTTCGCGTACGCCACGCCGGACGCCCGGTTCTCGTGTGCGTTCGTCAGAGTGGGGCTGATTCCCGACACGGGCGGCAGCTACCTCCTCCCGAAGCTCGTCGGCCTGCGCGCGGCCAAGCAGCTGGCGTTCACCGCGGAGTTCGTCGACGCCAGCGAGGCCGCCGAGCTGGGGCTCGTGAACGAGGCGGTCCCCGTGGATGACCTCGACGACACCATCGGGGACCTGCTGGAGACGCTCCGAGCGCGCCCCACCGAGACCATCGGCATCATCCGGCAGGCCCTCCACGACAACCTCGGCAAGGAGTGGGGCGACGCGCTCGACCACGAGAATCTGTTGCAGAGCCAGGCCTACGACACCGACGAGCACGAGGAAGGTGTCTCGGCGTTCCTGGAGGGGCGGGAGGCGGAGTTCTGAGCCGACGGTCGTGGGTCTCGCATCTCGCCCGCCTCACCGAGACTGACGCCGTCGGTGCGTCGAGTCGTGTACTGACTACTGGCCGCCCCAGTGTTTATCCTCGTGCCGTCCGCCGAGAGGGGTATGTACGACCGCATTCTGGTCCCGACGGACGGCAGCGACCACAGCGGCCTCGCTGCCGAACACGCGATGACGGTCGCCGAGCAGTTCGGCGCGACTGTCGACGCGCTGTTCGTCGTCGAGTCGGGTGGCCCGCAGGGGCACTGGGACATCGCCGTCGAGCAACAGGAAGCCGTCGGCGAGGAAGCGTTGGACGCGGTCGCCGCGCTAGGGGAGACCCACGGCGTCGCGGTCGAACGTCACCTCCGCCGCGGGACGCCCAGCGAGGAAATAGTCGACGCCGCTACAGACTACGAGGTCGACCTCGTCGTGATGGGAACCCAGGGGCTGACCGGGTTCTCGCGAATCGCGACCGCCGGCAGCACGACGGAACGCGTCGTCAGACTGACCGAAGTACCCACGCTCGTCGTCGGCGGAGCCGGTGCCGAAGACACGTGACTCCGGTTCTGATTCGCGCTCTACTCCAGCCCCTCGCCGAGCGCCCGTTCCACTGACTCGTCCACCAGCCCCTCCCGAATCAGGTCCGCGACCGTCTCCATCTCGCCGGCGAGCGAGCGGTCGACGGTCACGGGGTCCGACACCTCCCGCACGAGGTCGTAGGCGGCTCCCGTTCCCTCACCGAGCGCGAGGTCGTCGTCCACGAACTCGCGGGCCTGCGCCGCACAGAGCAGTTCGACGCCGACGACGGTGCCGGCCTTCTCGGCGGCCTCCCGGACGTTGTACGCCGACCCGGCGCTCATGCTGACGTGGTCCTCCTGGTTCCCCGAGACGGGGACGTTGTCCGTCGACGGCCGGCCGAGCGACCGGAGGTCGTTGACCAGCGACGCGGCCGTGTACTGGGGAATCATCAGCCCCGAGTGGAGGCCGCTCTCCGGGGAGAGGAACGGCACCAGGTGGTCCTCCTGAATCTCGGGGTTGAGGAGGCGGTCGGTGCGGCGCTCGCTGATTGCGGCGAGTTCGGCGAGCGCGCTCGCGGCGTAGTCCAGGCGGAGCGCCAGCGGTTCGCCGTGGAAGTTCCCCCCGGAGACGACCGCCGCGCGGTCGGTGCCGCTCGCCCGCGAGTCGACGCTGTCGCCGTCGAACACGAGCGGATTGTCGGTCGCGCTGTTGAGCTCGACCTCGACGGCGTCCCGGAGGTGGCCGAGCGCGTCCCGGGCGGCGCCGTGGACCTGCGGGAGGCAGCGAATCGAGTACGCGTCCTGCACGCGGTCGCAGTTCCGGTGGGATTCGACGACCTCGCTGTCGGTCGTGAGTCGCTTGACGTTCCGCGCGCTCGCCGCCTGGCCGGCGTGGGGCCGGACCTCGTGGATGGCGGGGTCGCAGTTCGCCGTGGTGGACATCGTCACTTCGGTCGTGAGCGCGCCCGCGACGTCCGCCGCCCGCAGCACGCGCTCGGCGTCCAGCAGCGCGAGCGCCGCCAGCCCCGTCGTGAGTTGGGTGCCGTTGATGAGCGCGAGCCCCTCCTTCGCGCGGAGCGTCACGGGCTCCAGGCCGGCAGCGGCGAGGGCTTCGTCGCCGGGTAGGCGCTCGCCCGCCACGCCGGGTCGCGGTTCCCCGCTCGCCCGTTCCGTGTCGCGTGGCGACACGCGGGCGGCTCCTTCGCCGATGAGCACCAGCCCGAGGTGGGCGAGCGGCGCGAGGTCGCCGCTCGCGCCGAGACTCCCGCGCGACGGGACGACCGGGTGGACGCCCTCGTTCAGCATGCCGACGAACAGGTCCAGCACGTCCTCTCGGATGCCGGAGTAGCCCTTGGCGAGCGCGTTCAGCCGCGTGAGGAGGAGCGCGCGCACCGCCTCGCGACCGAGTTCGTCGCCGGCGCCGGCGGCGTGGCTCCGCAGGAGGTTCGTCTGGAGGGCCTCGAGGTCGTCGGCCTCGATACGGGTGTCCACGAGCGACCCGAAGCCCGTGTTCACGCCGTAGACGGCCTCGCCGCTGTCGAGGACGTCCTCGACGCGCTCGCGGGACGCCCGCACCGCGTCTCTGGCGTCCTCGGCGATGGCGACCGTGGCGTCGTTTCGGGCGACTGCCTCGACGTCCTCGGGCGTGAGGCTCTCGCCGTCGACGAGCACGTCGGTCACGCGCGCTCACCTCCCGACGCCACAACCGCGCCGTCTTTCAGCACGGTCTCTGCGCTGTTCACGCCGAAGTTGTAGGGGACGTGGACGTGGCTCGGACCGTCCACCACGACGAGGTCGGCGGCCGTCCCAGCTCGGAGCGTTCCCGTTCCGTCGTCGCGGTCGATTGCGGTGGCGGCGTGCTTCGTCGCCCCGAGCAGCGCGTCGGCGGGCGCCATCCGCATCCCGTTGCAGGCGAGCGCGACCGCGAACCCCATCGACTGCGAGTAGCAGTTCGGGTTCAGGTCCGTCGCGAGCGCGACCGGCGCGCCGGCCGCTGCGAACTGCTCGGGGTCGGCGTAGTCCTCGCCGAGCGAGAACGCCGTTCCGGGCAGCAGCACGGGCGTCACGTCGGCCTCGGCGAGCGCCTCGGCGTCCTCCCGGTTCGCGTGCAGGAGGTGGTCGGCGCTCGCCGCGTTCAGGTCCGCGGCCAACTGGGCGCTCCCGAGTCGCGTGAACTCCTCGGCGTGAATCTTCGGCGTGAGGCCGTGCTCGCGGCCCGCCTCCAGAATCCGGCGGGACTGCGCGACGGTGAACACGCCCTCCTCGCAGAACACGTCGCAGAACTCGGCCGCGTCGTGGTCCGCGGCGGCCGGGAGCTGCTCGTCGACGACCTCGTCGACGTAGTCCTCGGTGTCCCGTCCGTCCGGCACGGCGTGCGCGCCGAGGAACGTCCCGACGACGTCGACCGGGTGGTCGGCCGCCGCGGCCTCGACGGCGTCCAGCATCCGTAGCTCGGTCTCGGTGTCGAGCCCGTAGCCGGTCTTCACCTCGGCCGTTGTCGTGCCGTGGGCGAGCATCGCGTCGAACTGCTCGGTGAGATTCGCGACCAAGTCGTCGTTGCTGGCCTCGCGCACGGCCTCGACCGTCCGGAGGATGCCGCCGCCCTCGGCGAGAATCTCCTGGTAGGGCTTCCCGCGGAGTTTCTGGGCGAACTCGTCGCTGCGGTCGCCCGCGAACAGGGCGTGCGTGTGGGGGTCGACGAACCCGGGAATCACGGTCTGGCCGGACGCGTCGATGTCCGTGTCGGCGTTCTCCGCGGGGTACTCCGAGAGCACGTCCGAGGTCCGGCCGACGGCCGCCACGTCGCCGTCGACGACCGCGAGCGCGCCGTCCTCGTGGGACTCCAGGCCGCCCTCGTCGTCTCGGCCGACCACGAGTTCGCTCGCGCCGTGGACGACAGTCTGCACCTCAGGCATGGTGGCCTCCGAGGAAGTGCGCGACCGTCCGCGCTGCGGCGTCGACGGTCCGGTTCTCGGTGTCCAGTCGGGGCGCAGTCTCCACGACCTCGAATCCCGCCACGCGGGGCCGACCCGCGATGCGGCGGACGAGCCGGAACAGCTCCCGAGGCTGGAGACCACCTGGCGTCGGCGCGCTCGCACCCGGATACGCTGCATCCAGCACGTCCACGTCGACGCTGACGTATATCTGGTCGACGCCCCCCATCGCCGCGAGCGCGGTGTCGAGCGCGCCACCGGGGTCGGCGGCCACCGTCTCCGCCGTGACGACCTCGCCGCCCTGCTCGTCGAGGTAGTCCGCGTACTCGGTGCTCGTCTCGAAGTGGCGCGCACCGACGACGGCCAGCGCGTCGAGCCCTGCGTCGAAGAGCTGTCGGTACGGCGTGCCGCTGGACGGCTCGCCGCGGACCTCGCGGCAGTCGAGGTGCGCGTCGAAGCTCACGACGCCCAGCGACCCCCGGTCGAGCAGCGGGCTCGCGTTCGCGTACGACAGGGAGTTGTCGCCGCCGAGGAACACCGGGAGCGCGCCCAGACCGTGGATTCGGTCCGCCGCCTGCCGGACGGACTGCTGGGCCGCTGCGACGCCGTCGGCGTCGACGTCGACGTTCCCGAGGTCGCCGACCGAGGCGACGGGGCCCCGCTCGAAGTGGTGGCTCTTCACGCCCGCGAGCGACTCGCGAATCGCGGCCGGTCCCTCGGCAGCCCCCCGGCGACCGATGACCGCGCCGTCGTACGGTTCGCCGACGAGCACGGCGTCGTAGTCGGTCGCCGTCTCCGGGACCGCTGTCTCGATTACGTCACCGAACTGCTCGTCGTTCGGGTCCGAGGACGTGCCCGCCCAGTTCCCTGTCTCGGTCAGCTTCATCGGTCCTCCATCGGGACGGTGACGTCCGACTCCCGGGCCTCGTCGAGTGCGTCCTCGTAGCCGGCGTCGGCGTGTCGAATCACGCCCATTCCGGGGTCCGTGGTGAAGACGCGGCGGGCCTTCTCTGCGGCGAGGTCCGACCCGTCGAGGACGACGTGGTTGTTCGTGTGCAGCGAGTTCCCGATGCCGACGCCGCCGCCGTCGTGGACGCTCACGATGTCCGCGCCCGCGGCGGTGTTCAGCAGCGCGTTCAGAATCGGCCAGTCGGCGACCGCGTCCGTACCGTCCTGCATGGCCTCCGTCTCGCGGTTCGGACTGGCGACGCTGCCGGCGTCGAGGTGGTCCCGCGTGACGACGACCGGCGCCTCGATGTCGCCGTCCGCGACGAGGTCGTTGATTCGGAGGGCGAAGCGGGCGCGCTCGGTGAGCCCGTCCGGGTCGTCTTCGCTGCGGTACCCCAGCCAGCACACCCGACTCGGGAGCCCCTGGAACTGCACCTGCTCCTGGGCGAGGTCGACCCAGCGGTGGAGGTCGTCCTTCTCGGGGAACAGTTCCTTGACGGCCTCATCGGTGCGGTGGATGTCCTCGGGGTTCCCGGAGAGCGCGACCCACCGGAACGGCCCCTTCCCGCGACAGAACAGCGGCCGGATGTAGGCCGGCACGAACCCCGGGAAGTCGAAGGGGTCGTGGGTCTCGCCCGCGGTCGTGGTCACGTCGCCCCGGTGGTCGCCGACCTGCCCGCGGATGTTGTTCCCGTACTCGAAGGCGACCGCGCCCTCGTCCTGCATCGCGAGGATGCCGGCGACGTGGCGCGCCATCGTGTCCATCGACGCCTCGCGGTACGCGTCGGGGTCGTCGTCGCGCAGTTCGTCGGCCTCCGCGACGGTGTAGCCGCTCGGGTAGTACCCCTCGAGTTCGTCGTGCGCGCTCGTCTGGTCGGTGACCACGTCCGGCACGAAGCCGCGGTCGAGCATCCCCTCTAGCACGTCCGCCGCGTTCCCGTGGACGCCGACGCTGTAGGGTTCGCCCGCCTCGGCGGCTTCTTCGGCTCGCCGAATCGCCTCGCCGAGGTCGTCGGTCTTCTCCATGCAGTAGCCCGTCTCGATGCGGCGGTCGATGCGCTCCTCGTCGACCTCGGCGGCGATGCAGACGCCGTGGTTCATCGTCACCGCGAGCGGCTGCGCGCCGCCCATCCCGCCGAGGCCGGCGGTCACGACGGTCTTCCCCCGGAGGCCGTCGTTCTCGGGGTAGTGCTCGCGAGCGAGTTCCGCCAGCGTCTCGAAGGTCCCCTGGATGATGCCCTGGGTGCCGATGTACGCCCACGACCCCGCCGTCATCTGGCCGTACATGATCTTCCCGTCGGCTTCGAGCTCGTGGAAGTGCTCCCAGTTGTCCCACTTCCCGACGAGGTTCGAGTTCGCGATGAGCACTCGCGGCGCGCGCTCGTGGGTGTCGAAGACGCCGACCGGCTTCCCGGACTGCACGAGCAGCGTCTCGGTGTCGTCTAGCTCGCGTAGCTCGTCGAGGATGGCCTCGTAGGCGTCCCACGAGCGCGCTGCGCGGCCCGTGCCGCCGTAGACGACGAGGTCCTCTGGCTTCTCGGCGACCTCGGGGTCGAGGTTGTTGTTCAGCATGCGGAGGGCGGCCTCCTGGCGCCAGCCCTCGCACTCGGTGTCGGTGCCGGTGGGCGCTCCCCGGTAGGACTCCCACTCGGGGGACGGCTCGCCAACCTCGAAGTCCGCGTCTGGTGCGTCCATACACGGTAATTCGGGGACGCATCACAAAGGCGTGTACCCCACCGAGAGACGGGTTATTTATATGCAGGCCGAGAGGGAGACGCCGTGCAGCAGGCCACCTTCCGGCTCGCTGGCGGCGGGGCGTACGCCGCCGCGACCGCCGACACGGACGCGAGAATGCGGCTCTGGTGTAACGACCACTGTGACTTGCTGGAAGTCCGGGGCGACGGCGCCGAACGCGTGCTGGACGCCGTGGGCGGCCGCGTCGGCGTCGACGAGCGCGTCACCGAGGGCGACACGACACTCGCCGTGACCGGAGCGTGCCTGCGTGCGGCCGCCGAGGACGGCGTCGAGGACACGCTCGCCGCCCACGGCTGCCTGCTCGTCCCGCCGCTGACCTACGAGGCCGGCGAGAAACGCCTCCAGGTGCTGGCGCTCTCCCCGGCGGCGCTCACCGGCGTCTACCACGACCTGCGCGCGGACTACGAGGTCACCGTCGCGGACAAGCGCGAGGTGAGCGCGCCGGCGTCGGCCGCTCCCGGTGCGGCGGCCGCCGACCTGACGGCGCGGCAGGCGTCGGTGCTGCGCGCGGCCGTCGAAGCCGGGTTCTACGACCGGCCCCGCGGAGCGACGACCGCCGACCTCGCCGACCAGTTCGGGCTCGCGCGCTCGACGCTCGAAGAACACCTGCGGCGCGCCGAGGGGAAGGTCGCGCGCGCCGCGCTCCAGCGGTAGCGCAACGCTTCTGTCCCCGGCCGCCGGAGAGGTGGACGTGCGCAGATTCGTCGCCGCAGTCGTCGCGGGCGTGCTCGTCCAGGGGGCAGTGCTGGCGACGTTCCGGGAACTCCCGCCATCCCTCCCGCCCACGTCGGTCACGGCGTTCCGCGTGTTCTTCGTCGGCGTCCTCGGCGGGTACGTCGCGGCCCGGTTTGCGGTCCGCCGGCCCCGGCGCGCGGCCGTCGCGGCGGGTGCGAGCGCTGGCGTCGGCGTCGGCGCGGCGTTCTGGTGGGCGGTGCTGTACGGCGACACCGTCGGCGTCGTCCGCCACCTCCACTACGCGCTGGCGACGGCCGGCGTCCCCGGGCGCCTGATTCGAGACGTCCCGCGGCTAGTGGTGGCGACCGCGGCGCTGGCGGTCGCGGCGGCGTTCGCGCTCGGCGGCACCCTCGGCGGGTGGATGGCGACCGCCGGCCCGGACTGACCCCGGCGCTCGCTGCGCCAGCAGTCAGGTGGCGCGCCCGGCGAGTTCGTACGCTACGCCAGCGGGGGCGAGCGCCACCAGCAGGACGAGCGTGATTTCGGCGGTCGTGAGGGTGTTCTGCGCAGTGGAGGCGTACACGTAGAGCGCCGCGGTCGCCAGCACGCCGACGACGGCGGCGACGTACCGCGGGTCGTCCCACTCGGCGGGGAACTCGGACGTGGCCATGCGACGGCGTAGGCCGAGACCGTGCAAGAAGATTGCTCTCGTTCTCACCGAGGCCTGTCGGGACTACAGGCCGAGGAACTCCTCGGCGTTCTCCCAGAGCAGCTTCCGGTAGACGTCGTCGCTGTAGTCCGTGTGCTCGGCGAACGAGTCGAGCCACTCGTCGGGCCGAATCATCGGGTAGTCGGTGCCGAACATCACGTCGTCCTGGAGGACGCTGCCGGCGTACCGCAGCACCTGGTCGTCGATGTACTTCGGGAGCCAGCCCGAGAGGTCCATCTTGACGTTGCCCTTCTGCTGGCAGATGGCGAGCTGCTCTTGCTCCCACGGGAACGCCGGGTGCGCGATGAGTATCTGGAGTTCCGGGTGTTCGGCGGCCACGTCGTCGAGCAGCATCGGGTTCCCGTGCTTGACTTTCAGGCCGCGGCCGCCGGACGCGCCCGCGCCGAGCGTGGAGTTCCCGCCGTGGAACACGCAGGGGACGCCGAGGTCCTCGATGGCGTTCCAGAGGTCGTCGTGCGCGGGGTCGCTCGGGTCGAAGCCCTGGGCGATCTGCTGGAACTTGAACCCGGAGAGGTCGAGGTCATCGACGGCGCGATAGGCCTCCTCGACGCAGTCGTCTTTCAGCGGGTCGACGGACGCGAACCCGACGAAGAACTCGGGGTGGTCGTCGCGAATCTCGGCGACGTAGTCGTTGGGCACGGGCGGATTCCCGGTGTTCGTCTCGGCGTCCCAGCCGAGCAGGACGGCGCGCCCGACGCCCGCGTCGTGGTACTCCTCGACCATCGCCTCGTAGTCCCACGTCTCCATCTCGGAGCCGAACTTCGCCGCGGCGTCCTCCATCATCTGGCCGCCCGCGTCCTCCAGGAACTCGGCGGTCGGCTGGTGGGCGTGCGTGTCGACGGCGCGCTCCTCGGTGAGCAGGTCGGCGAGTGCCATGCTACCGAGTGGGTAGCCGGCCCGGATAAAGCCACCCCGCGGTGGGGAGACGACAGCCGCGCACGCGGGCTACGCGACCCGCCGGTAGCCGGCGTACGCGAGGAGGACGACACCGCCCGTCAGTGACCCGAGCGTGCGGAGGAGCGGAGCCAGCCCCATCACGTGGATGGTGTGCTCGTACTGCACGAAGTACGTCTGGTTCTGGTAGGCGATCTGCTCGCTCGTCAGGCCGTTGCTGTCGGGAAACGAGACGTTCTCCGGGTGCGTCTGGCCCGTGTACGCGACGCTGCCGTTCGACGCGAGCGCGGCGTCGAACGCGCGCTGGTAGTCTGCGGACAGCTCCTCGTAGGGGGTGGGGTCGTCGGGGTACTCCTCGGTCTGGACGGTGACTGTGTACGTGTCGGGCGGACTGGTGGCGGGCGCGACGAGGAACGAGCCCAGCAGCACCAGACCGACGACTGCGGGGAGGGCAGTGCGGACCTGGACCATGTCCGCGGCCTCGCAGAGAGGTGTAAAATGCGTGTCTGTTTTCGCTCGTCTCCGTCGGGACGAGTCGGCCGCGGCGACTGGCGTCGTTACTCGCCGTCGTCGCGCTTCACGAGGAACTTCATGTCCCCCTGGAAGACGGTCTCGTCGTGCTGGTTCGTCATCTCCGTGTCGATGGTGACGAGGCCGGCGTCCTCTCGCGAGGAGAGTTCCTTCGTCTCGGTGACCTCCATGTCCAGCGAGATGGTGTCGTCCATCTTCACCGGCGCCGGGATGTCCATGTAGTTCATGCCGAGGAAGGCGACGACGGTGCGCTCGAGGAAGCCACAGCGGTAGACGAACCCGGTCGCGAGGACGAACGTCATCGGGCCGTGGGCGACCCGCCCGCCGAACTCCTGGTCGTCGGCGTACTCGGCGTTCGAGTGGAGCTCCGTCCAGTCGCCCGTGAACATCGAGTGCATCGTGAAGTCCGACTCGGTCACGGTGCGGCCGACGCTCTCGAAGGTCTGTCCCGCCTCGAAGTCCTCGAAGTGGTGGGGTCGGTAGCTGTATGGCACACCCCCACCGACGCCCGAGGCCCGGATAATTATGCAGGGTCGTTGGTGAGAGTCCGGGCGGCGAACGAGCCGAGAATCCAGACGGCGGCGAACGCCACGATGGGGCCCACCGGGTCCCCGGCGACGACCCGCATCGCGGTGACGGCGCCGGCGTACGACAGCGACACGACGACCGCACCGACCGCGCCCCAGGCGACCGCTCGCGCCCGGGACTCGAACGGGCGCTGCCACTGGTCGCGGCCGAACCCCGGCACGGCGACGCCCGCCAGCAGCACGACGAAGTAGCCGTCGGTCTCCCCGGGCAGCGTCTCGAACGCGACGGCGCCCGCGACGAGCGCGACGACGACCGCGCCGGTCGTCACGGCGAAGTCCGCGCTCCCGAGGTACGCCCGGAAGCGGGCAGTGAGTGAACTCATTGCCACGACGTGCTCGCGGCGTCCGCTTGAAGCCGCCGACGCGTCAGCGGTGGTCGAAGACGCGCTTGACCTTCCCGGTGGCCTGGCGGTCGATGCTGTTCGGCGGCGCGACGGTGAGGTCGTCGGGCGTGAACGACAGCACGCTGGACAGCCGCGACAGCAGGTCGTCGTGGAGGGCGTCGGTGTCGCCGTCGAAGCCCGGGTCGGTCTCGACCGTGACCTCGATGCGGTCGAGTTCGCGCTCGCGGTGGAGGTCGATGCGGTAGTGCGGCGCGACGCCCTCGGTGTCGAGCGCCACCGCCTCGATTTCGCTCGGGTAGCAGTTCACGCCGCGCACGATGAGCAGGTCGTCGGTCCGCCCAGTGACGTTGTCCATGCGGACAGTGGTGCGGCCGCAGTCGCACTCGCCGGACGTGAGCGTCGTCATGTCGCCGGTGCGGTAGCGCAGCACGGGCAGCGCCTCCTTCGAGAGCGTCGTGAGGACGAGTTCGCCCTCCTCGCCCTCGGGCAGCACCTCGCCGGTGTCGGGGTCGATTACCTCCGGGTAGAAGTGGTCGTCCCAGACGTGGAGGCCGTCCTTGGCCTCGACGCACTCGACGGCGACGCCCGGCCCGATGATCTCCGAGAGCCCGTAGATGTCGACGCCGTCGGCGTCCAGGCGCTCCTCGATGGCCTCGCGCATCGGGTCGGTGCAGGGCTCCGCGCCGAACACGACCGTCGAGAGCGGGAGGTCCGCGAGGTCCACGCCGCGCTCGTCCGCGTGTTCGGCGAGGTAGAGCGCGTACGACGGCGTGCAGGTGAGCACGTCGCTGCCGAGGTCCTCGAGGAAGTCGAGCTGGCGGGCGGTGTTCCCGCCGCCGATGGGAATCAGCTCCGAGCCGAGGCGTTCGGCGCCGGCGTGGATTCCCAGCCCGCCGGTGAACAGGCCGTAGCCGTAGGCGTTCTGGACGGTGTCCGTCCCGGTGACGCCGGCGGCCCGCAGGGAGCGCGCCGACACCTCCGCCCAGACGTCGAGGTCCGACTGCGTGTAGCCGACGATTTTGGGTTTGCCGGTGGTCCCCGAGGAGGCGTGGACGCGGGCGACGTCCTCCCTGGGCACCGCGAACAGGCCGTCGGGGTAGGTGTCGCGGAAGTCCTCTTTCGTCGTCGTCGGGAGCTCCGGGGCGTCGGCGACGCCGTCGACGTCGTCGGGATGGACGCCGGCGTCGTCCATCGCCGCCCGGTAGAACGGGACGTTCTCGTAGGCGTGCTCGACCGTGTCTCGGAAGCGTTCGTCCTGCAGCCGTCGGCGCTCGTCCGGTGAGACGCGCTCGATGTCCGTGGGCATCGGTAACACAGGCGTCGCGGCCCCCGATAGTTCTTCGGGGAAGATTATGAGGGAGGACGGAGAACTCCGAGCCATGCGAGACGCGTACGTCGTCGGGGCGGGCCAGACCGACTTCGGATCGTTCCCCGACGAGTCCTACCGGTCGCTGTTCGCCACGGCCGTCGACCGAACGCTGGCGAGTGCCGACGGCCTCGGCCGCGGGGACGTCGACGAAGCAGTCGTCGGCACGCTCGGCGTCGGCGGCCGCCAGCTCGGGCTCTCGGGGCCCGCCGTCACCGAGTTCGCGGGCCTCTCGGTCCCGACGACGAGAGTGGAGAACGCCTGCGCCGCGAGCGGCTACGCCGTCCGGAACGCCGTCCAGGCGGTGAAGTCCGGGATGGCGGACGTGGTCCTCGCGGGGGGCTACGAGGTGATGACCGACGCCAGCGGCGACGCGACGAAGTACTGGCTCGGCGTCAGCGGCGAGACGGAGTGGGAGCGGCTCACCGGGACGACGTTCGCGGGGACGTACGCCCAGATGGCTCGCGCGTACCTCGACGAGTACGACGACGCCACCGTCGAAGACCTCTCCAGGGCCGCCGTGAAGAACCACGCCAACGCCAGCGAGAACCCCCACGCGCAGCTCCGGTTCGAGTGCAGCCTCGACGACGCCACCGACGCCGCGACGGTCGCCGACCCCCTCACGCTCTACCACTGCTGTCCGACGACCGACGGCGCCGCCGCCGTCCTGGTCGTCAGCGAGGACGTGGCCGAGGACCACGACGACCTCGACGCCGCCCGGGTCGCCGGCGTCGGCGCCGCAAGCGACCGCGTCGGGCTGTTCGAGCGCGACACCTACACCGCGATTCCGGCGAGCGAGCGCGCCGCCGAGTCGGCCTACGAGATGGCCGACCGCGGCCCGGAGGACGTCGACTTCGCGGAGGTCCACGACTGCTTCGCCATCGCGGAGCTGCTGGCCTACGAGGACCTCGGTTTCTGCGAGCGCGGGGAAGCGCCCCACCTACTCCGCGAAGGCGTCACGAACCGCGACGGCGACCTGCCGGTGAACGTCTCGGGCGGCCTGAAGGCGAAAGGCCACCCCATCGGCGCCACCGGCGCCGGCCAGCTCGTGGAGCTCTGGAAACAGCTCACCGGACACGCGGGCGACCGACAGCTCGACGGGCCCGAGGTCGGGCTCGCGCACAACGTCGGCGGGAGCGGCGGCGCGGCCGTCGTGACGATTCTGGAGGGCGACACCGAACGGGAGGGGAAGCGATGAGAGTCGCGGGCGTCGGCGCCTACGTCCCCCGGTTCCGGCTCTCGGCCGACGCCGTCGCGGACGCGCTCGGGCAGTTCCACGCCCGCGGCGTCGAGGCGGTCGCGGTCCCGGACGCCGACGAGGACGCGCTCACGATGGCGGCCGAAGCCGGCGAGCGCGCCCTCGGCGCGGCCGGTCTCGCCCCCGAGTCCGTCGACGCGCTCCACCTCGCGTCGACGACGCTGCCCTACGAGGAGGAGGCCGGCACGGGTCGCCTGCGCAGCCTCCTCGGTCTCGACGAGGACACGGAGAGCGCGCAGTTCACCGGGAGCACGGACGCCGGCGGCGCGGCGCTCGCGGCGGGCCTGGAGCGCGACGCGCCGACGCTCGTCGTCGCCAGCGACGCGGTCCGGGGCGTCGACGACGAGGCGTTCGGCCACGCCGCCGGTGCGGGTGCGGCAGCGGTCGTCCTCGACCGCGACGGCCCCGGCCGGGTTACGGCGCGGGGAAGCCAGACGACGACGAACCCCGGAACTCGCTTTCGCGAACGCGGGAGCGCCCAGACGACCGGGCTCGGCGTCACGAGCTACGACCGGCAGGCGCTCCGCGAGACGCTCGCCGGCGCCGTCGACGGCCTCGATACTGCCGGCGTCGACGCGGCCGCGCTCCAGGCCCCCGACGGCGACCTGCCCTACCGAGTGGCCGGCGCGCTCGGCCTCGACACCGAGACGGTCGCCGCCGGTAGCGTCGTCGAGCGGGTCGGCGACGCGGGCGCAGCGAGCGCGCTGCTCGGACTGGCAGACGCCCTCCGGGACGGCGCCCAGCGAGTGCTGCTGGCGACCTACGGGAGCGGCGCGGCGAGCCACGCGTTCCGCGTCGCCGCCGAGCGCGAGATTCCGGTGCGCGCCACCGTGACGGGAGACCGAGCGCTGTCGTTCGCGGCGGCGCGGCGACGGCGCGGCGACTTCGACTCGGGGACGCCCGACGGCGGGGGCGCGTCCGTCAGCGTTCCCTCCTACCGGCGCACGCTCGCGGCCCGCCACCGGCTCGTCGCGGGGCGCTGCCGGTCGTGTGGCGCGCTCCGATTCCCGCCGGAGGGCGCCTGCGGCGACTGCGGGGCGACGGACGGCTACGAGGACGCGCCGCTGCGGACCCGGGGAACCGTCGAGACCAGTACGACCATCTCGCAGGGCGGCGCGCCGCCCGAGTTCGCGCCCCAACAGGCCCGCAGCGGCGAGTACGCGAGCGCGATCGTCGCGTTCGAGAGCCGAGGTGAGCGGGGCGGCGCGGTCAGCGTCCCCGTGCAGGTCGTGCTCGCGGGCGAGGACGCCCCCGGCATCGGCGACGAGGTGGTTTCGGTGCCCCGCGTGCTGTACGACCAGGAGGGCGTGCGGCGGTACGGCGCGAAGGCGCTGCCGGCGGACTCGCGGCGGCGGTAGGACCGCAACCCCTTAGGAGGAACGACGGCGTACCGGGTGAGGGAATGACGCTACTGCGCGCCGACACCGTGGTCCGGGACGCCGACAGCGTGCTCCGCGACGGAGCCGTGGTCGTCGACGGCGACCGGATTGCGGCGGTCGGCGACCGCGACGACCTGACCGACGCCTACCCCGACCACGAGCGCGTCGACGTGGACGTGCTCGCGCCGGGGCTCGTGGGCGCGCACGTCCACTCCGTGCAGAGCCTCGGGCGCGGCATCGCAGACGACCAGGAGCTGCTCGACTGGCTGTTCGACCACGTGCTCCCGATGGAGGCGTCGATGGGGGCCGCGGAGATGCGTGCGGCCGCCGACCTCGCGTACCTGGAGTTCGTGGAGTCCGGGACGACGGGCGTCGTCGACCACCTCTCGGTCGACCACGCGGGCGAGGCGTTCGCGGCGGCCGCCGACAGCGGCGTGCGCGCCCGCCTCGGGAAGGTCCTGATGGACAAGGACTCGCCGGAGGGCCTGCTGGAGGACACCGACGAGGCGCTCGCCGAGACCGAGTCCCTCATCCGGGAGTGGGACGGCGCCCGCGGCGGCCGCATCCAGTACGCCGTCACGCCCCGGTTCGCCGTCTCCTGCACGGAGGAATGTCTGCGGGGCTGCCGGGACCTCGCGGACGAGTACGACGTTCGCATTCACACGCACGCCAGCGAGAACCAGGGCGAAATCGAGACCGTCGAGGAGGAGACCGGGAAGCGGAACGTCCACTGGCTGGACGAGGTCGGGCTCACGGGCGAGGACGTGGTGCTCGCGCACTGCGTGTGGACCGAGGAGAGCGAGCGCGAACTGCTCGCCGAGACCGGGACCCACGTCACGCACTGCCCGTCCTCGAACATGAAACTCGCGTCGGGCGTGGCGCCAATCGAGGACTACCTCGACCGCGGCATCAACGTCGCGCTCGGCAACGACGGCCCGCCGTGCAACAACACCCTCGACGCGTTCACGGAGATGCGGCAGGCGAGCCTCCTCGGGAAAGTCGAGGAGCTCGACCCGACCGCGCTGGCGGCCCGCACGGTCTTCGAGATGGCGACCCGGAACGGCGCGAAGGCGGCCGGATTCGAGACCGTGGGGCGCATCGCCGAGGGCTGGAAGGCCGACCTCGTGGGACTCACCACCGAGAACGCGCGGTCGACGCCGATTCACGACCCCTACTCGCACCTCGTGTACGCCGCGCACGGCGACGACGTGACGCTGACGATGGCGGACGGCGACGTGCTCTACCGGGACGGCGAGCACGTCCGGATGGACGCCGAGCGGGTCCGTGAGCGGGCGCGCGAGTTCGCCGCAGAGCTGTAGCGGGCGAACGGTGTCGGCCGGGGGACCACCCTGTCGACGTGCGTACCTTTTTGTTCGGTAGGAGAGAACGGGACGGGCTGCAATGAGCCGGCTCAGCCTCCGTCGCCCGCGGACGAACCGCGGGCTGTTGCTGCCAGTCGCCCTGGTCGTCGTCCTCCTCTGCGTGACGAACCCCGCGCTCGCTTCGGCTCACTCCGAGCGGGCGGGACACCGGCCGGCACAGACGCCGGACCCGCCACGCCTGACGGGAGCTGCGGTCGGCGGACAGGGCGAGCTGTCCACCGGCCTCTCGGTGGCGTCGATATTCCCCTTCGCGACCGGTCGGGAATCCCCGAACCCGACGAACCGAGAGGTGGTCGGACTCGGTGACGCCCGGGCGGACAGGCTCTTGGACGCGCTCGGCTCGGAGACCACCCGGGACGTCCTCGCAGGACTGCTACGGGAGCCACGGACGGCACCGGAGCTCGCGGAGGCGACGGACACGTCGCTGCAGAACGTCCACTACCACCTCGAGAAGCTGGCCGACGCCCGCGCAATCGAGGCGGTGGACGTGGAGTACTCCAGTCGGGGGCGGGAGATGTTGGTCTACGCCGCCACCTGCCGGCCCCGGCTCCTGGTGTACGACCTCGACTGACTCGCCCCGCGTCCGCCAGGCTAAAACGACGCCTGAGATTGGGGAAGACCCTCGGTACTTCCCCCGCGACGTCGGGGTGTGCAACCCAGTAGACGACAGATGCTCGCACTGGTCGGCGTGTCGGCCCTCCCACTGACTGGCGGCTGTTCGTCCCTCCGCCCGCTCGCGGACGCCACTACCACCACTCCGGCGGACCAGCCGGCGGTGGTCGCCCGGCTGGTCGGCCCGGATACCGACCGGGTGCTCTTTCGTCGGTCGGGCGTCGAGTCGGTCGGGTCAGTGCGCGGCCGCGACCGGGCGGTCGGCCTCTCGGTCTCGCTCTCTGACGAGGCGGTCGCCGACGTGGTCGCGCGCTTCGACTCGGCCGGCGTCGCCGAGAACCGGAGCGAGTTCCACGTCGTGCTGTCCGAGGACGGCCGTGCGGTGCAGCGGTTCGGCGTCTCGTCCGGGCTCGTCGAGGCGGTCGAAGGCGGCGACTGGCAGGGCGAGTTCCAGCTCCGGTTCGATCAGCGCTCCACCGCCGAGTCCGTCCAGCAGTACCTCGGGTAGGACGACGGTACGAGCGCCGCGGCTGGTCGGCGCTCGAACGGGAGTCTACTCCTCGGGGACGGGGTCGACGTGGTGGACGGCCTCCGGGGAGAGGAGGCGGCCGCTCGGCACCGCGAGCCAGCCGTTCGGGAGCAGTCGGACGGGGCCCTCGTGGAGCACCGTCTCGCCCGCCCGGTCGGCGTAGACGACCGCCGAGTCGTACTCGCGGACGAAGTCCTGGAGGGCGTCCTCGACCGCCTGGTCCCAGACCGACTCGGTGGAGACGACCATACTCGGGAGTCCGTCCGCGCGAGCAAATCTCTTGGGGCGTGCGAGACGGCACCACGCTTTTCCGGGCGGCGTCGTGACTTCCAGCCGGAATGTCCGAGCCAGTGATGTGTCCCGCCTGCGGCTGGACGGGGCAGTCAGATTCGGTCGCGGGCACCGAGGCCGAACCGGCGTGTCCGCTCTGCGGGGCGGTCCTCGGTGCGCTCGCGTAACGGTCCACCTTTTTCACTGGGGGCGCGGTACCTCGTGGCATGCGCGTAGCAGTACTTGGCGCGGGGACGATGGGCCACGGCATCGCCCAGGTATCGGCGATGGCGGGTCACGACGTGACGCTCCGGGACGTCGACGAAGCCGTCGTCGGCGAGGGCGTCGACGCCATCGACGAGAACCTCCGGGGCGGCGTCGAGCGAGAGAAAGTCACGCCCGAGGAGCGGGACGCGACACTGGCCCGCATCACGGGGACGACCGACCTCGGCGAGGCGGTGTCGGACGCCGACCTCGTCGTGGAGGCGGTCCCGGAGGACGTCGAACTCAAGCGGGACGTGCTCGGTGACGCCGAGGACGTGGCGCCCGAGGGCGCCGTCCTCGCGTCGAACACCTCCAGTCTCCCGGTCACGGAGATCGCGGCCGCCCTCGACGCGCCCGGGCGGTTCGTCGGCCTCCACTTCTTCAATCCGGTCCACATCATGGCGCTGGTGGAGGTCGTCGTCGCCGAGCAGACCAGCGACCGGACGCTCGAGTTCGCGACCGAGTTCGTCGACGGCATCGCGAAGACCCCCATCGAGGTCGCGGACTCGCCGGGGTTCGCGTCATCGCGGCTCGGCGTCTCGCTGGGCGTGGAAGCGATGCGGATGCTCCAGGAGGGCGTCGCCGGCCCCCGGGACGTCGACCAGGCGATGGAACTCGGCTACAACCACCCGATGGGGCCCGTCGAACTCGGAGACGTCGTCGGGCTGGACGTGCGACTGGACATCCTCGAACACCTCCGGGACGAGCTCGGCGAGCGGTTCCGGCCGCCACAGATACTCAAGCGGAAGGTCCGCGCGGGCAAACTCGGGAAGAAGACCGGCGAGGGGTTCTACGTCTGGGAGGACGGCGAGATAGTCGGGCCGAGCGACGACTGGGGTGACGACGCGTGACCGAGTCACCCGGCGAGGCAGCGGCGGACTGCGAGTTCGTCGCCGTCACCGAGGACGACCCCGAACACGTCGTCACCGTCACTATCGACCGACCCGACGCGAGAAACGCCCTGAACGGCCAGGTCCGCGCGGAGCTGACGCGGGTCTGTGCGGCGGTCGACGACAGCGAGTTCCGGGTCGTCGTGCTGACGGGCAGCGAGGAGTCGGGCGCGTTCGCCGCGGGCGCGGACGTGACCGAACTCCGGGAGCGCGACGCCGCCGAGCAGCGCCGCGCGAGCGAGCGCCCCCGGGTGTACGAGACGGTGGCATCGCTCCGTCAGCCCGTGATTGCGCGCGTCAACGGCCACGCGCTCGGCGGCGGACTCGAACTCGCGCTCGCCTGCGACGTCCGGGTCGCTCACGCGGACGCGAAACTCGGGAGTCCCGAAATCGGCCTCGGCATCATCCCGGGCGGCGGCGCGACCCAGCGCCTCCCCCGTCTGGTCGGTGAGGGGCAGGCGGTGAAGCTCGTGCTGACCGGTGACCTCGTGCCCGCCGCGGAGGCGCGGGACATCGGGCTCGTCGAGGACGTCTACGGAGACGAGGCGTTCGACGACGCCGTCAGCGACCTCGCGGCGTCGATGGCGGACCACAGCCCCCTGGCGCTCGAACGCGGGAAAGACGCGGTGAAGGCGGCCAGCCGCACGGACCTGGCGTCGGGCATCGAGTACGAGGCCGAACTGTTCGCCAGCCTGTTCGCGACCGCCGACAAGGACGAGGGCATCGACGCATTCCTGGAGGGCCGCGAGCCCGACTGGCAGGGCCGCTGACAGGCCTCCGGCGAGCCGTCATTCTTTCAAGCACGCCCCGCGTCGAACCGAGTATGGAGCGAGGAGTGGCGGCCTGCCTGGTCGTCGCCGTCATCGTGGTGAGCGCCGTCGCACCGGGCGCGTCGGCCGCCAGCGCAGCCGCCACCGGAGCGGCAGCCGAGTCGTCCATTCAGGAGTCGCCGTTCGGACTCCCGCAGGACTTCGACCCGGACACCGTCTCACTGAGCGCCGACCTGCAGCCGGACGGCGACGCACAGTGGCAGTTCACCTACCGGATGGAGCTGGAGACGGACAACGAGACCCAGGCCTTCGAGGCGCTCCGGGCCGACATCAACGCGAACACGTCGGAGTACCTCGACCGCTTCCGCGGCCGCATCACGAACACGGTCGACGCCGCGTCGAGAGCGACGAACCGCGAGATGGCCGCGGGCAACGTCTCCGTCTCCACGCGGTTCAACAGCCTCAACGAGGAGTCCCTGGGCGTGGTGACCTACAGCTTCGAGTGGCGGGGCTTCGCGGCCGTCGACGGCGACACCGTGACGGCCGGTGACGCCCTCGACGGCTTCTACCTCGACAACAAGACCTCACTGACGGTGTCGTGGCCGAGCGGCTACGCGCTCGAATCCATCGACCCGGTGGGGAGCGAGCCCCGGGAGCGCGCCGTGCGCTGGAGCGGCCCCCTGGAGTTCGGCGCGGACCAGCCGCGGGTCGTGGTCGCGCCGGCCCCAGAGCCGACCACGACGGCGTCGACGACCACCGACGGCAGCGGGACCGGCGGCGACGACGAGTCCGGTGGCAGTGGCGGCGGTGACACGAGCAGCCTGGTCGTGCCGGCCGCAGTCGGTGCGGTCGTCGCCGTCCTCGTGATGGCTGGCGGCGGCTGGCTGTACCTCCGGCGGCGCGGACCGGACGACACCCCTTCCGGTGCCGACGGCGGCGACACCGGCGGTGGTGGTCCCGGAGACAGCGGAGCCGACGGCAGCGGGGACGAGACGGACGACGGGCCGCCGTCCGAGCTGCTGAGCAACGAGGAGCGCGTCGAGCAGTTCCTGGAGTCAGCGGGCGGTCGCGCGAAACAGCAGGCCGTCGTCGAGGCCCTGGACTGGACCGAGGCCAAGACCAGCCAGGTCGTCAACGAGATGCAGGACGAGGGCGTCATCGAGAAGTTCCGCATCGGCCGCGAGAACGTCCTGAAGCTGCCGGAAGCCGACGACCTCGACGAGTAACCGGGCGCGTGCCGCCGAGTGCCACGGCCGGGCCGAGCCGAGACGTACTTCAACCGCGGCGAATTTTGCGGGAGTATGTCCGAGAGCGGTCCCCTCGACAACATGCTCGCGCAGATGGAGCAGGCCCGCGAGTACGTCGACATCGACGACGGCATCTTCGAACGACTGAAATCGCCCGAGCGGACGCTGTCCGTCAGCCTCCCGGTGCGGATGGACGACGGCAGCGTCGAGGTGTTCGACGCGTACCGCTGCCAGTTCGACAGCGCGCGCGGCCCCTACAAGGGCGGCATCCGCTACCACCCGTCGGTCTCCGAGGAGGAGGTCTCGGCGCTCGCCGGCTGGATGACATGGAAGACGGCGCTGGTCGACCTGCCGTTCGGCGGCGCGAAGGGCGGCATCGTCTGCGAGCCGAAGGAGCTCTCCGACAACGAGATCGAGCAGCTCACTCGCCGGTACACCGAGGGCATCCGCCGGATGATCGGCCCGGAGACCGACATCCCCGCCCCCGATATGAACACCGACGAGCGCACGATGGCGTGGGTCATGGACACGTACTCCGTCTACCAGGGGTACGCCGTCCCCGAGGTCGTCACCGGGAAGCCGCCCGAAATCGGCGGCACCGAGGGCCGCGTGGAGGCGACCGGTCGCGGCGTCGCCATCGTCACCGAGGAGACCTTCGAGTACTTCGACACCGACATCGAGACCGCGGACGTCGCCATCCAGGGCTTCGGGAACGTCGGTAGCGTCACCGCCGACCTCCTGACGGAGCGCGGCGCGAACGTCGTCGCCGTCTCCGACGTCACGGGCGCCATCTACGACCCGGACGGCCTCGACATCGAGGACGTGCGGGCGTACACGGAGTCCAACGGCGGCCGGCTGGAGGGCTACGACGCCGAGACCATCTCGAACGACGACCTGCTGACGCTGGACGTCGACGCGCTCATCCCGGCCGCAATCGAGGACGTCATCACCGTCGACGTGGCCGAGCGCCTCGAAGCAGACGTGGTCGTCGAGGCCGCCAACGGCCCGACGACGTTCGACGCCGCCCAGGTCCTCGAGGAGCGCGACGTGCCCGTCGTCCCCGACATCCTGGCGAACGCGGGCGGCGTCATCGTCTCCTACCTGGAGTGGGTGCAGAACAGCCAGCAGTACTCCTGGGACGTCGAGGAGGTCAACCGCGACCTCCGCCAGCGGCTCACCGAGGCCTTCGACGAGATGCTCGGCGCCTACGAGGCCCGGAACATCCCGACGCTGCGCACCGCTGCCTACACCATCGCCCTGGAACGCAGCGCGGACGCCCACGAGTACCGCGGCCTGTTCCCCTGAAATCGGCCGTCACTCCGAGTCCGTCTCGCGTCGGGGGTGTCGGCGGAGAGTCAGCCGAGCACCGTGACGCCGACGATTCCCGCGACCGCGAGACCGGCCGAGAAACAGAGCAGGAGCAGCCGGCGCGGCGTCCCGGCTTCGGTGGGGGCGGACGTGATGTCCCCACCGGTGGACACCTCGATGTCTTCCGAGTACTCGTTCATGCTTGCGCTGCCGGCGAGCAGGCCGAAGGCGCTGAGCCCGCCGAAGACGAAGACGATTGTCGGGATGTAGACCGTGATGGACTGCCAGATGGCGAGCCAGTACCCGAGCGAGGCGACGACTGCGGCCGCGCCGCCGCCGTAGAGGGCGGGCGAGACGAGGTCGCGATAGTTCATATCTCGGTCTGAAGTGCCACACCGAATATGCTTTCGGGTGCGGCTCCCCGGTGGCCGAGCCGTGTTACTTTTGGGTTGCGGCGTGGTTGCCCATCGTATGAGTCTCCCGACACGACGCGCGGCGCTCGCGGTTGCCGCCGCCCTCCTCCTCGTGACCGCCGGGTGTCTCGGCGTGACGGCACCGACCGATACCGGCGCGTCGTCCACCGCCGACACCACGAACTGCACGTACGACACGAACAGGACCACCACCGGGCCGGGCACGTGGTCGCCGGACGCGTCCGTGGACCAGTACCCCCCGGGCGTCGCGGCCAACGGCACGCTCGTGAACGCGACCACGCTGGTCGACGCGCACTTCGCTGTGGTCGCGAACACGTCGATGCAACTCAGGGCCGAGGCCACGATAGGGGACACGAACGAGACGAGGGTCCGGACGCTGACACACGGGTCGGAGCGGACGCCGTTCTACAGCACGCTCGAGGAAGGACCCGAGGGCGAGCGAGTCCGTATCGAGTTCTACAAAGAGGACTCCCACGGCTTCGCTCGGGTCGCCTTCGACAACGAGACGCGGCACATCGTCTACCAGAACGCCAGCACTGCCGGCATCAGTGCGTGGACGGGCTACGACGGTCTCGCCAGTCCACAGAACCGCATTCTTGGGATGCTCGAAGGTGGGAGCTACAGCGTGAACGGGACCGTCGAGCGCGGCGACCGGACGCTCGTCCAGCTCACCACCGACGAGGACTCACTGGACACCGGCTACATCACGAACGGCACCGTACTCGTGACGCCGGAGGGCGTCGTCTCCGACATCGACGCCACCGTCGTCCAGTTGGCCGGCGAAGACGACGAGCGACGAAACGACATCTCGGACACGCTGACCACCGACGTCGAGTGGTGCGGGGCGCCGTCCTGGGTCGATTCTACCCCACACCTCTCGCTGTCGATAGTCGAGGACAACCACACGGTCGAGATTCGGAACACCGGCGGGGCGGCCGTGCCGGCGAACACGTCGTTCGAAATCACCGGGAGCGAAGACCCCGAGCTGGGCCAGGATGGACACCCCTCCCGGGGGGACGTGGAAGGGACTGTCGCGACCGACGAGCGACTCGAACCCGGTGACACCGTCTACGTGACGGCGGGCGCAGACGGGAGCGCGTCGTCGTTCGCGCTCCACGACGACCCGACGCGCGGGGAGTACACCTTCGGGAGCGCGGGGCTCACCGGCTTGCACGGAAACGTCAGCTACCGACTGTCGGCGGACGCCGATACGTACGCGTTCGAGGAGTCCTGAGACGACGCGCCAGCGCCAGTCGCTGAGGGGTCCCGCTCGGTGACCGAGAAGTTAACCGAATCCAGCGTGGAGCGAGACCATGACCTACGAGGCGGTGTTCGTCGACCTCGACGACACCCTCTACCCCTACGAGGAGTGCAACGAAGCCGGGAAGGCGGCCGCCTGGGAGACGGCCCGAGAACTGGGCTACGACTCAAGCCGGGAGGCCTTCGAGGGCCTCTACATGGAGGCCCGCCGCGAGGTGAAACGCGAACTCGCTGGGACGGCGAGCGCCCACGAGCGGTTCCTCTACTTCAAGCGCGCCATCCAGATTCACACCGGGACGCACAGCGCGAAGGACGCGCTCGCGCTCGGCGAGGCGTACTGGGACGCCTACGTGGCTGAGATGGAGCTGTTCGACGGCGTGGTGGAGACGCTCGCGGCGCTCCAGGAGGCGGGCCTGGAGGTGGCGGTCGTGACGAATCTGACGACGCGCATCCAGATGAAGAAAATCGAGGAATTGGGCATCGACGACCACGTCGACCTCGTGATGACCAGCGAGGAGACGGGCCGCGAGAAGCCCTCCAGCGTGATGTTCACGCTCCCGATGGCGCAACTGGACGTCAGGCCCAGCGAGACGGTGATGGTCGGAGACTCGGTGTCCTCGGACGTCGAAGGCGGGAACGCGCTCGGGCTGACGACGGTGCTGTTCAACAACGACGCGACCGACCTCGACCACCGCGAGCAGCCCGACCACAGGATTGAATCCTTCCCCGAGGTAACGGAGGTAGTACTGTAATGCTGGCACGCGAGCGAGTCGCCGTCGTCGACCACGCACCGTACCTGAGTGACCTCACCCCCGGCCGCACCGGGAATCTGAGCGTCCGGGACGGCGACCGGTTCGCGGCGACGCCGACCGGCGTGCCCTACGACGGCTTCGACGCCAGCGACGTGCCCGTCGTCAGCCTCGACGGCGACGTGGTCGCGGGCGAGATGGAGCCGACCAGCGAAGTGCCGATGCACACGGGCATCTACCAGCGCCTGGACGCGGGCGCCATCGTCCACACGCACTCGCCGTGGGCGTCGACGCTCGCGGTGCTCGGCGAGGAGCTGCCGCCCGTCCACTACATGATCACGGCGGTCGGCCGGCGGGTCCCGGTGGCGGGCTACGCGCCCTACGGCACCGACGACCTCGCCGAGCTCGTCGTCGCGGAGATGGACGAGGCGAACTCGGACGCCTGCATCCTCGCGAACCACGGGCTCGTCGCCGTCGGCGAGGACCTCCCGACGGCCATCGAGAACACCGTCCACGTCGAGGAGCTCTGCAGGGTCTATCTGCAGGCCCGCCAGCACGGCGAGCCGAACGAGCTCACGGACGAACAGCTGGCGGCGGTCGAGGAGAAGTTCGAGTCCTACGGGCAGTCCGAGGAGTAGTCACGCCGCCCGGTCACTGCTGGTTCTCCGTCCCCGCCGCGCACCGTCTGTCTCGCCCGTAGTGTGTGACGAAACACCATCCTGCACAGTTATGGTCCGTGGGCCGGCACTCGCGGGGTATGGACGACGTTGACAGTGTGCGACGCGGCCTGATTGGTGCCGTCCTCGGCGGCGTCGCGGCGGGCGGGTTCTTCACGCCGGCGTCGACGTACCTCGACCAGTTCGCGCCGCTGTCGGGGAGCGTGTGGGATTCGACGACGAACGAGCCGCCCGGACGAGTGGACAGCGAGTACGGCGACGCCACCCTCCAGTACGACGGCCACCGGGTCCCGCGAATCGAGGCCGACGACCAGGCCGCGCTCTACCACGCCGTCGGGTACGCCCACGGCACCGACCGGCTGTTCGGGATGGACCTCCAGCGCCGACTGATGCGCGGCCGGCTGTCGGCGGTCGTCGGCGACGCCGCGCTGGACTCCGACCGGTTCCGCGTGCAGATGGACTTCGCGCGGGCCGCCGACGCGAACTGGACGGCCGTACAGAACCGCAACCCCGAGGTCGCCGACCTGCTGTCGGCGTACGTCGACGGCGTGAACGCCGCCCGCGAGGACCAGGCGCTCCCGCCGGAGTTCGAACTCCTGGGCTACGAGCCCGCCGAGTGGACGCCCGAGGACACCCTGCTCCTGCAGTTGCAGATATCGTGGACGCTCACGGGGAGCTTCGGGTCGCTCCGGCGGTCGGTGCTGGCCCGCGAGCTCGGCGACGGGTTCGACGACCTGTTCCCGCGGCGCTACGACCACGACAGCCCCATCCTGCGGGACGGCGTCGGGACTGCCGGCGCGAGTGCCCACAGCGAGTCCCGGGACTCGCGGCCGGTCTCCGGCGAACTCGCGGGCTGGCTGTCGGGCTTCGAGTCGCCGCCGGGCGTCGGGTCGAACTCCTGGGTCGTCGGCGGCGAGTACACCGAGAGCGGCGAGCCCCTGCTGGCGAACGACCCGCACCTGTCGCTGCTCGCGCCCCCGGTCTGGTACCAGCAGCACCTCGACTGGGGCGACGGCTGGGTGCGCGGCGTCACCTTCCCCGGCGTGCCGTTCGTCATCATCGGGGAGAACGACGCGGGCGCCTGGGGGTTCACGAACGCGGGCATCGACGTCCTCGACTGCTACACGTACGAGACGGACGGCGACCGGTACCGGTACGGCGACGAGTGGCGCGACTTCGAGACCGCCGAGCACACCATCGAAGTGGACGGCGCCGACGACGTGACGGTGACGAAGCGCAAGACCGTCCACGGGCCGGTCGTCGAACGAGAGGGCGAAGAGGTCGGCGTCGCGTGGACCGGGTTCTCGGCGACGGCGACCACCGACGCCGTCTACGCGATGGCGCACAGCGACGGTCTGGACGACTTCCGCGAGGCCACCCGCGACTTCGACCTGCCGACGCAGTGTGTCGTCTACGCCGACCGCGACGGCAACACGTACCACAAAGTCACCGGCCGGGTTCCCGTCCGCTACACCGACGGCGAGCGCGTCCCCGGCTGGCAGGTGTTCGACGGGTCCGCCCGGGAGGGCGAGTGGCGGGGGTACACGCCCTACGGCGAGTCGTCGTGGGCGGGGTTCGTGCCCTTCGAGGACAAACCGGGCGCGGTGAACCCGGGCTACGTCGGGACGGCGAACCAGCGCATCGTCGACGACCCGGACGACTACCTCGCCGAGTCCTACAGCCCGCCGTTCCGCGGCGAACGCCTCTACGAGGTCCTCGACGACTGGGCCGAATCGGGGTCGATGACCCCCGAGGACATGCGCGACCTCCAGCGGGACACCCTGGACACGCGCGCCCGCCGGCTCGTCCCGCGGCTCCTCGACGCCGCCGACGTCGCGGCGGCGGGGCCGCCGTTCGACGCGCTGCCGGACTGGGACTACCGGATGGACCGCGACAGCGACGGCGCGCTCGCGTTCGCGGTCCTCTTCGACGCGTACCGGGAGGCGCTGTACGCGGACGGGTTCGCGGCGGCGGACCTGAGCGAGGACTACTGGCCGAGTGACTGGGTGACCGCGACGCTCGACTCCTCGCCGTGGTTCGACCGCGACGAGACGCCGGACTCGGCGCCGGCCGCGATGCGGACGGCGCTCGACGCGGCGGCCGACCGGCTCGCCGACGAGGGGTGGGAGACCTACGGCGAGTACAACGAGGCGTCCCTCGAACACCCGTTCGGGCAGTCGTTCCTCAACTACCCGGGGGTGGAGACCGACGGGTCGCCGGCGACGCTGAACAACTTCCGGCGGGACAGCGACACCGGGAGCTCCTGGCGGATGGTCGTCCCGATGAGCGACGACGGCGAGGCGTCCGTCGTCCTCCCGGGCGGCAACGACGGCGACCCGTTCAGCGACCAGTACCACGACCAGCTCCGGGCGTGGGCGGACGGCCGGTACTACGGCTTCGACCGGGAGTTCGCGGGGCCGAGCATCGAGTTCGGGGGTGGTGACTGATGGACCGCGAGCGGACGCTGGTCGCGGCCGTCGCCGTCGTCGCGTCGCTGGCGCTCGCGTCGGTCCACTGGCTCGGGCTGCTCGTCGGCGGGGTCGCGGTCGGCGTGCTCGCGTCGACGTGGCCGCGGGCGCTCGCCGCCGGCCTCGGGTTCGGCGCGCTCGCGTGGGTCGTCTTCCTCGGGACGCTGTGGCGAGCCGGCCGGCTCGCGGCGTACTGGGACGCCGGCCTGCTGCTGTACGCGAGCGTCGGCATCCCGCTCGCGCTGGGGGCCGTCGGCGCGCTCGCGCACGGTCTCAGAAGCGACGGGAGTACTGCGTGACCCCGAACGTCAAGAGGACGAGCAGCCCGAAGCCGGCGATGGCGAACCAGACGCTCGCGACCTGCGGCGTCGCCGCCAGCTCGGGTGCGAGAAACCAGACCACGGTGGCGACGGCCCCGAGGACGAGCGCGTAGACGTACGCCCGCACGAGGTCGTAGCCGAGCCGGACCGCGTCCATACCCCACAAACAGGTATCACACAGTTTATCCTTTCGACCGGCGGCGCGCTTTTGGGACGGACCGTCGAACAGGCAGTCGTGACCGTCTCGGAGACGCGGGCCGCCTACGGCCGGTGGGCGCGGGCCTACGACTGGCTCGTGCGGCTGCTGCCGGGCCTCGACGCCCTGCGAGCGAGGGCCGTCCGAAGCCTCGACCTGGAGCGCGGCGACACCGTCGTCGACCTGGGCTGTGGCACGGGCGCGAACCTCCCGCACCTTCGCGAGGCCGTCGGCCCGACCGGAGCCGTCGTCGGCGTCGACCTCACGTCAGGAATGCTCGCAGAGGCCGAGCGGCGAGTCGAGGCCGCGGGCTGGCGGAACGTCCACCTCGTGCAGGGCGACGCCGCGCGGCCGCCCGTCGACGGCGTGGACGGCGTCCTCGGGACGTTCGTCGTCGGGATGCTGTCGGACCCGGCGAGCGGTGTCCGGGCCTGGCTGGACTGCCTGGCCCCGAACGGGCGCGTCGTCGTTCTCGAAGCGACGCGCACGACGCACCCCGCGGGCGGCTTACTGAACCCGGTCTTCGACTCGCTGGTCGCGGCCGGTGCGCCCGGCGACGGGGGCGACGGCGACGCGTCCCGCACCCTCGACGCCCGCGTCACCGAGGCCCGGGACGCACTGGTCGTCGACGGAACGCTGCTCCGGGACGAGCGGCGCGTGGCGGGATTCGTTCGGTCGGTCATCGCGGCGGCGTAGTCACTCCCCTCCCGTCTCGTACTCGCCCTCGCGGGCCAGCCGGCCGCGCTCCGCCAATACCTCGGGCGTGCGGCAGACGCCGTCCGCGCCCGCGGCCTGCGGGACCGCGCAGTTGTTGCAGTTCTCGCAGACCACGGCGGCGTCGGGGTCGTCGAGGAGCCTCGCTGGCAGCCGGGGTTCGGCGTAGAACGGCCGTCCCATCCCGACGAGGTCGCAGGCGTCTCCGAGCAGCCGGTCGATTCGCTCCCGTTCCCTGACGCCGCCCTCCAGCATGACGGGGGCGTCGACGCGGTCGCGGACGCGCCGGCAGAGGTCGGCGTTCCACGCGGGCTCGAAGGAGGCTCGCCGGGCCTGGACCCGGTTGGCGAGCGAGACGAGCTTCGCGCGCCACCGGCTGCCGAAGGCGTCGGCGTAGCCGGCCTGGAAGCGCTCGTCCGCCCAGGCGCGCTCGGGGTACTCGCCACGGACGATGTGCATGTCCCAGAACACGCTGCCGGAGACGGGCGCGACGGCGTCGAAGCCGATTTCGACGGCGCGCTCGCAGAGCGCCACGCAGTCCTCGGCAGAGAGGTGGCGGCGGATGCCCGGCGGTGCCCGCGTCTCGGCCGGCAGCTTCGCGATCAGGGGAACGTCGGTGCGCTGGCGGACCTCGTCGTGGAGGACTTCGAGGAACCGGACGCCGTCGGCGAACTCGTCGCTCCGGCGGTTGTAGAACGGGGAGAGGAACTGCTGGACGATGCCCATGTTCGCGCCGGCGACGTGGATGCCGTGGTAGCCGGCGTCGGCGAGCCGGCCCGCGGCGCGGCCGAAGTCGGCCGCGAGGTCGTACACCTCGTCGGTCGAGAGGACGCGCGGCGAGACGTCCAGCAGGCCGAGCCGGTCGGCGGCCCGGAGCGGCAGTGGCGGGTCGGAGACGGCGAGCTGGTCGAGGTCGGGGTGGGCCGCCCGGTAGCCGGCGTGCCAGACCTCCATGGAGCGCAGGCCGCCGTGTTCGAGTTGTGCGAACACGCGGCCGCCGTGGGCCTCGATGGCTTCGGGGACGGACGCGAGTCCGGCGACGAAGTCGGCGTCGCGGACGCGGGTCATCCCGGGCGCCGCACAGCCGCCCTCGCCGCGGACGACGGTGGCGCCCTGACAGACGAGCCCGGCGCCCGCGGCCGCCGCCGGCTCGAGTTCGCTCCGGAGCGTGTCCGCTGTATCCGAGTCAGTGCCCGCGCACTCCAGCAGCGGCGCGCGGTACAGCCGGTTCCGGAGGCGCAGTCCGCCGACTGTCACGGGGTCGTCGAGGCGCGGCACACACCGACTGTCGACCGGCTCCGGCTTCAGCGTGCGGGTCGATGTCACGGCTCTCTGTGGGGGTTCACTGAGCCGGGAGTGGCTGGGGTCGCTGTGTTCGCCGGGGCGAAGGACCGTGTTACTCCGGGCGACGGAGCCGCGCTCGAAAACTCGAAGCACTTTAAGACCAGCGCGGCCAGGGTGGAGATATGACTGACGTAGACGTGGCCGTCGTGGGTGGCGGACCGGCGGGGTCGACCGCCGCCTACGCGGCAGCCGACCGCGGCGCGGACGCGGTCGTCTACGAGAAGGGTGTACCCCGCGACGACCGGCAGCGGCTCGGACCGGACTCGACGGACGCGGCCGGCTTCCTCGACTACTGGCTGGAGGTCGCCGACCTCGACTTCGAGGACATCCCCGAGGACGTCGTCGAGCAGACGCTGACGGACGCCGAGTTCGTCGGCCCGAGCGAGCGCGCCGTCCTCGACCGCACCGGCCTCGACAGCGACTACGACCACTTCGGGTTCACCTTCCACCGCGCGAAGTTCGACGACTGGCTCCGCGACCGCGCCGAGGACGCCGGCGCGCGCTACGAGGCGGGGACGAGCGTGAAGTCCGTGGAGTCCGACCTGACCGGCGGCCACGAGCACACGCTCACGCTCGGGGACGGCGAGGAGGTGACGGCGGAGTACCTGATTCTCGCGGACGGCCCGCAGCGCCAGGTCACGATGCGCGTCCTCGACCCGCTGCTCCCGGACGGCAAGAGAGCCAGCGAGGTGCTGAGTCCGCCGACCGCGAACCACATCGCCTACCAGGAGTACCGACGGGTCCCCGAGGAGCTGTTCGACGACGGCTCCCTGAAGTTCTGGTGGGGGTGGATGCCGGGCGAGACGGCGTACCCGTGGGTGTTCCCGAACCGGGGGAACGTCGCCCGCATCGGCCTCACGATGCCCATCGGGATGGACATCGACGACTTCGACGCCTCGGAGTGGCGGCTGCTCCGCGAGGACGACGAGAAGATTCCCTCCGGCTCGGCGTACATCCGCCGGCTGCTCGAAGAGCTGTACGGCGACGAGTACGACGTCGACGAGGACTTCCCGCTCGCCGAAGACCACGGGAAGTCGAAGGGCACGGAGACGTACCCCATCTCGTCGACACGCCCCATCGAGTCCCCCGTGGATGCCGGCATCGCCGTCGCTGGCGGCGCGATGGGCACCACGTCGGCGTTCCACGAGGGCGGCGACCACGTCGCCCACCGCACCGGCCTGCTCGCGGGCCGGCTCGCCGCCGAGGGTCGGCTGGCGGAGTACAACGACGCCTGGCACGACGCCATCGGCGACGAGATCAAGCGCAACGTCGCGATGGCGGACGTCGTCGGCGACTTCGGCCCCGACGACTGGGACGACACCATCCGCATCACGCGGACGATGCTGGAGGCCAGTGACAGCGGGAAGCTCATCTCGAAGTCGAACGCGCGCTCCGCGGCGGGCGGCCTCGGCCTCTACACGAAGTACCGGAAAGCGAAGTTCGGGCTCCGCAAGGGCCGCTACGCGCAGTTGCGCGAGTCGGACTACTCGTTCTGAGCGCCCGAAGACACTTGTTGCCGCCGGGAGAACTCCCGGGAGATGCCCTCCACGCGACGCTCGTTCATCGCGAGCACTGCGGCCGCCGTCCCGCTCGTCGCCGGCTGTGCGACGTTCTCGGGGAGCTCCGGGCCGGACGACCCGCCGCCGGCCGGCAGCGACGACCGCACGGACCGAGACCGCCACGTCTTCGGCGCGAACGGCGAGTGGTCGTCGTTCGGCGCGAACGCGGCGAACAACCGCCAGGTGGCCGACGGCCGCGCGCCCGTCGACGGCGTGACGGAGCAGTGGCGCGCCCCGTTCCCGCAGTTGTCCCACCAGGAGCCAGTGGTCGCCGACGGTACCGTCTACGCGGCGTCCGGCGACCGGCTGCGGGCGCTGGACGCCGAGACCGGCGACGAGCGCTGGACCGCCAGCGGGACCGACGCGCCGCCGCTCGTGCTGGACGGCGTCGTGTACGCCGCCCGGGAACAGACGCTGCGGGCGCTGGACGCCGACAGCGGTGACACCGTCTGGGACCGAGAGTTCGACGGCCCCGGGCAGGTCACGTCGCCGTCGACGTACGGCGGCGACCAGTTGGTGTGTGGCGCCGGCGAGCGCGTCGTCGGCCTCGACCCGGAGACCGGTGGCGTCGAGTGGACCCGCGAGCTGTTCGGGCAGGTCCGGCACCACCCGGCGTTCCTGTCCGGGTACTGGGCCGTCGTCGCGACCGACGCCGGCCGCGTCTACCTGCTGGACCGCGACGGCGTCGGCGGCTGGCAGTGGCAGCTGCCCGCGCGGCCGGTCGCACCACCGGTCGCGGACGCGGAGTCGGTCTACGTGAACTGCCGAGACGGGTCGACGTACGCCCTGATGGACGACGACGACAGCTCCGGGATGGGGCGGCGGTGGAGCGTCGACACCGGCTGGGCCGACGGCGGCGTGGCGGTCGTGGACGGACTCGCGCTCGTGGCCAACGGCGGCACGCTGGAGGCCGTGGACACGGCGTCCGGGTCGACGGCCTGGAGCGAGCCGGTCGGCGACTGGGGGCACACCGCGCCGGCGGCCGCCCGGGACACCGTCTTCGTCGGCGGGGACGCGCTGTACGCGTTCGACGCGACGCCGGGCGGCGACCCCGCCGGCGGGCCGGCGCTGCGCTTCGAGCACTCGTTCCCCGGTCGCGTCGGCCCCGGGCCCGTGCTCGACGACGGCACGCTCTACACGGTCGCCGAGGTCGAGGAGGGCAAGACCGCGCTGGTCGCGCTCGCGTGACCCCGGCTGCCGGAACGCGAACGCTCTTGGCCGGCGGACCGACTACGAGGAGTCCATGACCGACCGACGGGACTTCCTCTCCGGGGCGTGGGACTCGCTGCCGACGCTCCCGGCGAACGTCCCGTTCGGCTTCGTCGCGGGTGCGGCCGCCGTCCAGGCGGGGTTCTCGGACCTCCAGTCGGTCGCGCTGTCGGCGCTCGTCTTCGGCGGCGCGAGCCAGCTCGCCGCCATCGAACTGCTGGAGCAGGGGTCGCCGCTCGCCGTCGTCGTGCTGACGGCGGTCGTCGTGAATCTGCGGTACGTGATGTACAGCGCCGCCATCGCGCCGCACTTCCGGGAGTTCACGTCGAAGTGGCGGCTGTTCGCCAGCCAGTTCATCGTCGACACGACGTTCGCCGTCGCCGTCACCGAGTACGAACGCGACCCCGAGACCGACCGGCTCGCGTACTGGCTGGGGGTCTGTGCCACCATCTACGTCGGGTACGTGGCCGGGACGGCAGCGGGCGTGGTGGTCGGGGACGCCGTCCCCGACAGCCTCCAGTTGGACTTCGCTGTGCCCCTGCTCTTCCTCGCCTTACTCGTCCCGTCCATCACGGACGAGGCGACGGGCGTCGCGGCGGCGGTGGGCGGCTTCGTGGCGGTGGCGGCCGCGGGCCTGCCGATGAACGTCGGCATCGTCGTCGCCGCCGTGCTCGGCATCGCGGCCGGCGCGGTGGCCGACGCCGCGGGGGTGGGGCGATGAGACTCTGGCTGGTCGTGCTCGCCGCGGCCGCCGGCACCTACCTGCTCCGGGTGTCGTTCGTGACGCTGTTCGGGCGCGTCGACGAGGTGCCGGCGCGCGTCAAGCGCGTGCTGGCGTTCGTCCCGCCGGCCGTGCTCGCGGCGCTCGTGCTCCCGGAACTCGTCCGCTACGGCGACGTGCTCTCGGTGTCGCTCGGGAACGACCGGCTCGTGGCGGGCGTGATTGCGGCGGGCGTCGCGTGGAAGACCGAGGACATGCTCGCCACCGTCGTCGTCGGAATGGCGGCGCTGTACGCGCTCTCGCTGGTACCGTAACTGCTTCCCCGGGCGCCCGCGAAACCGGAGGTATGTTAGCGGAAGGCACCACGGCGCCGGAGTTCGAGTTGCGGAACCAGGACGGCGAGACGGTCGCGCTGTCGGACTTCGACGACCAGCACGTCGTCGTCTACTTCTACCCGCGAGCGGACACCCCCGGCTGCACCATGGAGGCCTGTGACTTCCGGGACAACTGGGACCGCTACACGGACGCCGGCGTCCCCGTCCTCGGCGTCAGCGACGACCCGGTCGAGGACATCGCCGACTTCCACGAGAAGTACGACCTGCCGTTCGACCTCCTGAGCGACGACGGCGGCGAGGTCGCGACGGACTACGAGTCCTACGGCGAGCGCGAGATTCAGGGCGACCTGCTGTCGGTCACGTCCCGGAACACGTACGTGGTCGGCCCGGACGGCGCCATCGCGGCCGCCTTCGAGGGCGTCGACCCCGAGGGCCACGCCGACGAAGTGCTGGCCGCTATCGAGTGACCCGCTGAGCGTAGACGACAGTTCTTTGCCGCTGTCGGGCGGAGACAGCCCATGAGCGAAGAGTACGACAAGCTCGTGCGCGACGACGTCCCGGCCGAGATTCGGGAGGACGGCGAGACGCCGGTCACCTACCGCGCGGAGGGCGAGGAGTACCGCGACCGGCTCGCGGAGAAGCTCGTCGAGGAAGCCGAGGAGTTCGCGGACGACCGGACGGTCGCGGAACTCGGAGACGTGCTGGACGTGGTCGACGCCATCTGCGCGGCGCGGGACGTCGACCGCGACTACCTCGAGGAGATGCGGGCGGCGAAGACCGACGACCGCGGCGGGTTCGTCGAGGGCGTCGTCCTCGAACGCGTGGAGCCGACCGAGGACCACCAGCACGCGGACTGGGACTCCCCCGACGAGTAGGAGCGCGGCGCGCCGGATGCGCTGCGCTTACGTCCGTGGCGCCGAACTCGCGGGCATGGAGTGGCACGAAGTCGAGCGGCAGACCGGCCGCGAGTGGGAGCGCGCGGACGGCAACGCCGTGGTTCGGCTCCGGCAGACGGCGCGTGGCGACTGGGCAGTCACGTACGACCGACTGGAACAGGCCGACGAGGGGTCGGCCTACGAGCGCGTGGAGGTCGGCAGCGAAGAGGCGGCGCTCTCTCGCGTCGAGGAGTTCCAGGAGCGTACCGCCGAAGCCGAGGCCTGACGGACGGACAGTCAGTCGCGGCGCGTGCTGACAGCGAGCCCTTCTCCGAGCGGGACGTGTGCCGTCTCGAAGTCCGGGTGGTCCCGCACGCGCTCGACGTACGCCGCGATGCCGGCGGTCGAGTCGTCGACCGGGTCGCCGCCCCGGAGCGCGTCGGTGACGCTCTCGGGCGTGACCGGGCCTTCCATGATGTTGTCCGCGACGACCACGCCGCCCGGCGCGAGGTCCGGGACCACCTGGTCGAACGCCTCGGCGTACCGCTGTTTGTCGTGGTCGAGGAGCACGAGGTCGAAGGGGCCGTCGTAGCGCTCGAAGCTGTCGAGTGCGTCACCGGCCTCGTAGTGGACGGTGGCGTCCGGGTCGAGGCGGTCGATGAACCCCCGGGCCCCGTCGAGATTGTTCTCGTCGTAGTCCGTGAGCACGAGTTCGCCGTCCGCGGGGAGCGCGGGCAGGAACCACGCCGCCGAGTAGCCGAACCCGGACCCGAACTCGAAGACGCGCTCGGCGCCCGCGAGCGTCGCCAGCAGCCGCAGGAAGCGGCCGGCGTCCGGGCCGACCGTCGGGAACCCCCGGTCGTCGCCGTGCTCGGTCATCTCCGCGAGCAGCGGCGACGGCTCGGGGTTCGCGGCGGCGAGCAGCGATTCCACGTCGTCGCCGAGAATGCGGCTCATGGCCAACGTGTCGGCGGCCCGGGACATAGCGGTTGTGCTGGCGGCACGGACCGGCGGCGGCCGGACGCCGTCAGCGGCTCCGGCTGACCGGGAACGAGACGCGGTCGGGGTGTTCGTGGAGGCGGTCGAGGACGCGCTCGTAGAGGTCGTTGCGGACGCGCTGGGTGCGCTTGGGGTGGGCGAGGTAGCGCAGCCGGAGTTCAACCCAGGAGTCGCCCTGCGTGACGTTCACCGTCGGGTGGTCCTGGACGTCGAGGTCGACCGGCGTCTCGGCGAGCTGGTCGCGGTAGCGGGCGACGCCCCGAGCCATCTCCTCGCCGAGATAGTCGTCCGCGACCTCCCGCAGGAGACCCCGGGCGAACGGGAGGTCGGTCTCGTAGGACACCTGTACGGGGAGTTCGTTCCAGACGTAGGGGAACGACTCGCGGCTGAAGTTCACGACGTGGCTGGTGAGGACGACGCTGTTCGGCACCGTGATGTGTCGGCCCGAGGGCTGGTTCGTGGTGACGAGTTCGCCGTTGACCTCCCAGAGCGTCGTGACCAGGTAGTCGACGTCGATGACGTCGCCCCTCGAGTCGTCGATTCGCACGCGGTCACCGACCTGGAACGGCTGTTTGGTCATCACGTAGACCCAGCCGAGCAGACTCAACAGGGGCTGCTGGAGCGCCAGCGAGACGGCGACGCCCGCCACCCCGAGTGAGACGAGCGCGGGCACCCAGCGGTCCGTGACGACCCCGAGGACTGCGACGACGGCGACGACGAGGAACGCCAGCCGGAGGACGGACTGGACGCGGTGGCGGCGGCGCTTGTCCATCTCCGCAGCCAGCGTCAGCGTCGTCGCGAAGTGGTAGGCAGCGGCCACCGCGAACGCGACGGCGAGCGCGGTGAGGCCGCGGGTGGCGACGACACGGACCGGCGCAGTCGGCGCGACCGTCGCGGCCAGAACTGTGGGCGCGGCTGCGGCGAGGACGCCGGCTGCGAACGCGGCGAGGACGTAGGCTGTTGCGCGGCGAGGCACGCCGGACCGAGACAGCCGACCGACGAAAAGCTACCGGGCGGTCAGTCGTCGGTCCACTTGATGGAGCAGCCGCGGGACGGCGTGAACTCGTCGTCGACCGGGTCGCCGGCGAGCACGCTGTCGATGGCGTCCCGGGCGTCGCCGCCCTCGCGGGTCGGCTCGTCGTCGGGGTTCATCGCGTCGTCGAGGCGGCCGTGATACGCGAGCTCGAAGCCGTCTGCGGTGTTCGCCAGCAGGAAGGGGTCGGGGGTGCAGGTCGCGCCGTAGGCGCGGGCGGCGTCCTGGCTCTCGTCGCGGAGGTAGGCGTCGTACTGGACGGTTCCGCCCTCGACGAGTTCCCGCATCCGTTCGAAGGAGTCGTCGGGGTACTCGTCGGCGTCGTTGGGGTTGACGCCGACGACGGCGACGTCGTCGTAGTCCGCTGCGATGTCGTTGAGCGTGTCGAACTTCGCTTTCGCGTACGGGCAGTGGTTGCACGTGAACACGAGCAACACGGCCTCGTAGTCGCCGAAGCTGTCGAGCGTGTACGTCTCGCCGTCGGTGCCGCGGAGGTCGAAGTCGGGGGCGTCGTCGCCTCGCTCGAGCGTCCGGTCGGATTCTGCCTGAACCATGCCCGACGGTTACCGGGGAACGCCGAAAGTCGTTGGGTTCAGGCGAGTTCGTAGCGGACAGCCGGCCCGGCGTCGTCGGCCTCGCGGAGGACGCCCTCGCGGACGAGGTGGTCGAGGTGGGCGTACGCCTCGCCGGGACCGTGGAGGATGTGGATGTGCCGGAGCCCGCCGAACAGCGCCGCGCTGACGCTCCACGCCGTCACCTGCCCCTGGTCGCGGACGACGTCGACGACGCGCTCGGTGCGTTCGTCGTGGTGGGCGGCGATGTCGCGGGCGCGCTCGGTCGGCGCGACGATGGGACCGCGGTGGCCGGGCCACGCGCGGTCGAGGTCGAGGGCTTCGACGCGCTGGAGGCTGTCGAGGTACTGTTCGAGCGGGCGCTCGACGCGGACGTCCGCGCCGCCGACGTTCGGCGTGTACTTCGGGAGGACGGCGTCGCCGACGAACGCCTCCCGGCGGCCGTCGCGCTCGAAGGCGTACGCGGCGAGCCCGGCGGCGTGCCCGGGGAGGTGGACGACCTCGGCCTCGAAGTAGCCGAGGTCGACGGTGTCGCCGTCCGACAGCGGCGTCACGTCGGCCGGTTCGCCCTGGAGGCCGTCGTGGGTGCCGAGGAAGTCGTTGAGTTCGGCCTGTTTGTCGTCGGGCATCCCCCACTCGTCGAGGTAGTCCGCCTGCCTGGCCTCCATCGCCGCGACGGCGTCGGCGTCCTGGGAGACCATCGGGGCGTCGGCCTCGTGAACGTAGACGGTGGCGTCGCCGTCGGCCTGGATGGCGCCCGCGAGGCCGGCGTGGTCGTGGTGCCAGTGCGTCAACAGTACCTGGTCGAGGGCGGCGAACGACGCGCCGCGGGCGTCGAGGGCGGCCCGGAGTTCCGACTCGACGTCGGGCGTGGCGATGCCGGTGTCGACGAGCGTCGTCGGCGCGGCGTCGTCGCCGACGCCGAGCAGGTAGATGCTGTTCCGGCCCTCGAAGGCGGCGTTCGTCAACTGGAGGTGCTGCACGACGCGAGATAGCCGCCCGCGGGACATATGCCTACCTGAACCGGGTGCCTGTGGGTCGCCGTGGTCGCCAGGGGTGAGCCGCGTGCCGCCGAGTGCTACCGCACCGTGTACGGTTCGGGGCCGACGAGGAACCGCCCGAGGTCGGCCTCGCGCTGGTAGTCCGTGGCGAGGAGGGCCCGGAGCGCGTCGACGTAGTCGGCCTCCTGGTCGTCGCTCCAGCCCGCGGGGTCGAGACACGGGACGACGAGCCAGCCGCTGCCGTGGAGGTCCGTCGCGTGAATCTCCGAGAGCGTCACGTCGTCGGGCGCGATGGCGGTGTAGTTCGCGAGGACGTGTCGGGTCGCGCGCTCGCCGACCGGCAGCAGGACGTGGGCGGTGATGGCGCGCAGTTCCGCGTCGAAGAACGGCTCCAACTCGCGGTAGTCCTCGGCGGTCGGCTCGCCGTCGGGCACGCAGGCGTGGAGGTACGAGAAGAAGACGCCCTCGGGGCCGTCCTCGTCGTCGAGGACCCCGCCGGCCCGCAGCGCCTCGCGGAGCCGGTCGCCCGCCGGCGAGTCGGTGAACGGGACGCCGGAGTCGGCGCCGCCGTGGACGCCGGGGTGGTCGCCGACGACGTGCAGGTCGGCGTTCACGTCCCCGTATCCGGGGACGAAGGCGTCGCAGGGCGGCCGCATGTCGAAGGGGTTGCTCGTTCGGTCCGTGACGTTCTGCACGCCACCGTGTAGGCGACTGGGCGGCTTAAGCGCCCCGAGACGCGACTCGCCGCCCTCCGACACGCTCCAGTGGCGACGACAGCGACCGTTCCGAGTAGTCGCCAATGCGGTTCCTCTGTTCAGTGATACCGGTGAGGCGTCCGTTCAGTACAGATGCCTACCTGACAGTCGATGCACTGCGATAGCTGTCGAGACGGTGGGAGTTCAACGACGCCCCTGCAGTGACAGAACGCCCCGTGGTTTTTTCTCGCCGTCCACTTATGAGGAAGTGTGCCCTCCACGAACCGGCGAGCTATTCTGACTGGGCTCGGGGTTGTTCTTCTCGGCGGGAGCGCGGGTTGTTCGCTACGGCAGTCAAGTGATCCGCCGGCGGGAAGCCTGCGTTTTACCAACGGCGACGGCGTGCCTCACGTGATTTCGATGCGTGTGGTGGACATCGGAACAGCGCCTGGTGATGAACGGTTCTCCGTGACTGGTGAGACAACGGCGCCCCCGGCACAGCGAACGCTGACGGCGTCAACGGCACTCGACCCAAGTGACACCAAAACGTACGATTCCGTCTTCACCGAACCGGCGTGGTACGAAATCCGGTTTACGGTAGACGGTCAACAGCTAGCGGACGACGCCGGACGGGTGGTCTACTCACCCGTTCCGGGGGATGAACCAGTCGGCCGGATGCTCACCGGACGGGTCGGGAGCAACGGCGACTTCTGGTGGGAGATTAGCGCCACTGACAACGCTGGCGGGTTCAATATCTGACACGCCTGCCGAACTTGACGCCGCCAACAGCGCATCTGTCGTCACCGGGTCGGTGGTTCGCCTGCACACCCCGACCGGACCGTCTCGCTTCCGGGGAGTATCTGAATGAGGGAATCGCGCCAGCAACTACGGTTACACACTGGGTACCGGGCGACGACGAGTCGCAAGCGCCGTCGAGCCCCGGTTCCAGCCACGTCTCTCCTAGACGCGGCCAGCTACTGGCAGGGCGCTTGCGCGCCCGAAATCGCCCTCCAGCAGTCGACAGCCGCTCTATAACAATATCCCGTTCGGCGGTAGCGGGCCACAATGACCGGTCCAGAGAGCAGTCGGCGGCGGGTACTCGCAGTCACGCTCGCGGCGGTCGTCACTGCGGGCGTCGTGGCCGCGGTTCCGGGGCTCGCGGTGTTCGCGGGGCCCGTCGGCGCCGACGCGCCGTCGACCGTCGCGGTGGCACAGGGCACGAGCTGTCAGCCCGTCGAGCCGGCCGGAAACGGCACCGAGTCCGTCGAGTCGTTCTACGACTACCGGAACCCGGAGACCTACGACGGACCCGGGAACGGGACGTACAGTTCGTGGGGGACCGACGCGTTCCAGGATACGGCCCAGTCCTCGCTGTTCGTCTACGACGGCGCGAACGGGACGAGCCTCGTCGTCGTCCACGACGAGCGCGGCGTCGAGGACGGCGGCGCCACCATCACGTGGACGGTCACGGGGCTGCCGTCCGGCGGCGAGCTCGCCGTCCAGGACGACTACTACGAGAACGGCACGCAGGACGACGACTTCGGGTACGAGGACGGCGACGCGACCGCCGACATCGACTGGAAGTACGGCCCGAACCGGACGGACGGCGCCGCCTTCCGGGGGCTCGACGGCGAGGACTTCGAGACCATCACTATCGACCCGGGGTACAACGAGGAGGCGGACTTCTGGGGCGAGTGGCCGTACTCGGGCGACGAGGGCAACAGGACCGAGGGCTGGACGCTCCGGGGGACTGGCGGCGAAGTCGTCGCCGACCTCTCGCTCGACCAGCGGGTGTTCGTCCACCACGACGGCTGCGGGTCTGGTGCGCCCCCCGTCCCCGCTCTCGCTGGGCCGTCGAACGCGAGCGTGGGGGCGAACGTGACGTTCGACGCGTCCGGGACGACTGACCCGGACGAGAACGTCGCGGGCTACGAGTGGGACTTCGACGGCGACGGCGACGCCGAGGCGACCACCGAGAGTCCGACGGCCACGCACTCCTTCGACGGGAGCGGGACGCAGACGGTGACCGTGACGGCGTACGACGAGTACGCGAACACCGCTATCGCCACCGTCGACATCGAGGTCTGGCCGGACGCCGAACTCGCCGCACCTGAGACGGCGTACCTGAACGAGACGGTCACACTCGACGCGTCCAACTCTACGTACAGCAGCGGCGTCGACGGCTACCGCTGGGACGTCGACGGCGACGGGACAGTCGACCGGAACACCACCGAGCCGACGACCACGACCACCTACGACACGACCGGCGACCGGACGGTGAGCGTGACCGCGGTGTACACTGGGAATCTGACCGACACCGCGAACGCGACGGTGGCCGTGGCGGTCGACCAGCCGCCGACGGCGGCGCTGACGGCGCCCGCGGAGGCGACAGCGAACGAGCCGGTCGCCCTCGACGCCTCGAACGCCAGCGACGACCGGGGTATCGAGGCGTACCAGTGGGACGTCGACGGTGACGGCGACGCCGAGGACACGACCAGACAGCCGGTCGTGAACCACACCTACGAGTCCCCGGGGAACTACACGGCGACGGTGACGGTCGTCGACGCGGCCGGGCAGGCGGCGAACGCGAGCGCGGCAATCGCGGTCGGCGCGGGGAACGACCCGCCGAACGCGTCGCTGTCCGTCCCAGCGAACGCGACCGTCGACGAGTCCGTCCTCCTGGACGCGTCTGGCTCCACCGACGACCAGGGCGTCGTCGGCTACCAGTGGGACGTCGACGGCGACGGGACAGTCGACCGGAACACCACCGCGCCGACGACGACCGCGACGTACGGCGAGCCGGGCTCCTACGAGGTGTCCGTCGTAGTCGCCGACGCGGCCGGCGAGACCGACGAGGCGACGGCGACGCTGGACGTCCAGCCGGCGAACGAGACGCCGACCCTCTCGGCCGCCATCGACGCGTCCGCGACCGAGGTCGACCCCGGCGAGTCGGTGACGTTCGACGGCACCGGGTCGACGCCGGCCGACGCGATCGACGACTACGAGTGGACGTTCGGTGACGGCGAGACGGCGTCTGGTGGAACCGTCGACCACGCGTACGGCGCTGCCGGCACGTACACGGTCGAGCTGACCGTGACCGGAAACGACTCGGAGAACGAGACGCTGACGGACACGACGACGATGGAGGTCACCGTCTCCGAGCCAGACGACGGCGGCGGTGGAGGCGGCGGTGGAGGCGGCGGTGGTGGAGGCGGTGGAGGCGGCGGTGGTGGAGGCGGTGGAGGCGGCGGTGGTGGAGGCGGTGGAGGCGGCGGTGGCGGAGGCGGTGGAAGC
>Ga0207850_100145_pt1 | contig 71738 bp, 67 predicted proteins | sample 23E2SouthBayCA_FD_187746 | JGI IMG/M metagenome (GOLD analysis project Ga0207850, IMG submission 187746) | Aerobic enrichment media microbial communities from Eden Landing Ponds, California, USA - A23 E3 (3) (SPAdes) | ecosystem: Environmental > Aquatic > Marine > Unclassified | place...
GGGTGGGAACACGAACGCGAGCCGGTCGAGGAGGTACGGCAGCGCTGTCGCGTGGTCGTAGGTCGGCGCGACGTGCATCGCGAGGTGCCACTCGGGCAGCCGGTCGGCGACGCGCTCGAAGGGCGCGTCGAGGTACGCGGCGAGGCGCTCGGCCGGCGCGGACGCCACGAGCCGGTCGACGTTCAGCCCGAGCGCGTCGAGCGCGTCGGCCTCGACGAGCCTCGCTGTCGCTGTCGACTCCCGGAGGAGGCAGTCGAGCCAGAACGTCCGCGCGAGGAGGTCGGGGGCGTCGGCCGTCAGGTCGCCGAGTTCGCGGTCGACGCCGGCCGCGGGCGCCAGCAGTCGGGGCGTCGCGTCGTCGGCGACTGACACGTCGGCGCCGAGGTAGAACGCGAGCGGCGCGCCGACGAACACCGACCGCAGCGACGCCGGCAGCCGGAGTTCGATGCCCGCGTCGGGCGTCGCGTCCGCGACTGCAGTCGGAACGTCGAGGCGCTCCCCGAACTCGACGGCGGGCGGCCGGTGCCGGTTGGCCCGGAGGCTGCGACCGACGCCGGTCGTGTCGTGGGCGGCCGCGGCGTGAGTGACGGCCGCCGCGACGCCGGCCGGTGTGCGCGGAACCGTGACGGTACCGACGCTGGCCGCGTCGTCGCTGGCGGGCCCCCCGGCCGGTCGCTCCCGCTCGGTCACGTACCGTCGGGGTACACCGAGCGGGCATATATTTCTGTCGTGCGGTTTCCGGGAATTAGGTCGCGGTAGACTTATGGCCCGCGCGGCGGCCCGTTGAACTATGAGCTACGAGGAGGTCCGGGAGGTCGACCCGGCGGTAGCAGACGCACTCGCGGGCGAACGCGAGCGCCAGCAGGACACGCTCGCGATGATCGCGAGCGAGAACCACGTCAGCGAGGCAGTCATGGAGGCCCAGTCGAGCGAACTCACGAACAAGTACGCCGAGGGGTATCCGGGGTCCCGGTACTACGGCGGCTGCGAGTACGCCGACGACGTCGAGGAACTCGCAATCGAGCGCGCGGAAGAGCTGTTCGGCGCCGACCACGTGAACGTCCAGCCCCACAGCGGGTCGTCGGCGAACATGGGCGTCTACTTCGCCACCCTCGAACCCGGTGACAAGATTCTCTCTCTGGACCTCACGCACGGCGGCCACCTGAGCCACGGCCACCCGGCGAACTTCGCGGGCCAGCTCTACGAGGTCGAGCAGTACGAGGTCGACCCGGAGACGGGCCGGCTCGACTACGAGGGGCTCCACGAACTCGCCGAGGAGTTCGAGCCCGACATGGTCGTCTCCGGGTTCTCGGCGTACCCCCGGGAGGTCGAGTGGGAGCGCATCCAGGAAGCGGCCGACGCTGTCGGCGCGCTCCACACCGCCGACATCGCACACATCACGGGGCTCGTCGCGGCCGGCGAACACGCCTCGCCGGTCGGCGTGGCGGACTTCGTCACCGGCTCCACGCACAAGACCATCCGCGCGGGCCGCGGCGGAATCATCATGTGCGACGAGGAGTACGCCGACGACGTCGACTCCGCCGTCTTCCCGGGCGCACAGGGCGGCCCCCTGATGCACAACATCGCGGGGAAGGCCGTCGGCTTCCACGAGGCGCTCCAGCCGGCGTTCGAGGAGTACGCCGAGCGGGTCGTCGAGAACGCCGACGCGCTCGGCGAGCGACTCCAGGAGCACGGCTTCTCGCTGGTCTCCGGCGGCACCGACACCCACCTCGTGCTCGTCGACCTCCGGGAGTCCCACCCGGACGTCTCGGGCGGCGACGTCGAGGAGGAACTGGAGGACGTCGGCATCGTCCTGAACGCCAACACCGTCCCGGACGAGACCCGGTCGGCGTTCGACCCGTCGGGCATCCGCATCGGCACACCCGCGCTCACGACGCGGGGCTTCGACGCCGAGGCGATGGAGACGGTCGCGGACTGCATCGCGCGCGTCGTCGACAACCTCGGTGACGAGGACGTGTACGCCGAGGTGTCGGCCGAGGTCGACGACCTCACGGACCGCTTCCCGCTGTACGAATGACGGTGTGCGCCGGGACTCCGTCGGTCGCCGGGCCCTGAGGGGTAGACCGATGTCCGGCGACGGAGCCGACTGGAATACACACGCTCGTGGATACAAAGCTGTTCTCTGTACCGAACCTATGCACATAGCGCCAAGTACAAGTCGGCGGCGCGAGGAGGTACCACCATGACCGACCTCATCGACGGAGACGCCGTCGCCGCCGAAGTGCGCGAAGACCTCTCGGGGGCCGTCGCCACCCTCGAGGACGCCGGCGTCACCCCGCGGCTCGCGACGGTCCTGATGAACGACAAGCAGGCCAGCGAGACGTACGTCTCCATGAAACAGCGGGACTGCGAGGAGCTCGGCATCGCCGCAGAGGACGTCCGCATCGACGCGGACGCGCCCGCCGAGGAGCTGTTCGACACCGTCGCCGACCTGAACGCCCGCGAGGACGTCCACGGCATTCTCGTTCAGGACCCGACGCCCGACCACGTCCCGGACGAGCGCGTGCTGTCGGCCGTCGACCCCGCGAAGGACGTCGACGGCTTCCACCCCGAGAACGTCGGGAAGCTGGTCGCCGGGAACGCCCGGTTCAAGCCCTGCACGCCTCACGGCATCCAGAAGCTGCTCGCCCACCAGGGCGTCGACACCGACGGCGCAGAGGTCGTGGTCGTCGGCCGGTCGAACATCGTCGGGAAACCCCTGGCGAACCTCCTCGTGCAGAAGGCCGACGACGGCAACGCCACCGTCACCGTCTGTCACAGCCACACCGACGACCTCGCCGCCCACACCCGGCGCGCGGACGTCGTCGTCGCGGCCTGCGGCGTCCCGGAACTCGTCGACGGCGACATGCTCTCGGAGGGGACGGTCGTCATCGACGTCGGCATCAACCGCGTCGACGCGGACACCGAGAAGGGCTACGAGCTCGTCGGCGACGTCGACTTCGAGAGCGCGAAGGCGAACGCGAGCGCCATCACGCCCGTCCCCGGCGGCGTCGGCCCGATGACTCGCGCGATGCTGCTGTACAACACCCTGAAGGCCGCCGGCGAGCAGACCGGTGTCGACGTGACGCTGCCCTGATTCTCCCTCACTAAATCACAGCACCCCCAGTTTGGCACAGACGCAACTGCTTTTGCCTTCAGCCGGTGAGCGAGCCGACAGCCTGGCGGAATGAAAGGGCGAGGCGTTCCCGGCGAACCCCGACGAAGCAAGCACTGCAGCGACCGAGCGAAGTGAGGGAGCGAAGCGCGCAGCGAGTCGCGGGAGCCGAGAACGCCGAGGGCTTTCTATTGGCAGTAGCACGCTCACCTATCCCTCCTAGACCAGCCCAACCGACTAGCCGCGACCCCCAGTTTCTTCTCGCCGCGCGTCGCCCTCACGGTATGGCCGACGAACCCCGAGAGGACGTCCGGGGCGTCCTCGACGCTATCGAGGCGATGGACCAGCCCGACTACCACGAGCTCTCCGCGCCGGCGGCCCGCGAGATGCGCCGCGGCCTCCTCGACGCCGCGGACGACCCGGAGCGCCTCGCCCGCGAGTACACCCGGACGGTTCCGGGCCCCGGCCTCGAACTCCCGGTCCGCGTCTACGAACCCCAGGGCGACGGCCCCCACCCAGTGGTCGTCTACTTCCACGGTGGGGGCTTCGTGCTCGGGACGCTGGACAGCCGCGACCCCATCTGTCGGACGATAGCGCGCGAGGCCGACGCCGTCGTCGTCAGCGTCGCTTACCGGCTGGCGCCCGAACACTCGTTCCCGGCGGCCGTCGAGGACGCCTACGCGGCCACCGAGTTCGTCGCCGAGCACGCCGGTGCGTTCGGCGCCGACCCCGACCGGCTCGCGGTCGCGGGGGACTCGGCGGGCGGCAACCTCGCCGCGGCCGTCTCCCTCGCCGCCCGCGACCGCGACGGCCCAGCCATCGCTCACCAGGCGCTCGCCTACCCCGTCACCGACCACCGCGAGCACACCGACTACGACTCCCACGAGGAGAACGCCGAGGGGTACTTCCTGGAAGAAGCGGGGATGGCGTGGTTCGACGACCAGTACGTCGACTCCTGGGCGCACCGCGCGAACCCCTACCTCAGCCCGCTGGCCGCCGCCAGCCACGCCGACCTGCCCTCCGCGAGCGTCGTCACCTGCGGGTTCGATCCGCTGCGCGACGAGGGCGTCGCGTACGCCGAGGCGCTCGACGACGCCGGCGTCGCCACGACCCACCGCCACTACGACGACCTCATCCACGGCGTGATGAGCATGGTCGTCGACCCGCTCGACGTGCCGAGCGGGCACGAGGTGCTGGCGGACTTCGCCGCCGACCTGCGGGCCGCGCTCCACGACACCTCGTAGCTCGCCGACACGACTATCGGCGCGTCCGTCGTCTGTTCCCGGCATGCACACTCGCCGCGACCTCTACGTCGCCGGGTTCGTCGCCGCGTCGCTCGCGTACATCTTCAACGTCCTCGCGTTCACGGGCGAACTCGACCTCTTCCGGTGGGTCGTCTTCGCGGCGTTCTTCCTCGTCGCGTTCGCCGGCTTCGAGTGGTTCCTCGGCTGGGCCGCGCCACAGGAGTAGCCGACCGGGGCCGTCTCAGTCGAGCGCCTCCAGCCGCGTCCGCGCCCGCTCGACGCCCGAATCGTCGCCGCGCAGCGAGTCGGCGATGGCGCGAACGGCGGCGACGAGGCGCTCGCTGTCCGCCGGGTCGACCTCGCCGTCGAGCGCCTCCACGCGCTTGCCGTGCTCGCGGACGCGCTCCAGCAGCCCGCTCTCCGGGCTCGGGACGCCGCCGTCGGCGCGCTCGCGAATCGCAGCCCGATAGGCGTCGACCGACGCCGCGTACGCGAGTCCGCGGGCCGCCCACATCGACTCGGGTACGTCCTCGGGTGCTGGGCGTTCGCCGTCGTCGGCGCCGTTCAGGAGCGCGAGCACGTGGCGCTCCTCCTCGTCGCCGACCCGGAGCTTCCCCGCCAGGAGCACCGCGACGCGGCGGAGCTCTTGGGCGGCGAGGTAGGTGTCGTCGAGGTCCAGCAGGTCGCCGCCCGCGACGAACCCCCGGGACTGGCAGTACTCGCGGCAGGCCGCCTTCGCCGGCTCCAGGGCGTCCAGCACGTCGTCGGCGCCGGCCTTCCGGGCCGCCGTCAAATCGAGGTCGGCGCCCGCGTCGGTGTGGAGCTCTCGGTCGCCGACGCCGACGCTCCGAATGCTCCCGCAGCTCGGGCACTCGACGCTCCCGGTCTCGAAGTACGACCAGCGCGTCCCACACGACTTGCACTCGCGCTCGCCGCGCACGTCCATACCCCGGAGTTGGCCGGGTGGCGGGATAACTCCCGTGGCTCGCGGTCTGACAGACCGCCAATCTATTTCACGCGGGGTCGGAAAGCTCCGCGCATGCCTCCAAGCGACCCCGAAGCGGCGGCCACCGAGTTCGCGGACCGATTCACGGCCGAAGACCCGGACGCGGCCGCCGACGCCGCAGCCCTGCTCTCCGAGGCCGGCCGGGAGGCGGTCCTCGACGCCTTCCCGGCGGGCGTCCAGTTCGGCGAACTGGACGCCGAAGACGCCCTCGAAGAGTTCTGGTACGGGCTCTACGGCCAGTACGGCGAGCCCGAGGGCGTCGGCGACGTGACCGTCAACGGCGACGAGGTGTCCGTCAAGCTGGTGTTCACCGACGGCAGCCAGCGCCTCGACCTGCGCGTCGACGACGGCGAGGTGTCCGACTTCGCGCTCCCCAGCGAGTACGAACCGCCGGCCTACGCGGACACGGACGCGTTCACCGAGCGCGACGTGACCGTGGACGCCGGCGACGTGGCCCTCGACGGCGTGCTCGCGGTCCCCGAGGGTGAAGGTCCGTTCCCCGGCGTAGTGCTCGTCCACGGGTCCGGAATCCACGACGTCGACGGGACTGCGGGAGCGTCCAAGATTCTGCGAGACTTCGCCTGGGGGCTGGCGACCGAGGGCATCGCAGTTCTCCGATACGAGAAGCGCCTGCGCGACCGCGACGTCGACCCCGAGGAGTACACGCTCGACACCGTCGTCGTGGACGACGCGGTCGCCGCGCTCGACGAGCTCGCGGGCGCCGACGCGGTCGACGAGGGCGCGCTGTTCGTCGCGGGCCACAGCCAGGGCGGGATGGCCGCGCCCCGAATCGCCGACAGACACGGCAACGTCGCGGGTGTCGTCTCCCTCGACGGCCCGAGTGGGACGGAGCCCGACCCCGATGACGTCCGGCACCTCCGGTACTTCCTCGAACCGGACGGCGACCTCGACGCGGACCAGGAAGCCCTGCTGGCACAACAGCAGGAGACCGCGGAGCGACTGGTCGACCGAGACTACGAGCCCGACGAGGTGCTCCGGGACAAGCCGGGTCGGTGGTGGGACAGCGTGCTGGACTACGACCCGGGCGCGCTCGCCGAATCCATCGACGCGCCGGTGTTCGCGCTGAAGACCGGGCGCGCCGACCCCGAGGTGCAGCCCGAACTCGTCGAGATGCACCGGGAGATGCTGGACGACTGGCGCGACCTCGACCTCGGCGAGGCGGGCCGCGTCGAGTTCTACGACGGCCTCGGGCACTACTTCCAGGCGGGCCACGAGCCGTCGACGATGACGCACCTCCAGTTCGCGGACAACGTCGCCGAGCACGCCGTGCTGGACGTGGCCGAGTGGGTCCGGGCCGTCGCCGATACCTGACCCACTCGACGCGACTCCCGCGTCGAATCGGTACGCGCCACGGGGTGCGGTCTGACAGACGGAATCTGTCCCACCACGGGACTTATGCTGGCGTCGCGGCAACGGACTGGCACGATGCCGAGTCACACGCAGACTCCGGCCGCCGAGGATACCCGAAGCCGCAGCGATGCGGCTGGTCGAGAAATTCTCCGGCTCGCCTGACCCCCGGACGGAGCGCCGCGGCGACCGCGTCGTCGTCACCCTCGACTGTGACGACGACGCGGACGAACTGGTGCTCTCGACGGACGACGCCGAACAGCTACGCGACTCGCTGACCGACGCGCTGACGGCCCGCGAGCCGTTCGTGAACACGGCGGGCGTGCGCCGGCCCGACGGCAGCTACGTCGTGGAACGCCGGGGCGCGGACTCCGCCGGGAACCGCAAGGTGTTCGAGAGCTTCGACGCGCTCCGGCGGCGCTGCCGGCGGCTCCCCGAGACGTTCACCGCCGAGGACCTCTCGGCGACGGGGCTGACGGCCGGCCGCCGACACATGGTGCTGTGGCACCTCGTCGAGCACCCCGCGTTCCCGGTGGCGCTGGCGAGCCGCCAGCCGCTGACCGCCGAGAAGACGACCGGGGACGCGGAGCGAGACGCCGAACGCGGCGGGGAGAAGACGGCAACGGGGGTGGCCGAGCCGTAGTCTTTTGCCCGGCGCGGGCGACCGTCTCTCCATGACGTTCTCCATCGTCGCGCGAGACCCCGAGACCGACGCGGTCGGCGTCGCCGTCCAGTCGAAGTTCGTGGCCGTCGGCTCCGTCGTCCCGTTCGCGAGCGCGGACGCCGGCGCCATCGCCACGCAGAGTTTCGCGAACGTCGCGTACGGGCCCGACGGCCTCGACCTGCTCCGGGAGGGCCACTCGGCCGAGGCGGTCGTCGAGGAACTCACGAGCGCCGACGACGAGGCGCCCCAGCGACAGGTCGGCGTGGTCGGCCAGGACGGCTCCGTGGCGGCGTTCACGGGCGAGGAGTGCTTCGACCACGCGAGCGACCGGCAGGGCGACCACTACACCGTGCAGGGGAACATCCTGGAGAACCGGGAGACCGTGGACGCGATGGGCGACGCCTTCGAGGAGACCGACGGCGGGCTGCCGGAGAAGCTGCTGGCTGCGCTCCAGGCCGGCAACGAGGCGGGCGGCGACCAGCGCGGCGAGCAGGGCGCGGCGCTGTACGTCGCGAAGCCGGAGGGCGGCTACGACGGCGGGAACGACCGGTGGGTCGACGTCCGCGTCGACGACCACGAACACCCCATCGACGAGCTCGAGCGGGTGTTCCGCATCTACGACATCACGCTGCTGGCCCGCGAGGACCCCGAGGAGTACCGCGAGCTCTCGGGGGAGACCGCCGAGTCCGTGCTCGCGACGCTGTCGGAACTCGGCTTCTACGACGGCGAGCCGGCCGGCGAGTTCGGCGAGGCCGAGCGGGAGGCCCTGGAGGAGTTCCGGGGGATGAACAACTTCGAGAACCACGACCTCGACGCGCTGGAGGACGCGCTCGCTCGCGGCTGGAGTGACGCGGACGGCGACGGTGAGGACCGCGTCGTGAACGCCATCTGGCACGGCGTCTCGCGGCTCGACCGGAAGTAGCCGGAGGGCGGCGTTTCTTACCGCTGGAGCGGGTAGTGTGGGGCATGCGCGACGAGGAGGAAGTCCGGGAGCAGTACGAGTTTCTGGTCGAGGAGTTGGACGCCGAGGACATGAACCACGAGGGCGTCCGGCAGATGTTCACGTACTATCGGCGGGCGCTGGGCTGGGTACTCGAAGAAGAGCACATGTAGCGGCAGCTATTTCGCTGGGGGATAGCTTTATTACCTTACCCCGTCTTGGCTCAGATGACGCTTCGCTTGGAGGGCCGAAGCGTCAGCGGGGACCAATTCAGGGCGGCTGCGGGGCCGGAGTTTCCGGCTCCGCATCCTTTTCCGTTGCACTACGCTCGACAGTGACTGCTGTGCGTGGACGCTGGGCGGTTCGGCAGCGACCAGCCAGCGACGAGTCCGCGAGCTGTCGGGCTACGAGATGTCGAGACCGGTGGCGTCGCTGCCGTCTGCGTCGTCCTCGTCCCACTCCAGTTCGAACTCGACGCTGTGTTCGTCGGGCCCGCTGCCCGTCTCCAGTTCGGCTTTCACCTCGAACGTGACAGACGCCGGCGGGTCGAGGGTGACGGAGTCGCCGCCCGCCGACAGCGTCAGGGACTCGCCGGCGTCGAGTCTGTCGGCGACGGTCCGGAGGTAGTCGGCCACGTCACTGCGGTCTTGCTGGAGTTCGCTCTCGAACAGCACTTCTTCTGGCATACGCCACGGTACGGGAGAGGCCCACATAAGTACGCTGGGCGGACATGTCACGTTCGGAGAATTGGTGTGAGCGTGCGCTCTACCACGTTCTTGCCACCACACTTATGCTCGCCGGCACGTAATTTGTACCGAGTACGAGACATATGCACGACCTGACAGGCTTCCAGCGAGACCTGCTCTACGTCGTCGCCGGCCTCGACGACCCGCACGGACTCGCCGTCAAGGAGGAACTCGAAGACTACTACGAGTCCGAGATCCACCACGGCCGGCTCTACCCGAACCTCGACACGCTCGTCGACAAGGGCCTCGTCGACAAGGGCGAACTCGACCAGCGCACGAACTACTACACGCTCACCCGCCGCGGCACCCGCGAACTGGAGGCGCGCCGCGACTGGGAGGCCCAGTACGTCGACCTGTCGTAGGATGGTGTCCTCGCGGTTCGCGACCGCCGCCGCGGGCGTCGTCGTCAGCCTCGCGGTCAGCGCCGCGCTCTGGTGGTACTTCGACGTCGCGGTGTTCCTGCTCGCGGTCCCGTTCGTCCCGTTCCTCTTCGGGGGCCGCGGTGGTGACGACGAGCGGCCACCCGTTCGCACGTGCCCCGAGTGCGGCTTCCGGACCCGGAATCAGTCGTTCGAACACTGCCCGCGGGACGGCACGAGGCTGCGGGAGAACTGACGCCGCGCTGTCAGCGCGTCCCGGCCGGGTCGTCGCCCGTCTCTTCGTCGCCCGCCTCCCCGGTGTCGTCGTCTACCGGCGCCTCGCCCTCCGTTCGCTGGTCGCTCACGGCGTCGGTGTCCGTCGCCGCAGCCGAGTGCGTGGGGTCGTCGCTCGGTGCGGGCGGCCCGTGGGTCTCCCCGTTCGGCACCGGCCCGATCTCCACGCCGGCGACGAGTTCTGGCAGCACGAGCCTGGCGAAGTGGACGACCAGTACGAGCACCATCGGCCCGAGGAACAGGCCGTACCAGCCCCAGAGGAGCGGCCCGAACACGTACGCGAGGATCACGAGCCCGAGGTGGAGGTCCCGACCGGAGACGTACGGCCGCACCACGAGGTCCGGGATGAAGTCCACGACGACCGCGGCGACGGCGACGAACACGACCACGAACAGGAAGCCGGCGTCCGCCTGGAACGACGAGAACGCCAGCCACCCCGCCAGCGGTATCCAAACGAGTTTGATGCCGACGACGGGGATGAGGCTCGCCGCGCCCGTCAGCATCCCCAGCAGCGTCGGGTACGGGATGCCGACGCCGCCCGGCGAGACGGCATTCAGGGCGTTGTAGGAGACGGCGGCGACGACGCCCGTGATGAACGCGAACACGATGTTCCCGAAGAAGATGTTCGAGAAGTCGCGGTCGACGGCGTCCGTGTACGCCGCCAGAACGCCGTCGTCGTCCGCGAACCGCCGCCGGAACCAGTCCGCGAGCCGGTGGTCGTCCCGCAGCAGGTAGAACGCGATGGTGATGACGGCGAACAGGTGGATGAACGCCGTCGTGAGGAGGCCGACGTAGCCGGCGGCGTTTTCCGCGATGGTGCTGAGCGCGGACTGCACGGACGGCTGGTCCAGTAGCGACCGCGGGTCCTCGACCGCCTGGGAGACGTCGAGGTACGGCGCGAGCAGCGTCTCGAGCTGGCCGAGGTCGGCGCCCTGCGCGTCCAGGATGGTGTTCAGTTCCTGGAGGCCGACGGCCGTGGTGTAGGCCACGAGGAAGATGGCCGGCAGCGCGAGGATGACCAGCGAGACGATTGCGGCGACCGACGACGGGCCCAGTCGTCCTTTCAGCCGGCGGTACACCGGCCGGGTGGCGTAGTAGAGGAAGAACCCCAGGACGAACGTCCCCACGAACGTGTAGACGACGAACGCGAGGACGGCTGCGAGGACGGCGGCAGCCACCCACCAGCTGACGCGTCCCCGGTCGAGGTCGTCGAATAGTGCCATTCACTCGGACGACGGCGGCCCGATGCAAAAATACTCGCTCCCGTGTGGCCCGGTAGGCGGCGGCTACCGAAGGCGCGACACGTCGTAGCGGGACTCGAGCCCCAAGCGTTTTTATATATCACTATGTACGTCTCGGGAGTGGGCCCGACAGTGGAGACGTTGACCGCTGCGCCGCTGGACAGCCAGGTCGTCCGAATCGCCGTCGCCGTCGCGCTCGGACTGTTCCTCGGGCTGGAGCGGGAGTGGTCACAGAAGGCCGCCGGCATCCGGACGTTCGCGCTCGTGAGCGTGCTCGGCACCATCTTCACGATGGTGGACACGGAGCGCTGCACGGCGGCCGCCGGCGCGTGTTCGCCCATCCTCTCCGGGATGGGGTCGCTGTTCGTCATCGTGCTCGCTGGCGTCCTGATGTTCTCGGGGATGCGCGACGACGACGAGAGCCTCCACCTCACGACGGCCGTCAGCATGGTGGTCGCGTACGGCGTCGGCGTGCTGGTCGCGCTCGGCGCCGTCCTGCCCGCGACTGTCGTCGCCGTGACGAGTTCCCTCCTGCTCGTGTTCAAGCGAGAACTCCACGACTTCGCGTGGGGGCTGACCCGTCAGGAACTGCGCTCGACGACGGAGTTCGCAATCCTCGCGTTCGTCGTCTACCCGGTGCTGCCCGCGGGGTCGGTCACGCTCGGGTCCGGCGCGTGGGCGGTCGAAGTCGAGCCCCGCGTCGTCTGGCTGATGGTGGTGTTCGTCGCCGGCATCGGCATCGTGAACTACGTCGTCGTACAGACGTACGGCGGCCGCGGCATCGCAGTCACGGGCTTCTTCGGCGGGCTGGCGTCCTCGACGGCGGTCGTGGGGACGATGCTCGACCACGTCGACGAGCGCTCCGACGCCACCTCGTACGCCGTCGCGGGCGTGCTGCTGGCGAACGCCGCGATGGCGCTCCGGAACCTCCTCATCGTCGTCGTGTTCACGCTCTCGGCCGGCGTGCTGCTGGAGGGCACCGTCCCCCTGCTGGCCATCGTCGTCGGGAGCGTCGCGGTCGCCGCCCTGACCGCCGACTGGACGACGGACGTGACGATGGACCTCGAGAGCCCGTTCTCGATGCGGAACGCGCTGGGCTTCGGCGCGATGTTCCTCGTCGTCGTGGTCGCGGGCGGGCTCGCGGAGACCCAGTTCGGCTCCGCGGGGCTGTTCGTCACCGCCGTCGTCTCCGGGCTGGTGTCGAGCGCGGGCGCGACGACGTCCGCGGTGGTCCTCTACCGGACTGGCGCCATCTCCGCGGGCGCGGCGACCATCGCCGTGCTGTTGGCGACGGCCAGCTCCGTCGGAGTGAAGGTGGCGCTGTCCGCCACCAGTCCGAACCGGTCGTTCGCCGTCCGGGTCGCCGCGTACAGCGCCGGACTGCTGGCTGCGGGTGCGGTCACGGCAGCCGCCGTCGCGTTGTAATACTTGCACCGACCGGAACGAACGACTTTTACTGGGGGCGGTGCCAACCTGTTGCATGGACCGGGAAACCGCCGAGCCGAACGTCCGGAGTATGCCTGGCGAGAAGGCCGAGCAGTGGGTGAACTACCACCACGAGCACGCAGCGCCCTCCACGTACGTCTACGAGTTCGTCTGGGACATCACCGAGGACGCCGCCGGCCCGTTCTGCACGGACGTCGACGGCAACGTCCTCATGGACTTCACGAGCCACGTCGCCGCGGCTCCCTTCGGCTACAACAACCCGAAAGTCATGGACCGCCTCGAGGAGTTCGACCTCGTCGACCCCTCGAAGATTGCGGGCCAGGACTTCTACGCGAGCGGCGGCGGTAGCCCCGAGGACCCCGACACGCCGACGTCCACGCAGCTCCTGCACAGACTCACGGACCTCACCGAGCACTACGACCTCGACACCGTCTTCCTCTCGAACACGGGCGCCGAAGCCGTCGAGAACGCCATCAAAATCTGTTACGCGAACAGCGGCCACCGCGCGTTCACGTTCGACGGCGCGTTCCACGGGCGCACCCTCGGCGCGCTCTCACTGAACCGCTCGAAGACGGCCCACCGGAAGGGCTACCCCGAGCTCGGCGGCGTCGTCTCGGCGCCGTACTGCGACTGCGACGGCGAGTGCACGTGCGGCTGGAAGACCAACGGCCCCGGCGGGAACGTCATCGCGGACAAGCTCCACCCGAAGCGCGGCGTCGTCGACCCCGAGGAGGTCGCCTACCTCATCATGGAGCCCCAGCAGGGCGAGGGCGGCTACCGCGTCCCCAACGAGTCGTTCACCGAGGACATCGTCGACCTCCAGCACGAGTACGACCTCAAAGTCATCAGCGACGAGATTCAGGCCGGCCTCGGCCGCACCGGCGAACTCTGGGGCATCGACCACACGCCCATCGAGCCGGACGTCATCACGTCCGCGAAGGGCCTGCGGGTCGGCGCCACCGTCGCCAACGAGGACCTCTTCCCGAGCGAGACCGGTCGGCTGTCCTCGACGTGGGGCGCCGGCGACATCGTCGCCGCCGCACAGGGCGTCGCCACCATCGACGCCATCACGAGCGACGGCGTCCTCGACAACGTCACCGAGCGCGGCCAGCAAGTCCGCGACGTCCTCCACGACGCCGACCCGGACTTCGTCGAGGACGTCCGCGGCCGCGGCCTGATGCTCGCCGTCGAATTCGACACGAAGGAGCGACGCGAGGCCGTCGTCCACGCGTGTCTCGAACGCGGCCTGCTCGTCCTCGGCTGCGGCTACAAGACCGTTCGGCTGCTCCCACCGCTGGACGTCACCGAGCGCGAGGTCGACCTCGCACTCGGCATCTTCCTCGACGCGATCGAGGACCGCGAAGTGCGTCACGCCGGCACGTCGAAGGTCGACGCCGAGAACCCCGCCTGAAAACGAGTCTGTAGCCGGCTACTCCTGCCGGCCGCCGTTCCGCCGCGCGGCCGCGACGAACTCGCCGCCGTCCGTCAGCGTCGTCGCTTCCTCCGGCTCGTCGCCCGCGCCGACCTCGAAGTCGGACAGCAGCGACTGGAGTCGCTCGGCCTGCTCGCTGAGCGACGCGACGTTCCCGCTGACCTCGGACATCGACGCGGCCTGCTGCTCGGCGGCCGCCGACGCGTTCTGGGCTTCGGTGGCGGTCGACTCGCTGAGGTCCGCGACCTCCTCCGCCATCGACACCGCTTCCTCCGTGCTCGCCGCCTGGTCGTCGGTCGTCTCGCTGATCTCCTGGACGCCCGTGTCCGTCTCCTCGGCGTGGTCCGAGACCTCCGAGAACGCGTCCAACACTTCCTCGACGGCTTCGATGCCGGCGACCATCGAGCGTTCGGCGGCCTGCGCCTCCTTGACGGTCGTCGACGTCTGGCTCTGGAGTTCCTCGATGAGCGCCTCGATGTCCTCGGCGGACTCCCGGGTCTCCTCCGCGAGGTCCTTCACTTCGTTCGCCACGACCGCGAAGCCGTCGCCGTCCTTGTCGGCGCGGGCGGCCTCGATGTTCGCGTTCAACGCGAGCATGTTCGTCTGCTCGGCGATGTCGCCGATGAGCCCCACGATGTTGCCGATCTCGGTCATCTGTTCGTCGAGCCCCTCGACGTTGTCGACCGTCTGCTTGACGGCGGTCTGGACCTCGCGAGAGTTCTCGATTGCCTCCTCGGCCGTCGACTCGCCGGCCTTCGAGATTTCGGCGGTCTGATGCGAGTGTTCGGCGACGGAGTCCGCGGACGCCGCCACCTCCTCGATGGCCGCCGACAGGTCGGTCATCTCGCCGGTGACGGTCTCCAGCATGTCCCGCTGCTCGTCGGCAGCGCCCGCAATCTCCTGGACGGACTCGCTGACTTCGCCGCTCGCGCGTTCGGCCTCGTCGGCGCCGGCTTCGGCTTCCTCGCTGGCCGCCGCGACCGTGTCCGCGAACGTCTGAATCTCCCGCATCGCGCCCTCGGTCTCGGTCATCATCTCGTTGAACGCCGCGGCGATCTCCGCCATCGCTTCGCTCTCGGTGTCGGGCTCGACGCGCACTCCGAGGTCGCCGTCGGCCGCGCGTCGCATCGCAGCGCTGTACTCGTCGGCGGTCTGCTCCAGGTGGTCGTTCAGCTCCGCGACCTCTTGCTGGCGTGCCTCGGCCTCGGCCTTCGCCTCCTCGGCCTCGGCCTTCATGCGCTCGGCTTCGGCCTTCTCGGCCTCGATTTCGGCCTGCTTCTCCTCGAGGTTCTCGACCTCGTCGGCCTTCTGGCGGGCCTCCTGGAGGCGGTGTCTGGACTGCTCGCGGGACTTCTCCGTCGAGTACCAGTTCGTCATCAGTGCGCCCGCCAGCATCAACACGAACACGCCGTGGATGAACCCCCACACCCACGGGTTGTTGATGGCCGCGGTGTGGTTGTAGACGCGCTCGGCTTCGACCATCCCGAAGATGCCGTGCGTGCCAACGACGTACCCGAGTCCGAGCGCGAACGGCAGCCAGTCCTCGTAGATGGCGATGACGGCCATCCCGACGAAGAAGTGGAAGTGGGCTTCGATGAAGCCCCCGGAGAACTGCACGAGCACGACCGACGACGCCAGGATGCCGGTCGACGCCAGTGCCGTGCGAGCGCGACGGGGGAACCGCGAGACGCTCGCCAGCCCAGCGAACGCCAGCAGGACGCCGAGCTCGAGCGCGACGAGCGGCAGCGGCGTCGCTGGAATGGTCGCGCCCGTGACCACCGACTCGGTGCCCTCGAAGAGCCCGAGTGCGAGCAGGAACGGGACGTGTGCCAGCAGCAACAAGATGATGTTGCGGTGGCGGCTGCGCCACGCGTCGTCGGGAATCGTGTCCCCGCTCGGTGTGTACTTCACGAACTCCTGGATGGACTGCTGCCACCCGCCGACCTGTTCTCCCCTGCCGCTGTCCGCCGTACCAGTCGCGCCCATGGCACCCTCCTTCCCGCTACTAGGTCAAAAACCCGATGGGCGTTCCCAGCGCTTCCGGGAGCGAGAAGTTCCGGCATCGCCCCTGAAACGTCGAAATCCTGAATTCGGTGACCGCTCGTAGTGGATTCGGCTACTCTCCGGGGGTGACCCGCACCCGCCCCCGCATGCCGTGGCTCGCGTGGGGCGTGCAGACGTACTCGTAGACGCCGACCGCGTCGACGGTCGCCTCGTGTGTCGCCCCCCGCGACGCCAGTTTCCGGACGCCGGTCCAGTCGGCGGCGGTGGGCTGGCGCTTCACCGCGAGGTCGTGGCCGCTCGACAGCCACACGAACCGGACCGTGGTCCCGGGTGCGACCGTCAGGTCGTCGGGCGCGTACACGTACTCGCCGTCCGGCCCGACTTCGACGACTTCGGTGCCGTCGGGGGCGTCAAGCAGTTCCTCGACGTCGGCGTTCTCGGCTCGGCCGCCGTCACCGCCGAGACAGCCCGCGGTCGCAATCGCCGTGCCGGCGGCCGCGCCGCCGAGGACGTCGCGCCGCGTCAGTCCACGCATGTGTGACCGTCGGGCAGAACGCCAGTTAAACAGGTCGTTTCTGGAGGGCTACTCTTCGATTAGCAGCGTCCCGGTCATCCCGATGGTTCGGTGTGGCATGCACTGGAAGTCGTACCGTCCGGGCACGTCGAAGGTGAACGACGTCTCGAAGCCCGCGTCCTCGATGGCCTCGTGGCCGGTCCAGTCGGCCTCGGTCGGCTGGTCGGCGGGAACGACGTTGTGGCCGGCGGACTCCCAGGCGAACGTCACCTCGTCGCCGACGCTCGCCGTCGCGGGCTGGTCGGTTCCGGGCGAGAACACGTTCTCGCCATCGGCACCGACGCGGACGGTGTCGGTCGGCACGGGAGTGGCGCTGACTGCGTCCCGGTCGGTGTCTTCGACGTGAATCGTTCCCTCTGCCCCGAGTACCGTGTGCGGCTTGCAGGTGTACCGGTAGTCGCCGGGCACCTCGAAGACGTGGTCGTACTCGAAGGCCTCGCCTTCGAGGGGCTCGTGGCCGGTCCAGTCGGCGCCGGCCGGCTGGTCGGTGGGAACGACGTTGTGGCCGTCGCTCTGCCAGACGAACCGTACCGTCGTACCGGGGTCGACGGTGACCGTTTCCGGGACGATCTCGGGACCGTCGTCGTCGTAGCCCAGGCGGACGATTCGGGTCCTGTTCGCACCGGGAAGCGTCGTTTCCGTCTGGTCGCTGTCGCCGGTGGTCGTCGTGGCACTGGTGGTCGGAGTGGAGCCACTGGCGGCCCCGAGACAGCCCGCGAGCAGGCCGGTGAGTCCGGTGGCGCCGACTGTCTGGAGGACGGTTCGCCGCGTGGTGGAGGGGTCGGACGGCATACTCGAACGTGGTACGGGGCGAATATGTTAGTGGAGAGAACGATTCCGCGCTGCTGGCAAACGGGGAAACGCTTAAGCCCCGCTCAGAACTGGTAGCGGCGGTCCTGGTCGGGCTCCGGCGGCGTCTGCGCGCCCGCCATCTCGTCGTAGCTGACGCCCGTGAGGTACTCGTCGTAGGTCACGTCGTAGGCGCCCCGGAGGTGGAAGTCGAGGCGGCCCGTCTCGGTCGTCGACTGGAACAGGAGGTGGACGGCCCGCCGCAGCAGTTCGTCCGTGTCGGCGTCAAGAGCGGCCGACAGCATCGCGAGTTCCTGGCGGCTCTCCCGGTCGAGGAACGCGTAGTCGTCGAGGTCGTCGTACGCGAGTTCGACGTCCGTCTGGAGGTCGTCCAGGCTCATACCCGAGAGAAGCGCCGCCCCGGGCATACGCCTTTCGTCGGGGGGAGTCCGGACCGGCCCGACGGTCCGGTCAGGCGGACTCGTCCGTCGGCGCGTCTTCGGGGATGGTGACGTGGACCGGCTCGTCGTAGTCCGAGAACAGGATGGTGACGTTCGCCTGCGAGGACTGCCCCTGGGTGGTCACCGTCATGGACAGTTCGGCCTTCCGCGGTCGGTCGGTGTCGTCGGCGACGTACACGCGATAGGTCGCGTTCTGGATGCCGACGTTCCCGGTGGTTCCGACCTGCTGGCCGAGCAGCGACTGGTACGCCTCGGGGTCGGCGTCCACGGCGTACACCGTCGTCGCGACGCCGTCGACGGTCTCGTCGCCGGCGACGGAGACGTTTCCGATCTCCAGGAGTGCGCGCTGCCGGGCGAGCGTGCCGTTCTCGCCCCAGAGTCCGCTGCCGGAGAGGTCCTGAACCTGCCACTGGCCGCCGGCGTTCACGTACGCCGTCTCGCCGTCGAAGTACGACGTGGCGGGCGTCCCGTAGACGGACATGTTCAGTCGGGCGCGCTCGCTGGTCCTGTTGTAGACGCCCTCCTGGGTGAGCTGGAGGGTCTCGCCGTTCGCGGTGAGGTTCATCCGGAACTCGACGCCGTAGGTCGCTACGTCCTGCGTGGCGGCCGCGACGCGCTCCTGAACCGGCTGTTCGGAGTCGGCCGACTGCGTGGTCGGCTGTCCGTCGCCGCCGCCGAGCGCGCTGCAGCCAGCCGTGGCCACGAGGAGGGCGACACAGACCGCAACGAGGGCTCGTCGTCGCATACGTGACGGTTCGCGTAACGGGACTTAGTAAGTACGCTTCTGAGGCGCGAACCACCACCGCCAAGGCCGCTGCGTTCGAACGGGCGGCCATGACCGACGGGGACGGGGAGCGCGCGCTCCCCGAGGACACCGAGGACGTGCGGGCGGCGCTGGTCGAGTGGTACGAGGCCGACCACCGGTCGTTCCCGTGGCGGGAGACCACCGACCCCTACGAGATTCTGGTCTCGGAGGTGATGAGCCAGCAGACCCAGCTCTCCCGCGTGGAGGACGCCTGGCACGCGTTCCTCGACCGGTGGCCGACGACCACGGACCTCGCGGCCGCCGAGCGCGGCGACGTCGTCGGTTTCTGGTCCGACCACAGCCTCGGGTACAACAACCGCGCGAAGTACCTCCACGAGGCCGCCCACCAAGTCGAGACCGACTACGACGGCGAGTTCCCGGACACCCCGGGAGAGCTGTCCGAGCTGATGGGCGTCGGGCCGTACACCGCGAACGCCGTCGCGTCGTTCGCGTTCGACAACGGGGACGCCGTCGTCGACACGAACGTCAAGCGCGTGCTCTACCGCGCGTTTGCAGAAATCCATAATGCGGACGATCCGGACTACGAAACCGTTGCGAACGCCCTTATGCCGGCCGGAGAGTCCCGAATATGGAACAACGCCATTATGGAGCTCGGCGGCGTCGCTTGCGGGAAGAAACCACGGTGTGACGAGGCCGGTTGTCCGTGGCGCGAGTGGTGTCACGCCTACCAGACCGGCGACTTCACCGCACCCGACGTACCCACACAGCCGAGCTTCGAAGGGAGCCGCCGGCAGTTCCGTGGTCGGATCGTTCGCGTGCTCAGTAACCACGACGAGATACCTCTCGATACTCTCGGACACAAAATCCGCGTAGACTACACGCCAGACGGAGAACACGGCCGCGAGTGGCTTCGAGGCCTTCTTTCCGATTTGGCTGATGATGGGTTGATTGAGGTTGAGGAGTTGGGTGATGTGACGATCACGCGCTTAGGATGACGAGCCCTTTACGCATCGCCTCAGGGCGTGCAGGAACTATGGCCTGGTTACAGCCAAAAACGAGGAGATCCGATTGGACCTACTCCCCGTCGTCCGACTCTTCGACCTTCTCGCGGACGAGTGGGTACGCCTCTTTCGTGAAGCGATACTTGCTGGGGTCCGAGTACGGCCGTAGAACCATCCGACCGACGGCCTCGTTCACCTTGTGCTTGACCTCGTTGAAGTCGAACGGGTTCTCGACTTCTTCGAGAAGGTCACGGGTGATACCTTCGCGGTCGCAGACTTGGGAAACCAGCGTATGGAGTGCGCTGGTGTCTCCGAACGGTGCCGCATTTCGGGTGTCGCGGTCGGCGTCGTACTCGACGTCGAGGATGATGGGGTTCGTCCCTCCCTGAAACTCCTTCACGAGGTAGCCGTCCTCGGTCAGGTCGTTCAGGAGTCGGGTATACTTCAATGAAGTGAGAACCCGCTCTTCGTCGTCGATAGCGTCTTCCACATTATCCGCGTCCTCCACATCGTCTCGGAGGTCGGGGCGGTTGAACGTCTGAGGCCCGTGGATATGGGCGATAGTCAGTGCTACTCGCTGTCGTGCCGTGGTGAGTTCATCCCACGGTGTTCGGTCGTTGTCGTCGGAAGGTGAGCTCGAAGTGGAACTCATAGTGGTGGTCACTCTGCGCCTGTGCGGAGGACAAGGTATATGATTAGGGCGGCCAAATCTCAGGCCACGCCCGATACCCCACCCACCGCGAGGGCCCCTTTCCCCTCGACGCTAGAGCAGTAGGGTGGCTGAAAGGGCGAACACATCAGCCTCCATAAGTGCTGGCAGGCAGGCATGGAGGCTGTATCGTTCTGCTCCTACATCGTTGTGTTAGGCCGGGGTATCCGACGTTTTCTGATAGTTGCGGGTCTACACTGATAAGCCTTACCCCGTACTAACATACTATCACTGTATTACGGTTCGATAGTACGATACCATCATAACTTTGTGAGAGGAGGTGTAATGTCTCAGTATGGGTCTGAGAGTACCGAATAGAGTCCACATCGTGCCGGTGGGATACGAGTACGAAAGAATCGTACAACCAGCAGAGAAGTTCCGCGCAGACGTAGTCGTCTTGATAGGCCACGAGGAAGACGCCGAAGGGTCGGATGGAGATAAGCACCTTAACAATGCAATTGAGGCGTTAGAGAACCTTGGAGTGGAAATTGAAGCGCGTGAGTGCGATATCTTCGACCTCTACTCTTCGATGGGAGCAATTGCTGAATCGATTGCGGAACACGAGGATGACGAGGTCTTCGTGAACGTCTCGACTGGTAGCAAAGTAACTGCGATTGCTGGCATGATTGCTTCGATGGTTTTGGAGTCTACTCCGTACTATGTGCGTGCGAAGGATTACGAAAACGATCCCGACGATATTGAAGAATTCACCGAGCTCCCAACATACCCTATTGATGCCCCTGATGCAGAGCAGGTAGATGTCCTCCAATTCATTGATCGTTTCAGCATGCAACAAGGCCCTCCCACCAAGGGTGATGTAATCCACTTCAGCGAGCAATTCAATCTGGACTACGTCTCTCGGAATGTTGCAGGGAAGGGAAAGTACCGGCTACTGGACACGCACATTGTTGAGCCTCTGAAAGAGCGGGAGTACATTGAGGAGTCAAAACAGGGTCGGAACAAGATTCTCTCACTTACTGACGATGGGAGAGCTGCATTAGAGGCATTCCAGTGGTTGGTGGATAAGGAAATTGATTGGTCCAAGCTTGATGATATGCTCGAAGATGAGGGTGAACAGGACAACTAGAGGTCGGAGCCACCAATGACCTGGAAACATCATTTTAATCGGGCCAGACAATCACATGCACCAGTCTCAGTGGAGAAGAAACAGGTAGGGCCACTACCGAACGGATTCGAATCAAATGGGCTCTCAATCAACGGGCTCTGGGGCGTGTACGAACGACAGCAGGGTGTCGAGACCATCACAATCACCGAACTGCCTAGCCAGTACCGTGTATCTGTATCAAACACGGTTACTGGGAACAATCTTCGGCAACCCAGAGTGACTGGCAATCAGCAAGGGAACACGTTGAAACGGGCCGCAGCAATTGGCTTGGGTGCTCTCGGAGTTGCTGCCATCGGAAAGGCTCTCGGGGGGTCACAAAGCAGTCGTGCCCCCGATCCGAAACAAGCTCACCGTGTGTTCATTAGCCACTCGTGGAGATACGAGGATCATTACGAAGAAGTCAAACAACTTCTTGACGACGCTTACGGGTTCGAATACTTCGATCACAGTGTTTCCTCGGACGAACCACTTGATGCCCAGCTTCCGAACCACCTCCGGAAAAAATTCGGCGACCAGATTCGATCCACCTCGGTTGTTCTCGTACTTGCCGGTATGTACGTTGCCCACAGCGAAGCGATTCAGGATGAAATCGAAATAGCAACTCAGATGGGAAAACCGATTGTCGGGGTGATACCGCAGGGGAACAAACAGGTTCCAAGGCTAGTAAAAGAGAACGCGGCCGAACTGGTGGAAGCCGATGGCAATGAGATTCTGAATGCAATCGAACGCCACACAACATGACAGGCAATGATGGAAGCGCGACCGGTTGTGGTGACCAAGGGGACCCGCCGCCAGAGCTCATCGAACAATATACTACGTACGTGAATACGACACTCAATGTCAGCAACAGGCGAATGCGGAACAATCGGTTCTACGTACTCCTGCTCTCCGGCACGTTGGCAGTAGTCTCCGTACTCGCCAATACCCAGATTATTCAGGAACTCGGGCTTCTCATCGCCGGTGGTCTAGGTTCCGCTCTGTGCGTCCTCTGGTATCTGAGCATCGTATCGTACAAACAACTGAACAACGGGAAATACGAGGTTATCGCGGAGATGGAAGACAAGCTACCGTTTGACCCCTTTGACCGGGAGTGGGAGGTCCTGGAAAAGGGCGACGACTGGCAGACGTACATTACACATACACGAGTTGAACGCAAGATTCCACTCGTTCTCGGGATACCATACATCGGTATCACGTTGTATGCACTCTGTGAATTGGTAGTAGCGTGACTCATTCAGAATCGATCAGAAAGGCCACGTCCCAAACGTTGAAACCGTCTCACTTGGTTTACTCAGATTATGACTATTGACGTGAATGAAATCAAACTCGGTGCTGACCGTAAGGGATACGATCTATTCATCTCACATTCGTGGAAACACAATTCAGATTACGACAACCTCATTGAGTTACTCGACGATAAGAACCACTTCTCCTACCGGAATTACTCGGTGACAGAGAAAGAGAAAGTGGAGGGGAAATCAGACCGAGCGCTCAAACGGCACATAAAGAACAAGCAGATCAAACCTGCATCTGTCGTCATCGTGATTGCAGGAATGTACTCGACGTATAGCGACTGGATCGGGAAGGAAGTCCGAATTGCGGAGGAACTTGACAAGCCTATTCTGAGCGTCAAACCTTGGGGAGCAGAGCGAACGTCATATATCGAAGGTAAAGCAGATGCTACTGCGGGCTGGAATAAAAACTCAATTGTGCGGGAAGTCCGAGATCTGGCACCCTAAGCCTCATTTCCAAGTTTTCTGATGACTGTCTTCAGAGGGAAACAAGAAGGGCGTTGATCGGGCACCGTGGCTGATCACATATCGGGAGGCTCGAAAGGTGTACACAGACACTTGACCGTGTACAGGGTGTACACGACTTTCCAACTTTATAACTGATTTCGTGACGAACACCCCTGTATGCGAACGGACCCGGAAATCGCGTGCTACGTGCGAAGCAGCACGGAGAAGCAGACCGTCGAACACCAGTATGACGACATCGACGAATGGGCTGATCAGAGGGACATCGATCCAGCAGAGATCGACCGCTACGTGGATCTCGCTCAGTCAGGGAGTGACCCCGGGCGCGAACAGTTCGAAGAACTGATCGACGCAATGCGTGCCGGTCGTTACGACTACGTCGTAATCTGGGAGATTTCGAGATTAGCCCGCTTGGGTTCGACGCACCAGGAGTTCTTCGAGGTCGCGGAAGCATCAGACACAATCATCGCCATCACTGATGGCTGGGTCGATGAGGTGCGTCCAGATGGAACCGGGAAACTCATCGCCGACATTTCCGCAGCCGTTGCTGAAGATCAGCGACGTCGGCTGATAAAGCGTGTCCACGCCGGTGTACAACGAGCACGGAACGAGGGCAAGTGGTTAGGGGAAGTGCCCGTCGGCTTCCAGCGCAACGACCAGGGATACCTCCAGCCACTACTCAATCCGGAACCGAGTGAAGACGGGTATCTCGACATCCGTGCAGCGCTCGAAGATATCGAGAACGGGGTGTCCTATCGACAAGCTGCAACGCCGTTGAATACGACTCGACAGACCCTTTCACGAATCGACCAAGACGAAGAACGGAAGCAGTGGTATCTGGATGCCACGGCGGAAGACAAACGGGTGGCGGAAGCGCTGCAAGAACTCGGATGAGGAAGGGATCGGTCATCAGTGCCGTCGTTCACGACCTCCCGAGTATCCTAACCGCTGCGTTAAGTGTGTCCCGCCGACGAGTATACTGCTTCAGATAGATGTCCCGTTATGGGACCCCCGACCCCAACCACGTCGCAGACACTGAACGAGGAAACACCACCACATGATTCGGCCGTCGCCGTCGAGTGGTGGTTCCGCTTCGACGACGACGGTGAACCGGAGTTGGACACCCACCACGGGGTTCATGCTGCTGGCCGCGTCGCCGACGTTGTCGAGCATGGGAACGTCGTCGAGTATTGTGACGAGTGTTTTCCGCAGAGTGGACCAGCGACCGAGAAGACGAATCGATTCTGTACCCCCGCTATCGTCTCTTCATTCCTTCCCTCGTTTCAGGCCCGGTTTCTCTCCACCGTATTGGCACGAAGCATCCCACACCATATACAAAACTATCTGATACTACTCTACCATCTTCTGTAGCGCCAGAACACTGACTGAAACCGGCTCCAGGGTACCCAACCACGGGGACATTATACCGTGAATCACCAATGAATTAGCCACTTAGCAGAGAGTGTAGAAGCGCCCTTAGAAGATATAGACGCGCCTCGTTTGTTTTCAGGGTGCGTCTGCCGACGGATCAGGCCTGGTTCTAGCACATTCCAACAAAACGTGCTAAACGAGGATAAGAGGCGGTGAAATACGCTCTGAGCCATTAACCGGTGAAACTCCACTAACCACTCAATAGATTAGCTAAACCCACAATCTGTCCTCTTCACGGACTCTACAATTATACTTTGTAATCTGGTATATTTGGTTAGATCGCTCCGACGATACTGTCTGTGTACTTCCGTTCATCGAACTGTGTGGGGAGTTGTCTCCGTACATTACGGTACGTGAGGAGGTCGTCACAGACGGCATCAATCGTTCCCTGTTCAGCAAGTTGACTTCGCACCTCCGCTGGACGATATCCGTCTTTCTCTCGCCGACTGACATCGATATCGAACTGGTCACTCTCCGAAAGTCGTGACACAATCGTCGAGAGATGGTTCCCGTTCGGCGTGACGAGGTACCGGTCAATCTGCTTGGGAAACGAATCGAGCTTCGCAACCGTTCCTTGTGTGCCGGCCGCATCACCCGTCTTTGTCTCGATCTCTGCCACGACGGTTGGCTCACCGTCAGAGAACCCGACGACGTCGAGGCGTTTCTTCGACAGATGCGAAACGTCGTCCCAACACGCGGTCGGCTGGAGTCGCCACACGTCACAGTAGCGAACAACGCGCTCGACGTCGGGACGAGACGCGATACGAAACGCAACTAGATCAATACCGACTCTGTGCAGCGTCTTTTCCGATGGTGAGCGTTCGCCCCATCCATCGTGGCTGACGTTTGGGATGCCGAGGCGTTCGCGGACCTTCCAGGGAACAGAGTAGTACGTTCGAGGTGTCTTCGGTTGGGAGAGGTAGCCACGTTCTATAAGCTCTTCAACGTCGATGTCGAGCGGTGACCCGTCGGGACGGGTCCGGAACGATGTCATACTTTGCGTCAGGGAATAGGACCTGACCCGACGTTCCATCGCTAACCCGACTCGCGTGAGGAAGAGACACTCAGCAGCCGAGAGTTCATCAACGTCATCGGGATCAACAAGCGGCTGGACTGTTTCTACCCGCTCGGCATCGTACTTCATCTCACACACTGCGGTTCGATCTGCGTTCTGGAGGGCCATTACGTAGTCTTCTGACCGGCTCGGACGTAGTGACTCTGGAAGGGGTGGTGAAATCCGCTCTGTTCCCGGAAGTGTGAGCGACTTCGACGCTAATGTCGCAAGTTGGTGTCTGTACTGGTCCCACGGTGTCGTCTTCGTCCGTGGGAAGAACGGCGTGAGTTGCGGCGCAGGCACGCGGTAAACCGCGAACTTCTCCGAGGTAGTAAACCGGTCGTCAATCGCACTGTCGAATGCGTTGTCGAGCGTCTGATTGCTGCCGATATCGTTACTGGGCCGATCTGGAGACGGGAAAAACCGACAGATCTCATCGAAGAGAGTCGGTCCGAGAATCGAAGTGTCGAACGAAAGCGTGGAACTCCAACGGATGGCGTCGGCGGCTGTGATGAGGCGTTTATCCGGGCGCGCAATCGGGTCCGTGGCGTTCGGGCTAACGAGGGGGTTTTCCGATGCGGCCCCGTAGTGCGGGATGAACGACCGACTTGGCTTTCTGAGCTTCAAGTGGTCATAGAGTGTTTCCTGGACTCCAGGCGTCTTCTGGATGTACGTTTTGATGTCGCTTTCAGAGTGGTGCTGATAGGCGAGGTTCACGAGTCGGTACCAGCTGTGGTACGCGACGGTGGCGAGCCTCGATAACACCACGTCGATGGGAATTATGAGATGCTCTCCTCGCCTGATAATCGGTTCAAGGTTGTCAAGTTCAAGTGAGGGAAGATACAGCAGGTCAGGAATCGGTTCAATGAACGTCCGCGCACTCACTTGCCCCAACGGGAGTTTGAAGGCCTCATCCCGCTTCTCGACACGATTCGCGTAGCGGGAATGAAGTGACTCCAGTGACTCGCTCTCAGAGACGTACGTCCGGGCGGGTCGAGATGGCGTTGATTCGACGTGCTCTGTATCCGGGGCCAAGAGTGCGGCGACGACCTCGCGCTGCACCGATTCCGGTGCCACATGCTTGAAGGCGTAGAGGACATCATACACGTACTGGTCACGGATATCTTCCCCGAACCGAGAGAGCCCAGGGTGTTTCCGAAACGGTCGCGTCATCATCCGACGTTCGGAACTATGCTCAGGATACTGCTCGTAGTATCGCGTATCGCGGATCGGATCCGCAAACTCGACCCGGAGAGCAGTTATTGCTGAGAACGTGGCGATTTCGTGGAGAGACTCGACAACGGGAGGCTGGTCAGGACCGCCCGTCGGTTTCAACGCCTCCACACCATACTCGTCGAGTCGTTTTCCGAACCCGCTCTGGGTCTCTTCAAGAAGTGCTAGCAGCTTGATCAACTGTTCTCGTGAACAGTCCAGTGGGAGGAGGACTGCACGCAACACGTGCGCATCCGAGGCGTGGATGTCAATCATATGTCGGTACCGAGACGAGGTCGTCGAGGGTTTCGAACCCCTCATCGAGGAATTTTCGTCGAGGGAGGAGTGCTATGCTGTCGAACAGAGGGACCTTCCTGATGATCTGGGTGTGTAGTGCCTCGACGTTCGGAATTGACCGGTACTGATCCTTCGACTCCGGGAGTACACTAGATGCTTCCGTCAGATCATTGCGCGTCAGAAAGTACAGGAAGTCATAGAGCCACTCCCGGTTCGGGAGTATGATGACACCAGTGGCTGCGGTCTTACCGAGTTGCACAGCCTGTAGATACGTCTCGAATAGCGATTCCTCCCAATCAGCGACGACGCCCAGGTATCGGAGCCGCTGCCCGTCGCTGGTGTACTCGAACCCGGCCACGTCGAAGCCGAGTATCGGTAAGTCCGATGGAGACTCCTCGGCGGGTCCATAGTTCGACCGCGAGTAGATGATGTGTGGCGAGACGGTCCAGTCAACGTTCGGTAATCCACGTAGCTCCGCCTTTGCCCGCCGAGCCACGAGGTTATGATCCCGATGATCATCCAATACCGCTGTTCCATCGAACGGCTTGCGATCAGCGTGCGGGTGAGACGCAGTATCGGGGAGGAAATCGACAAATTTGAGGTTCCGCACTTGTCTGAACTCCGGCGTCGTCGTGTAGACCTTTGACCGATCTACACGCCGCTTGACGACCCATTCTGACTCTAGAGCGTTCGGTTGTACGCCGTAGTGCTCTGCGCAGATATCACGGAGACTCTTGGTGCTTCCATGGCGAAGTGCATCGTATCCGGGGAGCAGTCCGTACTGATCGAGAAACACGACGTGGGCGAACACTTCCGCAGGCGTGGCCTTAACGCCATTCTGCGAAAGTCGGTCTTCGCTGGCGCGAATCCCTGCGACGACTCCCGGAACCAATTCACCACGCTCCGACAGAGATTGGCGGAAGACCTCCGCAAGCCAGTCCTGCTGTTGGATTGCGTACGGTGTGTCGGCGACGTACTCGTCAAACCGTGCCGATTCAGACTGACTGAGCGACCTGAGTGCCAAGTACAGTGGCTCGAACGCGACACGGTCACTACCGACGACTGGGGATTTATTCGGTGGTGTCTCGGGAGGTCGCCTCCCAGAGAACAACCAGTCCTGCGTTGCGAGTCTTCGTTCAAACGTGACAATATGTGATGGGTGGCAGAGGGCCTGGTCTTCATCATACGTTCGGCCACACACAGGGCACGTGTGCTCTATGAAATCGCTGAGACTCGGCTGGCCATCCTGCTCACCATCAGTTGGTGGATCCTCAGAGTTACTCGACATACTGTAACTAAGTCTGCGGTCGAAGTTAAACATCTGCCAAGGGATGGGTATCCTACTGCAGACAAACACGCCAATATGGTGGATAAGGGGCGTTTTAGCGGGGATCTGGCCGGCACTGTCGGACAGTGATAGTTCGCTGGTTTCGATGGAACACTCCGAAAATCACGCAATGAAACCTACGGAACTCCCACCCAGGCCGCGGTTCGTACTCAACGACAGAGCTAGTAATATTCGCGTTCCGGGCTGTGCTACCCGCGAAGAAGTCTGGACAACCGCTGTTCGATGACCGATGGCGGCCACGATGACGTGATCGTTTCGCGCTCAACTCCGAACGTCTCGACGGACCGACGAACCGGCCGTGCTGTTGTCTGTTGGTGCTCGAAGAGGTACGCGTAGGTAGCGACCTGGAGCTCGTAGCGGCGTCGAGTCTCGTCTGTCAGTTCTGTCAGCGAAATCTTGATGTCGGAAACGTGTCGCTCACCATCGCTTGTCTCAACGAGGACGTCCGCTGTCCCGTGGATTTCTACCTCGACGTCGCCAACGGTAGCGAGACCATCGACGGGTTTCTCCACCGCAACTGTCTCAGCATCGTGGAGCAAGTGCCAGAGATCGGAGTCAACGAAGTCATCGAGTACCTGCTCGTCGAAGAACGTGAACAAGGCGTCACGTTCGCTGTCACTGACATTCGAAACCATATCGTAGATCGTCTCGTCGAATACCTCGTGTACGATGTCACCCCGGGAACGAAGCGTGGATTCAGACACGTTTCGTTCGATGAGGGTCGTCAGAATGTCGTGGAGGCACGTGCCGACGTCGTCGGGCCCGAAGCGAGCAAACAGAAGCGGATGGTCGTCTGGAACGTCGTTCGTCGTCGTATGGAGCGCTTTCCCGAGCAGGTGTGGCAGTACGTACTCGCTAGGATCTTCGGTCAATGGATAGATCGTACTCGGACGGATGAACCGCGGTACCCACGGCGCTACCTCCGTCACACGAGGCGGCGTAACGGCGACATCGGCTTGGGACGTGTTTGCCTCTGGCGTCCACCGGGCATTCAGCTCGACGTCGTTGACACCGACCTCAAAGGGATCAGCAGCCGAACTGGACGGATCGAGTGTATATGTGCCGGTGCGCTCCTCAGTAAAATCGAGACGTTCCCGGATGGCATCGAGCCACCGGTCACGCGGTTGGGACTCGTACGGACAGCTCCGAGGTAGCGGCACCACGAGGTGCTCCCGTGCTCGCGTGAGAGCGACGTACAGCAAGCGCCATCCTTCGGCCCGCTGATTCGCGGCGAAGCGTCGGAGACGCTCGGGCCCGACGAGCGTTTCGTGGTCGGCTGACTCGACGACGTCGTCAGTCCAGTATGCAGTCATCCATCGCAGCCCGATGTCCGGGTCACGGGTGTCGTCTGGATCGTAGACGCCGTTCTGGTAGGGGGGCAACGAGATATCGGATGGAGTGTCGGCGTTCATCGGCGGAGCAAGCCCTGCAAGCGTTCCCTGCTTCACGAAGCGCTCGGACTGGACGCCGTTCCGCCAGAGCGAGAATCCCGGGTTGGCAAGGACGACGACGTCGCTTTCGTCGCCTTTCGCGCTATGCACCGTTCGAAACTCGACGTCGGCGTCGGAATCAGTGGTGCTCGGTTGATTCGGACCCAAATGTGGACTCTCGCGGAACGGCTGGACGAGTTCTGTGAGCTCTCGGGGCGGGAGCTGATCGTCGTCCTCCCATTCACCCAGAATTTCCGTGAGGGCATCGAGATTAGCGGTTCGCTGGGCGGCGTCGAGTTCGGGGAAGAACCCGTACGGATCTGCCCGCAACGCGAGCGCCTCAATCACGTCCTCGATGTACGTCGATGCGGGGCGAGAGCCGAAGGCATCCCGGTGGTCACGGAGCTTCGTGAGCCCGTTGAGGACGTGTTCCTGTGCCTCCGAAAGTTCGCACTCGTCCCTGACACGACCGAGTTCACCGTCCCTGGTCTCGATGGCATCCGCCAGCGGTTGGAGGCCAAGGTCTGTCTCGGTAACGAGACAGCGCGTACGCGTTGTACTCGCCGGAGAGACGAGCCACTCACAGACGGCAACTACCGTTTCAACAGCGGCACAGTCGAACAGGTTCTCACTCGCGTTTCGCACGCGGAGCTCCTCATCGGCGAATGCTTCCTCGTAGACCCCCATTTTCGAGCCCCATCTGAACAGCACAGTGACGTCGAGCGGTTCACCGTCGTTATCGGTGAAGGTTCCGTCGTCGAGGCCTTTTGAAACGAGCGTGGCGACGGTTTCGGCCTCCCCGCGTCCCTCAGCCGGACTGCACCACGTGAATGAGTCCGGATCGGAACTCAGTGGATTGAACGCCGCGACGTGAATGTTCGCCTCGTCAGTCGGCTCTCGGTACGCGTCGAGCCCGGAGAAGTCCACGTCCAACTCACCAAGATCCCCCCGTACTGCGTCTGTCAGGATTGGCTCGCTAACCTCGTTGATTGCGGCGGCCACGTCGGGGCGGCATCGGTAGGTCGTCGTCGCCGTTCGGTGTTCGTGGGTGTCCCAGTCGATTCCGAGATACTCTCCATCCTGGGTTGCGGATTCGAACAGCGCGGGATCCGCGTTTCGCCACAGGTAGATGCTCTGTAGCAAGTCACCCGAGCCAAACACGCGCGTATCGGGTGCGACGAGATGGGAGAGTGCAGCGTGCTGAGCAGATGACACGTCCTGTGCCTCGTCGATTACCAGGCTCCGAATTCGTGTTTGGTACCGATCTTTAACTCGTTCTCGGTGCTCAACGTCCGCCGTCTCAAGCTGTCCCTGGAAGTACGCGTCAATTAGGTACGCAACGTCGGTGTGCGAGACGGAACCTCGTTCGCGGATTGCGTCCCGGTACGTCTCACGGTACGCGTCAAGGACCATACAGAAGTCGTCGAGACGATCCGTCCACGCGTCGTGAAGTCGTGCGTCGGCGTCGGCGATACGACGACGTTCCTCGTCGGTGAGGTCGTCGTACTGGGCTTCGGGGAGGTCACTCTCGGTAAACCGACGAAGCGCATCGACGACGTCGTCGAACGACGCTGGCCGTCCCCCAGGGTACACGCTCTCGACTGTCTGCACCAGTTCTTGGTAAAACTCGCGGGTCGAGAGCCGTCTGTCCCGACAGTACGAGACCGCGGATTCGAGGATTTCGCTGACGCCATCGCGGTACTGTTCGGATGGGTACGCGTACTCCAGCCGCGCGAGATGCCGAACGAGATCTGAATCGCGCTGAAGCTCTTGGTAACACGCGTCGTGTAGTCGCTTCATCCGGGCATCGTTCCCCACAGCGGGCATCTCGGAGAACCCGACTTCGTCAACGATCTCGGCAAGGACGTCCCGGAGGACGCTATCGATGGTCCCGGCGTAGGGCGCACGTCGAACACGTTGAAGCAGGTGCTCCAGTTCACGTTCCGAAACGTGGTCAGCAGCCGGCACCAGATCGTGTTCGACGAGTTCTCGAAGCCGAGCACAGACCTCCGGAACGATGCTCGATGCTTCCCCGCGAGTGAAGGAGATGACGGCGACGTGCTGTTCGGGCGTTCGATCCCCCTCGACGTACCGAGTGAGGATGTCCTCAGCTGCAAGGTGGTATGCCACCACGGATTTACCAGATCCAGGGACACAATCGAGTGTGAACAGTCCCGATCCGTGCCCGAAGTACTCGTCTCGAATCGCCTTCTGTGCGCCCCGCAATTGAATCGGGCCATCAGTCATCCGCCATCACCTCCTGGGTGGGAACGATTTCTCTGAGTGGCTCAGGGAGCGTACGTTCCGGGCTCAGGAGGTTGTCCACCTCGTCGTCGCCGACGATGGTGCGATCAAGGTAGTCGAGGAGGTAGGAGGGACGACGTTCTTCACCGTCGATAGTCTCGGTGTGGCGCGTCAGAATCAACCCCCGACCAGCAGCACGGACGGTGTCGTCGAACTGGTCTCTGTCACGTCCGTTCGTCCACGCGGTTCTCGGAGCGAGAACGTTCGTTCCGTTTTCGCCACCGAGGATTGTCTCCTGTAGCTCCGGTGGAAGCACGCTCTCCGTCGTCTGTGGCCACTCCCCCTCAATTAGTCCGACCCCGATGACGTACGGGACATCGAGCAACCACACGTCGTTCGCTTCGAGCACGTCAACGGCGCGCGCGTTGGAATGTTCGCGCCGGCCGGGCCGCTGTGTACTGATCAACCGGGCGAGGTCTGCCACGTCGTTCCACGACTGCGTGAGTGTCCCCTCATCAAGGCGGTCTTCGTACTTGTGCGGGAGTTGGCGCACGAGCGTCTGGACACGCACCACCGCACGAGCGTCTCGTTCCGTTTCGATGAGCGCCTGCGAATCACGCGCGTTCGTCACGGGGAGGCCCAGCCGTTCGTAGGCTTCGACGACGTCGCCAAGAACATTGTCCACGGCGTCTGGGGTCGCACTTGGGCACTCTCGGAGCCACTCGACGTATGTGACGACGCGGTCGTCAATACCGTCCGTCTCCGACAGTTCGTCGTACCACTCGTCGAGTGTTCGAGTCCCCGCTGGCAGGCTCTCCATCTGAGTCTGAACTGTCCGGGGTGCGAGCGGCCACTCGTCAGATGACGCCGAGGGAGGACACCACCGGTGTTCTAATGGCCGGCACAGTGTGTCTCCGTCGAGCACGTCTGATCCGAGGGTGTCGCATACGGCTTCGACGAGCGCGAACGGGGATGTCTGTGTCACTCTGAGCTGCGTCCAGAACACCGGCGTGAGTCCGTAGTGCAGCGCGGCACGGGCGAGCGGCTGCTCGTAGGTATCGAGATCACGTGCGACGACGGCGATATCGCGCACGCCGACACCCGCATCTCGCAGTGCTGCCACAGTCGCCATAACGCTCCGGGCTTCCTGTCTGCGCGTCGTCGTCGCCATCCCCACAACTGGCACGTCGGCGTCGTCGAGTGGTTCTGACAACGCGAGGCGGTTGTTCGATGTCACGACTCGAACACCACCTCACCGGGCGCATCGATGTCGAACAGCTCCGGCAGCCGACGGCTGAGGTACGACCCCGTGCCACGACGGAAGTGTACGTGCACCGGGACCGACGACGTCCCGAGGAGGATGTGTAGCAAGTCGGCGTGTGCGGCCGAGATGCTACTCACACCAACGAGTGACACTCGCGTGACCTCGGGGAACGTGGTTTGCCACAGCTCTCCGCGAGATTCTCGCACGGCTCTGATCGCGTGCCGTACGATTTCGACTTCCGAAACGTGCTTCTCGGTCCGCTCCCGTAGTGCTCGTTCGATATCGACAGCCGCATCGACGAGTTCGATGGAATCAGCGTTAATTGGAGCAGAACAGTCACGTGCGGCGTCCCTGATTCGGTCGAGCCGACCTGGATGAAACCCACTCACGTTCTCGATCTCTGTTCTGACCTGCTCGACTTCTTGTGCGTCAGCGGGAACCGCAGGGCCGATACCTGATTGTTGCTCGTCCAAAAAGATGGAGCGAATCATCGACAGTCGGTCGATACGGTCGATGGTTTTCGTCGCCCCGTCGGTGTTCTGTAGTAGTGCCGTACCGACATCTACGGGATCGATAAATTCGACCCCATCTTTCGGGGTTCGAGTCTCTCGAAGTCGTCGCTGAATGTTCCGCCGATGAAGCTCGACGGGCGCGAGAACCAACTCTTTCGATGCTGACTCGTCGCGGATACGACCCAGCAGCGACTCTTCGTGCCCCACGTGGAGCGTGAGATCCTCCGGCAGACGAGATTGTACTGTGTCCATCATCAGGTCACCGCGATCTGCCGGTGAAACCGGGTCGAGGTGTAGTACCCGGGAACTCACCGATCCCCTGTCACGTACTGTTACACTGATCATGGGCACATCAACTATCTGGTCCTTCTGTTTCAGCAGGCTGTGTCCCCTCAGAGCGGTAGTGGACTCCGCTTGATTCGTACACATCCACTGCAGAAACCCGCAGATCGCCGTCATCAGTGTCACACAACTGTACAGTCGCCAGTACGCCCATGCTCTCTTTCTCCGGGCGCAGACTGAGGTCGCATGCTTCACACGCGACCTCGTCCAGGTACCAGACGAGCGTTTCCACTGATCGACGTCCTCGCAGACGAACCCGTTCGCCGCTCGAAAGTGACCGCCCGCAGCGTTCACACTCGGCGTATTCCTGGGGAAGGAGACACCCACGGAGCGCCTGTTGGGCCCCTGCCTCGACCTTGTCCCGAGTATACGTCTCGACGACGAACGCGTATGGGTCATTGCCGCCGGAAGAGAGGGCTTCCAGGAGCTCGTGAAGTTGACTGAGTTGGTGACTGAGATTCCGCCGAATTAACTCCACGTCATCGTGGGGTTGAGAGCTTCCGGGCGTCATTCTGCCTCCTCCCCGTGTTTGTAGCAGGCGGTCGATATCTGTCGGATGTGTTCCGCTAGCGGGGCGGTTGCTTCGGTCGGTGCCACTTGTTTCGATCTGTCGTCATACGACGCGGCACCCACGGTGTCGAGCGTTTCCAGGTGTGACTGGATGAGCGAGACGTACACCCGCGTTCGTTGTTCGGAGGTTACTTCGCTCGGGTCGATGAGGTTCTCAATCGCCGCAATCTCGACAGCGAGATCCGATGCATCGACGACGTCGTCGGTCCGTGCCAACGACAGGATGACCGTTCGCCGACGACTGTTCGAGATCGCCTTGAACGCGTCATCTGGTTCCATCGGAACAGAACGATAGCGTGTGCTGTCGGTCATTGCACACCACCCGTCAGTGTGGACTTGCTCAGTGCTCGTACGGTACTGGTCGGCCGCGTCTCGTGTTCCGCGTCTCGTGGGATAGTCTGTCCTGAGGCCGTGTGAGAGACAGAGTTATCACTCACGACACGAGTAGTGTGGTTTGCTGTCATAGTCGGCAGCATCTGTTGCCCGGTGTTGCCCCACCGGGCGGCGGTTTCACGCCACTCCCGGATACTAGGTGGAGTATAAAAACTATTTGTATAGTTAGTGAGCGGTCCGCTATTCCGGTGTTCCCAGGCTCGTCAGTAGCGAATTACCGTGTCCGGATAACAGAATCTTAGGTACAGTTCCCTACTCCCTCTCGCTTTTCGCTAGTTCTACGAGTTCGGCTGGCGGAACTCCAATTTTACCAGCCTGGTGCACGACGGCGACGTTATCGGTTTGAAGATTTTCGTCTGGGAGATTTCGAAGCTTTTCGAGTGCCTCCTCGACGAGCGGATCTTGCTCGTTTTCGTATTCCTCGATGAGCTGTTCTAACTCTTCTTCCCGTTTTCTGAGCTGTTGAAGCCGTTCCTCTTTCTGTTCGATCTCGTCTCGGACGTGCTGGATTTGGACTTCGAGCGCCGTTTTAGTCTTATGCGCCGTCGCGTCACCTGCAAAATAGTGCTCGACGAGGTCGTTGACCAGCGAAGAGAAGTTAATTTCGTTCCGCTGATCAATCTGTCTGGCGAGGGACTCGTCGATTGTGACTGACTTCCGCTTCTTACTCATCGATGACTCTCCCTGCGGACGAACGTCGGTGTTGGAGTGTTACGGTAATACGCCGTGGACGAGTACCGAGTCGGCGATGCTGTGAGATCGGGCGCGAGAGAAGCTGTGTGTACGTACGTACTGTACTGTTACAAATAATACTATAATAATACATATTACAACAGCACCGCCCCTTCTCTCTAGACGAAACGCTGTCCGCGAGCTCAGTAATACTCCTGCGGGGAGTATTACGGTGAACGACCTGTGAAACTGTGTAGAGCAGACGCGATACGTCCGTACGTACTGTACTGTTACGAATAACACTAGAATAACACGTGTTACCCCGAGAGGACGCCCTCTCTTCGGCTCGTCCGATACTCCTGTACTCAGTAGGCCACGACGCGTCGTGAGAGATCCCACGGGACTGAACCACGTGGTTCAGCAGGTGGTGTACTGGACGTCGCGTTTTTCGACGTGACATCACACGTTGGTGTACGCCGGTGACAGTCTCGGGGACTCCGTCCAAAGTACTTTAGACACATTATTTATAAAGAACCGATTATGGACGACAGTAGCTGGGAAATTAACCCGGACCGAAATCCTCCGAAATTCGTCCTCACTGGGCGACAGCGGAACTACCTCCTCACCGGCAATCTCGGTCCATACGGCGAACCCGATTTGGATGGGTGGGTTTCCGACAAAGCAGATAGACTGACGAAGCGGATTCAGGATTTAATCGACGACGTATGTCTTCTGTATCACGGGGACTATCTCGAAGACAGCGACGGTGAACACGTCTTTGACGTGTCTGATCTTGAGTTTCGAACGCAACTCGTCCGTGACCAGCCGGTCGTACGGACTGGTCAGGGATCAACGGATCCTGCGTCAGAATTCGCCTTCGAAGTGGGGAGCCTACTCAGTATGTTGGCGCTCGATACTCCTCCGACGGACATCGTCTGGGGCGTTCTCCTCGGATTAGTCGGACATCCGGAGGGAAGTTTCGAAAACGAGCGAAAGATTATCGACAACATCTTCCGCCAACTGGAAACCCGCCACGAAGAGCGACTCTTCCACGCAGGGACCAAGGTCGCCCTCGATGACGCAGACGGATTTCCTGAACTACGCGAGACGACGAACGAGATCCTCCAGAAGGAGGGAATCACGCCAGTCTCAGTGTTGGTTGATGCCGTCGTCCAGTACCATCTCGATCCCTCGTCAGCACCACTCAATCTGAACACCGATTCGTACCCCATGGACACTGGCCAAGGAGGCCCACCCGAGCAGCCGTCTGGAGATATGAGTGTGATGGACTGGGCCGAAACGAGTGTTCGATCAATTGTTCAGACGCTACTTGCGGAGACCCGATTACACGATATCGAAGCACTGTGCGTCGATCTCCGGTCCGATGTTCGCCAGCTCAATGAGCGAGTACTGTTCGGAACACGTGCGAAGGACATATTCCGACATCTGCCACTGTCTGGGAGTACCGATTCGTTTCCGTCGAGCACCTACTCATCGTACGATATGCGTACAGGCGTGCTTCATCGGTTAACTGGGCAGGAGGAGTATCCGTTGTGGACCACCCGCCCTGTCGTAGAGGAACCGGAAGACGACCGCTGGAAGTTGACGCGGTATGGCCGTCTGTTGTATCGAACTACGTTTGACACTAATGGCTCGACAGCGTGGGTGTATCAGGTACTGCTTGCGGAGAGTCCCCTGTCGACAGAGGACGCATCCACAATCAGGGACGTGCTTGACGAGTGGGACTCGTAGAGTAGCAATCAGTGAGCCGACGAGTCGTGTCGGGCCGAACTACTTCGCTCCGGATTGCCAATGATAGAACCGCAATCTCACTGTTCTTTGGCACAACTCTGGCATTCGAGATCGTTCGAAATCGTTTGTAGCGGGTTGTGTTCTGAGAACTCCTTATCACACGATACACATCGTACAGTCTCCGTCACCCCAATCCCGCTCCCGTATCCGAGCGTAATGGTTCGACTTGTGCTCTCCTCATAAAGGTCGAAATCGACCTCGCCCCGCTCGTACTCGACCTCTGTCAACGTGAGCGGCGTGATCTGCACGTCGAGTGCGTGCCGCTCTCGGATTTCCCGCTGTCGCGCAGGGAACCCATGGTCACGGCGCTCCCGTAACTCGTTGAGCGTCTCGTCGAGTTCCTCATACTCCGACTTGAGTTCCTTCCGTTCCCGTAGCGCTCGGACGCGTGAATCTTCGTCTCCGGTGTTGATTTGCTCACTCAGGTCGTTGATCTTCGACGATAAATTCGAGTGTTCTTCCTCTAGTTCCTCGATACGCTGCTGTTGCAGCTGGCGGTACTCTTCGACTTCCGAATCCGCAGCACGGGAGGCTTCCCGATGAATCTCGTCGAGTCGGTCTTGTAGCCCGTCCAGAACCAGCTCACGAGCCGTATCCAGAAGTGGTTCCGCCTCGGTTTGTGTCAATTGCGCGTCCCCACCCGAGGCTTTGCCGGATTCTACCGACGTCAGTTCGAGGAAGGAATCTGCCAATCTCGGTAGGTGCTCCTCTGACCGTGCATCCACGGCAATGGCGCGGAGGAACTCCTGTTGGTATTCACTGACGGTCTCGATACCAACACGGAAGAGAACCACGACGGCCGTGCGGTCGTAGTACGGAGTGAACTGCACGTTCTGTACTTCGACGCCGCCACCTTGGATCCACTCCGGCGTCTCGATATCAGAGCCACTCTCTATCGACAGCTTACCGGTAGGCGACCGTTCCCCTGCCTCACGGAGGAGTCGCTGAAAGAACGCACTCTCCGGGTGCAGTCGTTCCGTGCTATCATCGTCACCGTCTGGAGAACCCGCCCCACGGACGAGCGTGTGTTCCCCGTGGGAGATCCCGGTGGCCGTGTCTTCAGGTACCGACACCATCCAGTGTTCGTCGCTTCGCTCGATGGAGCAGCCGAGAGAGCGGAGATACCGTTCTGTGAACCGCTCTACCGCGGATTGCGTGACGGGAATCGACGCGTCAGTCATCGCTCTCTCCGAGATCAAACCCTTCGAACACGCCGCTGTTGAACTCCTCAAGTTTGTCGGCAAGCTCACGCTGCTCCTGAAGGTCAACGGCCATCGCGTCGAAGTCGTTCTCAAGATCGACTTCGGAATCAGCGCTCACCAGCCGTTCGAAGATTTCGTCTTCGAAGCTCGTCCCCGACTCTTCCAAACGGCTCAAGATCGAGCTCAGTTCTCCGACGCTCTGTTGGAACAGATCGATCTTGTGGTACAGCCGTTCCAGTACGTACTCTTCGACCGTATCCTTCAACGCCATATTGAAGATGAATACGTCTCGTTTCTGTCCGATCCGGTGTACGCGTCCGATACGTTGTTCGACGCGCATCGGGTTCCACGGCAAGTCCAAATTAACCAATATATTACAGAATTGAAGGTTGCGTCCCTCGCTCATAGCGTCAGTCGAAACAAGAATACCTCCCTCCTCCTCGAAGTTCTCGACGATCTGTTCCTTCTCACTGCTGGAGTGTCCACCGTGGAACGCGTGTACTGTGTATCCCTCCGCGGCGAGTCTATCGAGAATCTGCTGTTGGGTTGCCCGGAACTGCGTGAAGACGATAACTCTCCCCATCTCGACGTTTTCGCGTGCTTCTTCGACAATATCCAGGAGTCGCTCCTGTTTGGTCACCGTATCGATCTCATCGATCAGATTCAAGATGGACTCCAATTCGTCTTCGTGCGTGAGCTCCGACTGGTCGTAGAGTCGTTTCTCGATAGTCTGCTTAAGCGCAACTGGACTGCTGACGACCTCCTTCTGCAGAAGCATCAGTACGAGTTTCTGGCCCTGGTCTTGGCTGTAGGCACCTTTCACGTAGTCAGAGACTGCCTGGTAGAGTTCGCGTTCCTTCGGGGTGGGGTCGAACGTCCGTGTGTCGATTGTCCGGTCGGTGAAGTCGATGTCCGTGTCTTCCCGTCGGTTCCGAATCATCACCTTGTTCAGTCGGTCCTGTAGTTCGTCTCGATTCACCAGGGTCTCCTGATTGCTGTTGACGAAGTAGTGGTGGAAGACGTCACGGGTGCCGAACAGTCCGGGGCGGAGTAGCGAGACCACGTTGTACAGGTCCGTCAGTTCGTTCTGAATCGGTGTCGCCGTCAGGAAGAACGCGTAGTTGTACGAAAGTCGGTCTATCAGGTCATAGCGGTCCGTCTCTTCGTTCTTGACGTAGTGGGCCTCGTCGAGTACCAGAACGTCCCAGTCGCGGTCAAGGACGGTTTGACGATGTCGCTCACTCTTCGCAGTGTCGATGCTCGCAATGATGTAGTCGTGGGCGTCGAAGTCCTCGAAGTCGTCGTCGTAGTTGCAGACGAAGTCGAGTCCAAATTTCTCACGGAGTTCCGCTTGCCACTGTTTGGCCAACTGTGCAGGTGTGAGGATGAGGACGGACTCGTCCGTCTCTCGGAAGTGCATCTCCTTGAGGATCATCCCGACCTCGATGGTCTTCCCGAGGCCGACCTCATCAGCGAGGAGCGCCTTTCCGTCCATTTCGAAGAGGGCCCGATAGGCGGCGTCTACCTGGTGTTCCAGTAGCTTGACGGAGTTTTCGTCCAGCTCTTTTAACGACCGGAGTTCGGAATCCGGTTGGCCCGCTTGGAGACGAACAGCTTGGATACTCTGGAGATGGTCTTCCTCAGCACCGGCTTCAGACAGCGACTCCAGAAGATCGTCTGCAGATTCGTGTGTGACCTCGATATCGACGAGGTCGTACCCGCTCATACATTCGTAGAAGCAGGTGTGCGTGAAATACATTTGGTGACCGACAACCGCCAATCAGTAGGCCCGACTGGTGTCGCGTCACGCCCTGTGTTCACGGGACCATAGTGTTTATTGGGTGCCACTGAGGTGTGTTTAAGTATCAAGATGGCACAGACGGGAACCCTATCAACCACTCTCGAAGACACGGTGACCCTCAGCCGCGAGCTTCGGGAAGAGGGGCAAATCGACGGCCAGGTAAAACTCTACAACGTTGACGACGACGACGAGTTCGAGTCTGATGCGAACCTCTTCTTCGAACGGACGCTGATGACCCAGGGCCTCCGAGAGGCCCTCTCGATCCTCCGTGATTCGTTGACTGGTGATGACCCACGCGGGACGCATATCCTCTACGGCCCGTACGGCAGTGGGAAGTCTCACCAGATGGTGGCGCTGTACCACTGTTTCGACGACCCCGCGGCAGCAGGAACGTGGGCGAGTGATTCAGTCGAAGGATTCGACGCTGCACTTCCGGCGTCGGCGACGCCGATCACGGTTGCGATGCAGAACGAACAGTACGAGTACCTCTGGGAACCGTTCTTCGAGGCCCTCGATTACGATCCGGGGACGTTCGAGTCGGGCGGGTATCCCGATATGCAGACGATTCAGGAGGCCGTCGGCGACGACACGGTCGCGTTCTTCGTGGACGAACTGGAGGACTGGTTCGACACCCTGCAGGGCGACCGCAAGAGCGCGAACAAGGCGTTCCTCCAGTCACTGCTCGAATCGACCGCGCTCTCTGACCTCGAACTCTACACCATCGTCTCGGTGCTCCGTGAGGGCTCCGAAGTTCACGACATTCTGAATCGGGAACAGGCGGTCGAGGTCAACATGAACAACCAGGTGGACAAGCGCGAAGTCCTTCGCCACCGTCTGATAGACTCTGTAGACGAGAGCGCTGCCCGCGAGATCGTCAACGGGTACTTCGACGCGTACGATCAAGCGGAGGGGCACGTCGATCTTCCCGACGACCTGCTGTCGGAGATGCACGACCTCTATCCGTTCCACCCCGTGCTTCTGGATGCGCTTGAAACGCGCTACTACGCCGACGAGGGGAACCAGAACACACGCGGGATGATCTACCTCTTCTCGAAGGTCCTCCTGGAAATGCAGGATCAGACGGACCTGATAACGCACGGGGACATCGACGCCATCGAGTTCGAGGACGAACTGGCGAAGATCAACTACGAGCGGCTGAACGCCGCCACGGGTGACATCAAAAGCCGTGTCGACACGGACGAAGTGCCCCACGGTCGTCGCATCCTGAACACGATCCTGCTCTACTCGCTGAAGCCCAGCGAAGGTGAAGGCGCGGAGGTATCGGAGATCGTGATGGGTGCCTACCAGACGGGTGACCTCGTCTCGGACGTCGTGCTCAACCTCGAACGGCTGCACGGCGTCGCGTGGCACCTCCACAAGCTGAACGGAAAGTACGCCATCCGCGACCGGCAGAACCCGAACGCACTAATCCGGAACGCGGCCGTGGATGTGTCTGAGACGGCAGCAAAGGCCGAGATTGCGGACTTCATCACGGATATCTTCGGGTCGAACGCCCACCCGGTCGGGTTCCGTACCAACGATATGCGAGACATTCCGGACGACCGTGAGGTGAAGGTCGTCGTGAAGGACAGCCAGTGGACCCAAGCGGAGGTGAAGAAGGTAATCACGAACGACGGACGCGGGCGTGAGTGGCGCAATACACTCGTGTTCGTCCAGCCATCGGGCGACAAGGCTATCGAGTCGGGGACGCGGTATATTGATAAAGCGCGGTACATCGAGGGTGCGAGACAAGTGCTCGCGGACGAGTCGCTTGATGATGAGATCCGTTCGTCGATTCAGGCCATGAAGGAGCAGGAGGAGAACGAGCTTCGTGAAGAGCTACAACTCCTGTACGGTGAGGTTCTCGACGGCGACAACCTGTTGGACGACGACGAGTGGGCCAAAGTCGAACCGATGGACCTCGATGTCTTCGTCCTCGACGACGCCGAACTCGACGCGACGAACATCGCGGACTCCGCGGCTGCAGATCCGTTCGATCTGCAGTCGCACGTCTGGGACATCGCCGAGGACCTCCTGGACCGACGCGGGGAAATCTCGGTCGAAGACATCTACGAGCAGTTTCTCCGGGATCCGGAGCTCCCGATCCCCGGCAGTGCGAACGATGTGCTGAATGCAACAGTCGAAGCACTCGACGGGAAGCCGGTACTGGCACGTGACTCGGGCGGATTCCGTGACGACCTTTCCGGAAGTTCGCTCGACACCGTACTCGTGCAGCAGGAGGACGTGGACGTGTGGGGCGTCGATGACGTCGAACAGGAACTCCGCCAGCGCTTCGGAAGCGGAACGACAGCGCTCGACATCGGCGACTTCGAACTGGAGCTCGTCGAGAATGGCGAAATCTGGATCGACGGCGACAGCCACGACGTCGTGATGCGGGCCATCGGTCGCCTGAACCGCGAGGACCAGTACGTCATCGTGCGCGGCAACGAGATCCTCGACAAGCCGCAGTCCGACGCCACGGTCCGCGATGTAGGGAGCGCGACGGTCATCGGTGCGTCCGCTCTCGTAGACCGCATCGAAGCGCACATCGACGACGACGGCTACGCGAACCTCGACACCATCATCGGTGAGATACGGGCTGACGAAACCGTGTTTCTGCCGCCCGACGAGACCGAATCGGTCGCGCGTGAGGCGGTGAACGAGTTCCTCGTTGACGACTACGTGCTGGAGGCCGGCGGTCGGTACCTCGGGTCGCTCGGCGACCGCGACCCGACGACGGTGAAGATCGTCCCGACGGTGTCGGATCGGATCGGCGACCAGATCCTCTCGTACATCGAAGACCTGGAGCCGGGCGATCAGTTCACCGTGAACAAGGTCACCGACCGGTTCGACAGCAGCGTCACCGAGTACATGGTTCGGACGTACCTGTTGGAGAACATCGGGAAGGACGAGGAGCCGGAGTACGTGGTCAACACGACCGGGTCGGACAAGGCCTCGGACTGGGTGCCCGGCTATCCGTTCCGGAAGGCCGACACGGAGGCAGACACGTGGCGCTTCGAGTACAACGGCGACGACGTCGCCGCGATGCGGAGCAAGTGGCGGAACAACCACCAGACAGGAAGCGTCGAGTACGGCGACGTCACGTTCATGCTGCCGGACAGAGAGGGTGTTCCCGGCGCTCTTCAGGGAACCGCCGACGTCGAGCGGACGCAGGTCAGCTTGACGTTGCGGTCAGAGCAGGACTACACGAAGGTGCAAGACCTGTTCGAGCGGATGCCCGATGAAGCGTCGAGCCTGAAGATCGAGATCAGCTTCCAGAAGTAGCTGCGTCTCCTACGGCTCGGTATCGCCGTTTCCGACTAACGCTTCGACGACGATCTCGTCACTATCCGCCTCATCCAGCATATCCCTCAGAACGGTTTTCAGTCGTCTATCGAACAAACTGCGGGGATTCAATGGTGTCAGTTCTGACTCAAGTTCGTCCCGACTCACCGTCCCAGAAACCACGAACTCTCCGTCGTCGCGTACCTCCAGCAAGTCACTCATACGGAACCATTCGCAGCGTACCGAATAGCCTGTTCGGTCGCTCCCAAACCCACAACTAGCGATAGGAATGGTCTGCTGGAGCCTACCTGTCCCAGTATGCCGAGTCTGGTCCCGGCCAAACCTCACTCGCTTGCGCTGCGAGCCACTCCCCACGCTCGGCAATCGTCTCTTCATTCCATTCGTCGGGCCATTCCGTTACTAAGTGCTTGTTCAGACGCAGGACGGTGTGCTCCTGAATCGCCTCTCGCTTGTCGTCCCAGGCTGCATTCGAAATCGAGGGGTTCAGCTTGTCGGTGAGGATCGTCAGGTTCCCGATCCGATCTTTAGCCTCATCCCGCTCCATCCGTTCCACCTCAGCAGGTCGTTCCCCGGGGAGCGACCAATGCGTAGACCACTTCTGCGGAAGGATATGTTCGATCTCCAGGTCCTGCGTGAACTCCAGCGTTTCGCTGTACCCGGTGTTCCGCAACTCTCGTTCAATGGCCGCAAACACCATCTTGAGGCGTCGCTGGTTGATGACTGCCCAGTACTCCATGCTGACCATCGAGTCCGTTAGCTTCTCATCGCCAGGCCAGTAGTCGCTCTCCCCCTCTTTGCTCCGGAAGAACTCGACGACGATGTCGCCGACGGGCTCGTCGTCTCGCTCCTTGAGTTCGTCCAGTAGTTCGATGAAGATCTTGTTGTAGTTCTTCGATGTCAGTCGGGAGAGCATCCGACGCATCAGCCAGCTCTCGATTGCTTCGATGGCTTTCACGCGCTGTTCCTTCGGGATGTTCTTGTGGCCGAAGATCCAGAGAAGAACCGGGTACGGAGTTGTGGTGTCGAGAATGTCCAGCCGATGGAAGAAGATCCCCTCCCGAGACCCACGGTCTGGCTCAGAAATGGTCTCGTAGATGGATGCGTAGTAGTCGATGTCTTTGACGATCTCCTCGACGGAGTTGTCGGTCCTGTCGAGGTACTTCCGGAACGCCGGGAAGAGCTTCTTCGCTCGGACCTGTTGGCTCATCTCCATCGTGAGCCAGTGCATGATGAACACGTCTATCTTCGGACGATCCAGCCGCCCTTGCGAGACATCGACGCGCCATTCGTCTTCGTCGAACTGCTTCCAGTACTTGTCGTGCAGGTCACCGGGGTCGTTGTGCTGAACCGAGGCCTCCCGGAAGAGGTAGTTCTTGATCAGGTCGGCGGCGAGTAGCGGTGTCCCACGGGCGTTCAGTGTCTCGAAAATCACCTGTGCGTCGTCGTTGGATTCGAGGTCGATGACGACGACGCGGAGCAAGTGCCACATCGTCGTGACGAGCGCGTCAAGGTGTTCTTCGGGAGATTCCCCCCCGGATTCTGCCCACTCACGAATCTCGTCTCTGAAGTACCGGAAGCACTCTTCCAGGTTGTCGTCGCCGTCGAGTTCGGAGTGGTCAGACTCCGGGTCAGAAAGCGTCATGACATCGATGAACGCGTCCTGATCGGCTTCGATGGGCCAGACCTTCAGCCGGTCTGTCTCCCTCCTCGTGAGGTCCTTGTCGTTGTACATCAGCTTCTCGACCAAGGACGCCGACCCATCGTCTTCGAAGTCCTTCGCTACGGAATGTGTCGCCGCCAACAAGACCTGGAGCGTTATCAGCCGCTGTTGCCCGTCGATGATCTCACGCGTCTCCAGCTTCTGCGTCGGCGTCGATTGCTGGTCGAGGACGATGGCACCCAAGAAATGTGGCGAGGTGTCCTGTTGGGCCTCCTGTCCTTCGAGATCGGTATCCGCATCTGCCTGCCGGTCCATTAGCTCGTTCACAACGAGCTGGAGGTCCTCCCACAGGGGCTGCCAGTGTTCCTCCTCCTTCCACACGTACGGCCGCTGGAATCGTGGAACGACGTACCGCGTGTCCTTCCGAAAGATATCCTTTAGATCAAGGGTGTCCGCTTTCATCGATAGCCAAACCTTCCAGCGATGGTATCATAAATGGTGCCCAGTAGCGGACAGCAGCAGACGTGATCGCTACACGTGGCGCGACCAGTGTTTCCGAGAGTGATGCGTTTTCTCTTGTGCTGAATGGTCCTCTCTGATGCACCTACGCCCCGACCGCACGTCGATCCCGCTTCCCTGGTACTATTACGAATCATTCATCGAGAGCCTTCCCGCTACTCCGGAAAAGCTGCTGCCTGACGTGCGGTTCGGAGGTATTTCTCCACAGCAAACCTCCACGAATTCACGTCGTTGCCGGAGTCCTGAACAACCGAATTCCCCATTCTGCCACCGTAACTGGCAAATCTGTGGAACTGCTGCTGGGTATGTGTCAGGAATGTGATTGCAGAGTTTTAAAAGTGGGTGGCGGTTGTACTTATTCGGGTTTAACCCAGCAGACAGAGCCAATCGGCCGAGCGAAGAAGATCGACGAATCGAAAGAGATCATCGCTGATGTGGAAGAGCGCATTGGCATCCAACTGAGTGACGCCCGATGGGCACTGTCCGAGGCGGGCAGAAACCTCCAATTTGATACGGTGTACGTCGAGCAGATGGTGCAGGCGATGACCGAAACGGCCGGATTCACCATCAAGAGCGGTCACGATGACCTGGCATCCACCGCAATCCAGAACGTGACTGACCTCGAAACGCTCGTCGCCGACGACGAATAGGCCACGCTTCGACGCTCGTTCCCCTTTCCAGACATCCTCTGAAACTCACCCTACTGAGACGTTGCTGCGAAGAACACACACTTATGTGGCTCCTGTGTAATCGCTTCATTATACTCGATAATGTCTGAGCAATCCAGATCTTCAATAGGCGGCAAAAATCGGACAGAGCTCCCAATTGAGCAGGGCTTCCCGATTGAGCAATTGAATGACATCGCTGAGAAGGAGGGGTACGGGGGGGCACGTCAGTGGTATCGTCCAATCTATACGATGCACAAGTGGTGGGCCCGTCGTCTTGGGAGCGTTTTCCGTTCCATTTCACTTTACGCTTTATTGGATGACCCAAAGGACATAGAGGTATTTGAGCCCGGTCAGAACACTCAACTCAGTGACTACCAAACGGGTGATTTGGATATTCAAGAGCTTCTGGATTCAGTTTCACATGAGCGCCCCGACTCTCTTTGGTCTCTTTACCCAAAGGATGTTCAGATCCAAGACAAGAAGATTCTGGATCCATTTATGGGCGGTGGAACATCAATAGTAGAAGCGTCTAGGTTTGGCGTGGAATGCCATGGTCGTGATTTGAACCCTGTTGCTTGGTTTGTGACAAAGAAGGAGATGGACACTGGGTCAACAGATGTTAATTCTCTTAAAGAAGATTATAAAAAGATAGAGGATTCCATCTCGGACAAACTCAAAAGTTATTATAAAACACCTTGTCCGAATCACCCCGAAGACCACGACGCGGACGTAATGAATAGTTTCTGGGCTAAACAGATAGATTGCATATCATGTAACAAAACAGTCTCATTATTTGGAGACTATCGGGTTGCAAAAGGCCGATACGAGAATGATGATAAATATCACGTATTCTGTCCGGATTGTGAATCAATTGTTTTGATTGACGATTGGCAAAGCGAGTCTACTTGTGGAGACTGTGGCTACGCATTTGTTCCGAAGGAGGGTACTGTTAGCGGAAGTAAATATACTTGTAGGCACTGTGGTCAGAAGTATGGGATAACAGACGCAATAAAAGAACAAGGCGGATATAGTCTCAAATACTATGCAATTGAATATCACTGCGCTACGTGTGACGATCAGCACGGCTACGACAAATCTGAGGTGAAAGGCTATCGGCCAGTAAGAGAAGAAGATATAGAGCTCTTCAGGAGGGCCAAGGAGGAGTGGGAATCAAGTCCTGGCCTGCATGAATATGTGCCTTCAGAAGACATTCCAGAAGGTCATATGACAGCTGTTCGGAATCCTCTATTTGATCACGGTTACGAAAAGTGGGCAGACATGTTTAATGAAAGACAGCTTCTCTGCCTCAGCACTCTTCTCTCTGAGATCGATAATCTCGATAGTCAGAACTCAAAGGAATTCCTGCTTTTAGCGCTAACAGATTGCCTGCGAAGAAATACGATGATGATTGGCTACAGTCAGGTGGCTAATCAGGTGAGTGATCTGTTCCGAACCAATGCATTTGATCCACCGACACGCCCTACTGAAAGTAATGTTTGGGGCGCTGAATATGGTACAGGAACATTTGAATCTACGTGGGAAATGGTGATTCGAGGTGTCGAATGGGGGAACGCACCCACAGATAGGTATATTGAATACCCTGATTCAGATGAATACCCCCGAATACCCAGGAACAGTTCACTCAGCTCACCGGAGACTACAGAGACTGAAACGTTTAGCCATGCTGTTGGCGAAAACGTCAATCCAGAAGATATCAAACAAGGTGACGTCCGAGATATTGATGCTGAGGACGAATACGACGCGATACTTACTGATCCGCCATACTATGATAACATCATATACTCTGAGATATCTGACTTCTTCTATGTATGGCAGAAGATACTGCTCAAAGATGAGTACGAGTGGTTTGAGGGAGATCGGACTCCTAATGAAGAAAGCATTGTTGCGAATCCTTTCCTCGGAAAGGATGAGGAATCATTCGAATCGGAACTTAATCAAGCGTTTTCAGTCCTACATCGGGCGCTAAAACAGGATGGGGTTCTCGCATTCACGTATCATCACAGTGATTCAGAATCCTGGGGCGAACTACTGGAATCTCTTTGTGACACTGGTTTTGAGGTAACTGCTACGTATCCAATTACAGCAGATATTAGTAAATTCATCGAGGGTGAAGCGGTTTCATTCGACATTGTCGTCGTCGCTCGTCCAGTCGGTGAAACTGAGCCGACATCGTGGAATTCTCTTCGTCGCAACATCTACCGCACAGCCCGACGTACCCGCAACAAACTTGAAGAGAACCGTGACCTCTCCCGCGGCGACATCGGGGTGATGGAGATGGGTGCGTGTTTCCGTGAGTATTCCAAACACCACGGAAAGGTTCAGCGCGACGGCGAGATCATGAACGCGAAGGAGGTCGTCCAAGAAATCTACGGTATCATCCAAGAGGCCAGCGACATCGGCGTCGAGGACGTGTTCATCGACCTGCTCGACACCGCGAACGTCTCCTACGACGACGTCAACAAGCTCTGCCGCGGGACGAACGCCACGCCGGAAGACCTCAAGGAGATGCGCCTGTACAACCAGGACGACGGCTTCGAACTCGGCACCTGGGACAACGAGAAGCGCCAGGCGTACATCCAGGAACGCGTCAATGGCGACGGCGGCGACCACCTCTCGAACCTCGATAAACTCCAGTTCCTCCGCTACCGCTACGAGAAGGGCCAGGCCGTCCAGAACTACGTCGAGAAGTGGGACGTCGATGACGACCTGCGCGAACTCGCCGGGCGACTCGCGGACGTGACCGGCGACGACACGTACACGCGGGTGCTCGGCGACCGGGACATCACGAGCTACTGATTGGACGCTTACATACGTTCTTCCGTTTCACGACTCCGGTAGGATCGACGGCCTACGGGGGTGGCACAATCAGCAAGCGGAACGCTCAAGAAACAATAAGGAGTGGTTTCGAGTAATCTGTGCGTCCATTTCGTGCGGGCGAAGCTGCCTATGAGCGATCTATCGCAATCGATGCGAGCACCATCGGTGACATCACTATCACCGTTGCCGTGAGTGCGGATCGTACTGATGAGTTGGCTATTCTGGACAGTATCTACGCTGCCGCCCAAGGATACCCGTTCTTCCCGTTCCGAGACAAATCGCACGACTTGACGTACGAAGACAGTGTTGGGTTCTTCGAGACAGTCGTTCAGGACAACAGCCAGTATCTGAAAGCGACTGCTCATCTCGGTCGAGACGGGTCTGATCCAGAGCGCGTTGAGGCGGTCCAATCTGCTGTTCTCTCTGAACTGGTGGGGGTCGAAGATGCACTTGTAATTCTCGACGGCAACGAAGACAAGGCAGAGCGCTTTGGGCGTGCGATGATGGGAATCTCAGGCAGTTGCCCACCGATGGCTACCTGTATCCAGTCGGAACTGTATTATCCTACGTCCCTGCTCGCAGACCTCTGTGCGAGTCATCTTGCCTACGAAATCGACCATCCCCGCCATTGCTCTGAGGTAACGCCAGCTGCACCAGTAACGAAAGAGGAGTTCAATCATCTCTGGGGACCGGCATACAACGAGATCGTGAATTCTTCCACTCCCGTATACACCGAGCCAATTGAGCAACGGAGGGCCGAAACCGTTCCAACTCGTATGAACTGTTGGTTCGAAGGCGTGATGGGTGGTGGGGAGCCAGTTCAATTCGAATCCTCTGTTCGACCGATTGTGCAGTATGCACGAAGAGAAGGGTACGAAGAACTCGCTACCCGCCTCTCTGAGGTGTAGAAATCAGGTGCGTTTCCTGTGCCCACGTCCGTCTTCGACGCCTATTGGCTTGCGCCGCCAGGCTTGCGGGCCATGGTCACACAGGCTCCACGCAGCACCTCTGCGCTCGGTCTTAACTACCGTTTGCCAGCATATAGAACTTTGCATTGCCCAAGCTGATGGAACCGCTTCCAACAGTTTAAATCGGAGAAACACCGGCAAGAAGCATTCACAGGTGAACCTAGGGAGTTTAGGAAACAGGTACGTTTCCTGTGCCCACGTCCGTCTTCGACGCCCATTGGCTTGCGCCGCCAGGCTTGCGGGCCATGGTCACACAGGCTCCACGCAGTACCCCCGCGCTCAGTTCTAGATAACGTCCCCCAGCATATAGAACTTCGGGCGAAGAGAGGTGGATGTTTGTGGGTACGCTCCGAGATCTCTATCTCCTTGCCTGAGTTCTGACTGACAGCACAGTTACTTAATGGGGCGACGAGAAAAGTTCCCTAAGAAATGGCAGGACCAGGCCAAATCCCCGGACGATACAACATCCTCGTCGAAGGGGAGTACGACGTGTTCGACCACCAGATACCTGTCGAGGAGTTCATCAAACGCCTCAAGGACGACGACGTACCAGACAAGGTCAGCGTCGTCGGACTGGGTGACGCGTTCGAGGATGGCGACGTGGCAGAAGAGCTCGCTCGTGCAATGGATCGACGAGCAAACGACTTGGAGTATCAAAGCCCGACCATTCAGTTCATCGTCAAAGGGTCGTTCCACCGAAGCGGGAAGACCTACGACCTTCGCTACAACGACCAGCTCCACTCCCTGCAGCAGGTCTTCGGCCCGCAACTCGAACGGAAAGAAGGGGGTGACTGGCTCGTCGCTCCGTTCTAACGAGCTAGATCAGTTTCAGCGGGCCCTCTTTCTCCACCTCACCGGATCCGTTCTGGAGAAAGTACAGGTCGATCCACTCTTGCCCGTGGTCACGGCAGAACACCGGCACGCACGTCGTCGTGTGTTCGTAGCGCTGTTCACAGCGCGTCTCGATCTGTTCTCGCGTCCAGTCGCCGTCTTGCTCCAAGTCGTACCGGTTGCGAACTTCCCACGAATGCTCGTCGGCAGCAGCCTTGAGGACGCGGAGCGAGAAGTCCCGCGTGTCCTTGAACGTGAACGGGCCGCTCATTGATTTCGCGTTGCTCAGGTCCGTTTCTTCGACACCGTCGAGGCACAGTCGGTTCTCTGCGACGGCGCGGAAGGCTTCGAGCTCTGGGGACTTCTCAACGAGGACGTCGTGTAGATAGCGCTGGACGACGTCGCCGTACCTGTCCAAGGTGAACTCCTGCTCGGGTGAGACGATCTGCAGTTCGGCTCCGGTTTGGGTGACTCGGCGACGCTTTGGTTCGAGTAGCGGACACAGGAACGCAAGCTGATCAGAGTGAAGGAGGTAGGCGTAGCTGAACAGCCGCGACCGGGACGGTGATTCCTTCACCGGGTCGTGTCCTTCCGCGTAGTACTTCGAGTCCAGCACTGCTAGCGTCTCCTCGCCCTCCTGCAGGGCGTGGTCCGGTTCGTGGTAGATCTGACCCTCGCCCTCGAACGGGTTCACGGACGGTGATCGGACGGGAGTCACGTCGTCGAGGTCGCCGAGGTGGTCGTAGGACGTGATATACGAGAGCTCGCGCTCGATGACGACCTGGGAGTACTGCTCGAACAGCGACTCCATGTTCAGGACGTAGTCCACAACCAGTTCTCGCGGGCCGTCGCGGAGTTGCTGGCCGAGCGACGACGACATCACCGCCTTGGCGACGTCGAACGCCTTCTGGTAGTACCGTCGCTGCTTCGGAAGGTCGTTGAGCGAGAGGCGTCGATACGCGTCCATCCGGTCTAACCCGCTGCTGACACCCATACTCTCCAGACGCTCTACCTCCCGATGCACTTCCGAGAAGATGCGGTCGTACGCGGGGTGGTCGTTCTCGTGGGAGTTCTGGCGGAAGAGTCGAAGCAGCGTCTTGCCAGCGAAGTGGAGCAGCGAGTTCGCGGCGTTGTCGTACTCGGTCTCGTTGCGGATCCAGTGTGGCTCCAGCGTCCCACGCGCGTGGTTGAGGAGTGTCTGTTCGACGTCGATCTCCCCCCGGCCGTCAAGACTGTCGAGCCGTCGGATGACCAAGTCGCGGATGTACCCTTGCCGGTGAATCGTCTCTAACCCGTCGAGGTAGTTGATCGCCAGCACCACGAAGACGTCGTCGAGATGGATGTCGTCGGAGAGGAAGTCCTGGAGCGGAATCCCGTGGTACTCGATGGACCTATTCTGATCGTAGACAGCCAGCAGCATATCGAAGATGTACTCCCAGTCGATCTTCGGATCGACCTGAACCTTCGACGACGGCGTGAGGCTCACGACGCCGATGATGTCCGTCGCCTCGACGTGGAGAACCTCGTTCTCGTCGCCGTCTACGGTGACCGTGACGACCTCGTACTCCTGCTCGCCGTCGAGTGCTGCCTGGCTCTTCGTGAAGACGCCGGGACTCTCTTGTGTGAATGACGCGCGACGAAGCTGCTCCCCGATGGACGACGGACAGCCCTCTATCCGGATCTCCCCGCGCTCGGGGACGTTGAAGGTGTCCTGCCCGTACTGGTAGACTTCGTCAACGGTACTCATTACTCGTAGGAGCCCATCTGGCGTCGTTCCTGTTCGAGTTCCCGTTCGGCGAGCTCAGCCGCAGGGGAGAGATCGAACTCCTCGAACTCTCCGTTCATCGCGCGGTAGTGTTCCGCGATGCGCTCGATCTGCGGGAACGCCGCCGCGTTCAGGAGCCGGGGCACGATGTACGTTCGGAACGCCTGCCCGACCGCGTCTGTCTGGTCGTACTCGTACTCTCCGCCTTCTCGACAGCCGACACCGAGGAAGACTGCGACGTCACGGTAATGCATCGGACCGAACCGCATAATCGACCCTTGCGACGTCGATTCGTGACCGTGGTTGATCCCTTGGTAGTCCCGCTCGAACAGACGGAGGATCGCGTTCTCGTCCAGGTCCGTGTGGTCGGTGACGTGCGTGGTGATCCAGTCTTTGAACAGCTGTCGGCGCTTGTCCTCCTCGTACTCGTCGAGCTCGATCATGGCGAACCGGCGGGTGATTGCGTTGTCGAGTTCGTTCACCGTCCGGTCGGACATGTTCATCGTACAGATGATGTTCACCCGCTCGTCCAGTTCGATGGTCTCACCCTCGTCGGTCTCGAAGATGGTCTGATGGGGGTTCTCGATGGCGGTGTACAGCGGGCCGAAGATCTTCGAGATGTCTGCCCGAGTGATCTCGTCGAGGATGACGCCGTACTCGACGTCGAACCGGCGTGCACGCTGAACGGCTTCGGACACGCACCCGAGTTTCGTCCGGTAGCTCAGCGAGTCACCGGTGTAATCCGGACTGATCCCACCGATGATGTCCGACGGCGTCCACGAGGGTGTCGCGGTGTTGAGGGCATATCCGATGCCAGTCTCGCGTGCAAGCTGCTTGGCGAACGTCGTCTTCCCCGTACCGGTTGGCCCGTACAGGACGACCGGCTTCCCGGCGTCGAGCGCGACTTTGGCGTTACGCTCCACGTCGTTCGGGACAAGTATCTCTGCAGGTGTTTCGTCACCGCGAAGACTCACGACACGCTTGAGGCGATCTGAGGCCAGCGGGGACTCAAGCACAGCACGTCGGACCTGTCCCAGCCCACGCTCCCCATCGTGGATAACGTCGAGTTTCTCGTCCTCGATCAGAAACTCCAGTACGTCTTCGTTCTCTGCATTCTGGATCGCTTCGACGACGTCGTCCGTTACCCGGCGGAGAATTCCGACTTCGTCTTTCGCATCCTCAAGCGTGTAGTCGTCCGACGAGTCACTCATTATCGGATAAAGGTAGTGGGAAGTATATAAAATCCCTTCAGAAAACGACGATGAGAGTGGCAGATTTGGTGCGCTGGCAACCCGCACGACCGGACCAACTGGCCCGAGCGGACGTGTTGTCTGTCGCTTGTACAGGGTTTTGACGGAGGATTTGTCCCATGCCGTCCGTGGGTCACACTGCGTGCAGATTGGGTCTGCAATGATTTCTTCGTAATGCGGGGCCAGGAAGTTGGCGACACCCAGAAGCACACCCACTTTCGGCAAAAAAGAGGACGAATAACTGGTAATACGCGTAATACTGAATAGTTTTGCAAGCGACTTTAAGTAAACGACCCATATCCCGGTGTGCAATGAATCGAGCTGTTGACGACGAACCCAGCGACCGGCCCCGCACGCCGAATCACATCGATGCAATCATCGAGAAAAACACGCCCTCTGTCGATGAGTCCCGAGAAGTCGAGGTCAACCGTACCGAAGACTGGGGGACGATAGGCGTCCCGCTGTTTCTGACTCCTGAAGAGTTGGAGACGCAAGGGATCGACCCGGAGACGACCGACAAGGTCGTGGTTCAAGTCCGAGACGGCTTCGTGCTCATCGATTCAAAATGAAACCACAGCGGGTGTACAGGCGTACGGAGGTGGGCGATGGCTGAGAGCAAACACGCGGCGACATATCCCACTCAGCAACAGTACACCCGCTGGAAAAACCGGGCCGACGAGTTAGGGATGTCCACCTCGGAGTTCATCGAAGCGATGGTCGAGGCAGGGTTGAAGAAGTTCGACGCTTCAGTCGCCCCGGACGAGACGAACCGTGAGCTTCGGAAACAGCGAAACGAGCTGAAGGACGAACTTGACCGCGCACGTGATCGCATTCAGGAGTTGGAAGATGCGGTCTACCACGGTGAACGGCGGACAATCAAGGAATACGTCCGGGCGAACCCCGGCGCAGAGTACGATGAAATCATCCGACACGTGATGCGGACCGTTCCGGAACGAGTCACGACCCATCTCGACGATATGGAAGGCCAAGAACTCCTCTTTGACGACGACCGGTACTATCCGACCAATAGCGGGGGTGAACAGTAATGCCACGGGCGAACGTTGAGACGCCAGAACGACCCGACGACGCTCCCGGCCGACGTGATGTGGAGTACTGGTTGGGGGTGTACAAATCGATTGAGGAGGTGCCGACCCGGTATCGATTGGAAACGTTCGAATCCCAATTCAGGGACCAAGACACGTGGAGTGACTACCTGGCGACGCGAGATGACCTCGCAGAATCGACGAAGAAGAACTCGTGGTATCCCTGTGGAGACCGCTTCAAGCGGTTTATGCGCGAAGAGGTGGGGCGACATCACGCGCTCGCGCGTCCGGATGACATCGACGCGTACCTCCAGCACATCAGGGATGGCGGATATTCGATCAAAGTCACAGAACGGTCCCACAATACGGTGTACTACCAGCACCTGTCCCCACTGAAGACGTTCTTCCGGTGGTTAGTGCACCACGCAGACTACCCACATGTCTACAATCCAGTGCTGATGGCGGCGCACAGCGGCGATATCACTCGTAAACTGTGGTATTGGCAGACAGACTACAAACCAGACTACGCGGAGAGAGACGAATGACCGACAGTAAAGAGCGTCACGAAGAGATCGCAGGGACCTTCAACCGGACATCCGATCCGCTCGCAAAGTACAACGACAAGTTTCAGACAATCGATTCAGATCCGTTTCAGCTCTGGTTGGACGACGTGGTCTATTCGAAGGACTACGTCGATGACACCATTGTCGCCATCGAACGGCGCGTTGATCAGTGGTGTAACTACATCTGGATGGAGTACAACCGACATCCGGCGGTGCCATCGACGTCGCACGTTGTCGCTTTCGCCCAGCACTATCTGAATGAACACGACAATAACAGGGGAACCGTTGCAGCGAAGCTCTCGACGTTGAATCAGGCATACGAGTACTTCCAGACGGAGCCCGCCTTTCCACATCCGAAGGACTTCAACCCATTCAAAGCAGCCAAAAACCGGATAGACCTCAGTGGAGAAGCGCCGAAAGATCAGTATCCAATCCCCCTCGACGAGCTGCGAGAGTTTATCGACACCGAGGTGAAGCACACCCGGGATCGGGCGCTGATCGTCATCCAACTCAAACTGGGCCTGCGAGCATCAGAGGCTTCGAACATCAAACTCAGCGAGATCCATATCACCAACTCCGAGCTGCACGATCACTACGACGAGTTCGGGACGCACCCGCTGCTTCAAGGGCGACCGAACGCCGTCTACATCCCGCATGGCCGTGACCGAAACAAGTCAAAGCGACCTCGGGTGCTCCCACTTGATGAGGAGCTCCGCCGGGTACTTCTCCAGTACTTACTCTGCAGACCGGACAACGGGCGTCCCTGGTTGTTCTTGTCGAAATCCGGCGGGAAGAAGATGGACCACACCAACATCAACGATGTCTGGAAGAAGTACTTCCGCCCCGAATACGGGCCGACAGAGCAATACAGTGGAGTGAGTTCTCACTACGGGCGTCACCGATTCACGACGTGGTTCCGTCTCGATAAAGGATGGAAGCGTCCTCGTCTCAAGTACCTCCGGGGGGACATGCAGAGTAGCGGAGAGCTGGACCCGACAAAGGAAGCTATCGACTCATACATTCACGCCCGATATGAGAAAATCGAGGAAAAATTTCGGAGAGATATCTACAAGCTCGGGATTTGAAGGTTCCTATGCAACGCGTACACTGTGTAGTTCAGATAGTTCCTCTAATCATGCGAATGTGGATCTCCTTCAGACCATCTACTGCCCGTTTCGTCTTCTCCACCTCCTCCAGAAGCGTCCCGTCTTCTGAGACGTACCGATGTTCGTGTAGTGAGTGAATGATTTCGTTCCTCGCGGACCGGGCGCGTTTCAGGTTCCCCTTCAGCACGGAGTTGATGACCCCACATCGGTACAGCAGTTCCTCTCGATGCCATTGCTGTAATCGCTCCCGGAAGAAGGCATACGCAGACTCTGATTGTCATTCTTCATCAACCAGAGTCATATACAGAAGTTCGGCTCTGTTGAAATCCTCAATGGACAACATATTCTGGCGGAGGTCGTTGAGTACAGCCATCGTACGTACCGCGAGCGAACGGAGTGAGCGAGCGGGCCGACGACCGAGTGGCAGGCGGCGAGGCCGCCTGAAGCGAGGGAGGAGTGTTTTTGGTCCAGCTTTTGCCGAGGGCTGCCGAAGGCAGCCCGCAGCGCAAAAGGTGGATGTGCACACCTACTTAACGGTCGTTTCAGCGACTGGAGTGTTGTACTAATAGGGTTTCAACAGAGCCAACCCTGCAGTACGTACTCTCGGACACGTCGAAAAAACTTTACCCCGCGTCCAGTGTCGACAACCATGTCCAGCGACAACCAGGACGACGCGGACGAGGACAAGGACGAGCTCCTCACTCGTACCACCGAGCGATACACGGATATCAGCACTAGGGAGACCGACGACGGCACGTACGGCGGGGTAGATGAGGGATTCGATGAGGACTGTAACCTCTTCGGCGACACCGACGAGGCCGGGTCGTCAATGTCAATGCTCGATTTGGCGAGATCACACAGCCGTGGGGAGATTACGATACGGCAGATCGCCAGCCTCACTGGACTGTCCACAGAGGACGCATACGACCAGATCGCGGAGCTGTACGAGACTCACGACCTTGGTGACGACGACTCGACCCCGACGACAATCACCCCCTCAGATCCTCCCTCAGATCACGCCGACGAGACCTGCGACACCGACAACGACCATAGCAACCCCGAGTAGCAAAATCCCGGCTTGCCGCGCTCCGACAACCGATCTAACACCCCGGGTCATATTGAGATGGAAGACTCGAATCCCCTTAATAACCAGTCACGAACACGCCGAGTACCACCGCCCGCGAAACCGCGGTGCTGGGTACGTGACCGGGACCCCGTTGACGAGGGACCGGTGTCACAGATATTCTCTATATCTAACGATTACACCGACCCCATCCTGTTGGCGAAAGAGTATTTCAACAGAGCCAGAAGTTCGGAACTGAAGTATTCGATAATTGATGAACCGGTTGTGAAATACTGAACCAGCCGGGTGCTGGCTTCTTCGAGAAGATAGGAGACGCCGTCCGGTCCCACATCTGCCGCAGTATCCCTTTCCAGGTCCACGCTAAGGAACTGGTAGATGTCGTTGAACTCCGCGGTCGCCGGTTCCCCCATATAGCCGTACTGTTCATATTCCCCGTCTTCGTTTTCTGTATCAGAGTCGTCGGGCATACTTGTCTGGTCGCCTGTCTGTCGGTTAGGTCTTCTCCGAATCTATGGTAGATTTCTCCCATTACCGCGCGTTCGGCGTCCCCGACGACGACGCGGCCTTCGAGGAAGCCGCGAACGACCTCATGCCGGCCGGCGAGTCCCGCGTCTGGAACAACGCCGTGATGGAACTCGGCGGCGTGGCCTGCGGGAAGTCGCCGGACTGCGACGCCGCCGGCTGTCCGTGGCGCGAGTGGTGTGGCGCCTACCAGACCGGGGACTTCACCGCGCCGGACGTGCCCGAACAGCCCAGTTTCGAGGGGAGTCGCCGGCAGTTCCGCGGGCGGGTCGTTCGCGTTCTCAGTAACCACGGCGAGACGGACCTCGATACGCTCGGCCACAGAGTTCGCGTGGACTACACGCCAGACGGTGAGCACGGACGCGAGTGGCTCCGAGGGCTCCTCTCGGAGCTGGCTGACGACGGGTTGGTCGAGGTCGAGGGGTCCGGCGACGAGCAAGTCACTCGCTTGGGGTAGGGACGAGTTGGAACCGTCGAGCCCGCAGCGCACGACCGAGGTGTCGTGCAGAGTTTAGACGACCGACCGGCTGGCCGAGCGCGTGGCGGACGACCGGGCGTGAGCGCGGTCAGTCGTCGACGGCGGCTTCGGCCCCCGGAGGGTCGACGTCGCCGACCTGGGTGTGAACGACGACGGCGCCGGCAACGGAGAGGAGCGCCGCGACGACGAACGGCACGTCGAACCCGTAGCGAGCGAGCGGCCCGGCGACGATTGGCCCGACGCCGGCGCCGAGACCGAACGCCATCGTGAGCACGGAGAGCCTCGTGGCATCGTCGCCCCCCGAGGCGTAGTCTCCGGCGAGCGCCAGCGCGGGACCGAACGCCATCGCGGCGCCGACCCCCTGGACGCCACGGAGGACGGCCATCTCGACGGGCGTCGCGGCGAACCCCTGTGCGACGAGCGCCGGTGCGGCGAGGACGAGGCCGGCGACGACGAACCCTCGTCTGCCGAACCGGTCGGAGAGCCGGCCGGCGACTGGCTGCGTGAGGACGAACGCGGCGACGAAGACGCCGAACTCGAGGCCGAACGCTTCGGCGCCCTGTCCGAGGCGGGCGTTGATGGCGGGCTCGATGGACGCGAAGAGCGCGATGCCGAGCGCGACGACGAACGTGGCGAGCCCGAGCGCGAAGACGGGGTCGAGGCCGCCGTCGCCGTCGAAAACGGCGATGTTCAGGTCGTTCGCGGCTGCAGCGCTCGTGCTCTCGGGGTCGCGGACGAGTGCGACGACGACGACGAGGCCGACCGCGGCGGCGACTGCAGCGACGGCGAACGACGCGCCGAACCCGGAGACGACGTGCCCGAGGACGTCGTAGGAGCCGCCGCCCACGAGGACGCCGCCGACGACCGGGCCGAGGCCGAACCCGACGAGGCGGAGGGCGTTGAAGACGCCGAAGTTGACGCCGCGGTCGTCCGGCGTGCTGTACTCGTTGATGAGCGCGACGCTCGCGGTGACGGTGGCACCGACGCCGAGCCCCTGGACGGCGCGGACGGCGAAGAGTTCGAGGTACGTGTGCGCGCCAGCGAACGCGGCGTTCGTGACGGCGAGGACGACGAGGCCGCCGAGGACGAACGCGCGGCGCTTCCCGGCGCGGTCCGACCACCGGCCGGCGAACGGCTGGACCGCGGAGTCGAAGACGCCGAACGCGGCGAGGATGGCACCGCTGACGACGGCGACGGAGAGCCCGAGTTTCGGGCCGCCGACGCGCTCGCTGGCGACGTAGAGCGGCAGGACGACGATCAGCAGGGCGTTGCCGAACGAGTCAGCGAGCCGCGCGGCCCCGAGCGCGAGCACGCGACGGTCCAGACTCACCGGTCTGTCCTCCCCGTGTGCATGCGAGCCGATTGCCGTCGCCGACACTAAGCCTCCGCGGATTCGATGCTCTCGACCGTGGATTACGCGCCGGACGCGAACACGGTCGCTCGTCTCCGGCGGTCGCGGTCGGTCCCGGGCGTCTCGGTGGCGCGAGGCGGTACGCCGCCAGGTGCCGCTGGGGGCTCGCGAGCGCGACGAGCGGAACCTCGATTCGCCGCGCCGCTATCTACTGCCGTGCGAGCACCGTCACGGTGACCCGCCCCCGAGCAGCGTCGAGTAGAGGAGCCACACGTTCAACACGACGACGAGCCCGACGACGAGGCCGAGACCGTACGTCGTCGTGCGACGGTTCGTGAACGGCCCCATAATCTCCTCCTGGTAGGTGAACCAGAGCAGCGGTATCAGGACGAACGGCAGTTCGAAACTCAGCGCGACCTGCGAGGCGACCAGCACGCTCGTCGGGTCGAAGCCGGCCATCACGATAGCGATGCTCGGCACGAGTGTCACCGACCGGCGGAGCCAGACGTTCAGGTTCGTGTCGAGGAAGCCGTCCATGACGGTCTGTCCGGCCATCGTCGCCACGAGTGACGACGAGAGACCGGCGGCGATGAGCGCGATGCCGAACGCCAGACTGGCGTTGGACCCGAAGACGCTCTGGAGGGTCAGGTAGGCCTCGTTGAGCGTCTCGATGCCGGTGCCCTGGAGCGAGGCGGCGGCCACGATCAGCATCGCCCCGTTGACGAACATCGCACCGAGCAGCGCGACCGACGTGTCGATGCTCTCCAGGCGGAAGTGACGCCGGTGGACGGCCTCGGTGTCGCCCGCGTCCGCGATCAGCCGGTCGCGACGGTCCTGCACGATGGTCGAGTGGAGGTAGACGCTGTGGGGCATGACCGTCGCACCGAGGATGCCGATGGCGACGTACAGCGCCGACGCGTCCGGGAGCGACGGGGTGAGTCCGGTGACGATCTGGCCGGCGTCCGGTCGCGCGAGCACCATCTCGAAGACGAACGCGAGCGCGATCACTCCCACGAGGGACATGATCGCGAACTCGACCCAGCGGAAGCCGCGCTCGTGGGCCGTCCGCACGCCGAGGAGCGCGAACGAGCTCGCGCCCGCCAGGACGGCTCCTGCTGGCAAGGGGAGGTGGAAGATGAGGCTGAACCCGATGGCGGCGCCGATGATTTCGGCCACGTCGGTCGCGACCATGGCGAGCTCGGCGGCGGCCCAGAGCACCCAGACGAGCGGCCTCGGGAGCCGCTCACGGCAGAGCTGTGCGACGCCCTTCCCGGTGGCGATGCCGAGCTTGGCTGTGACGACCTGGATGCCGATCGCCATCAGGCTGGCGAGGACGATGACCCACAGCAGGGCGGTGCCGAACTGGGCGCCGCCGGAGATGTTCGTCGCCCAGTTCCCCGGGTCCATGTAGGCGACGCTGATGATGAACCCTGGACCGAGATAGTAGAGCAGTTCTCGCATCGAAATCGAGGCGTTCGCTCCCGACTCACCGTCTGTCATGTCGACTGCGTCGTGGTAGGCGGCCCCGAGAGAAGTAAATTATGGTCTAATCCCATATTTTGACGCGTCTAATTCATGGGTGTCGTCGGACCGGTCCGCGTCTCACCAGTACCGCGAGGGCGGTTTTCTCAGCTCTGAACGGCCGGACTGCCGGATTGCGGCCCCGCCGACTGTTCCTGCCTCGACACCGGCCGGAGCGGGGCGGGGCGGCGATTCCACTGCCGGAGTGAAAAGCGGCGTCGACGGATTCCAGCAGCCGGTGTCCCCGATTTAGAGGTTCGCGAACGCCTCGTCGACGAGCTCGCCCGTGGTGGCGACGATGTCCGCCATCTCCTCGTCGTCGTCGGCCATCCCGACGAGTCGCGCGATGCGCATGATGGAGACGTGGTAGACGCGCTGCCGGCCGGGTTCCTCCTCCCAGACGACGACGTTGCAGGGCATGAGCGCCCCGAGCTTGTCGTCGGTCGCGTCGAGGGCGCGGTCGGCGACCTCGGGGTTGCAGGCGCCCAGCACGTAGTAGGGGTCGCGGTCCGCGTCGACTTTCTCGTTCAGCATCTCGGACGGCGAGAACTCGACGGGGATGCCGAAGCCGGCGTCGGTGAACACGTCACGGACGTGTTCGACCGCAGCCTCGTGGTCCATCTCGAGGGTCGCCTGTGCTTCGCCGAAGTCCGCCGGGTCGATCTGGCTCGGGTCGATTGGGAGCGTCATTCGTGTGCTGTATTGGGCGTTCGGGACAAAGACTCTTCGGGAAGGGGCGGCGCGGCGTCGTTCGGGCGCGGTGGGGACACGAGACAGGGCGTGACGCGTGTCTCACGACCTTCGGGCCGTCTCTCCGCCCTCGACGAGCGGGAGCAGACGTCCGTCGAGTAGTTGGCGGCTCTCTGGGCGCGACTCGACGTCGGGTATTGTGCCGACCCACCAGAATAGTATTGTGGCATCTATGCAAAATAGATAAGTCGGAGGAGAGCGAAAGACCGGGTGATGTCTGAAGACCTCGAAGCGATTCGGCGACAGAGACTGACGGAGCTCCGTGACCGGGCCGGGAACGAGACGGCCGGTGGGCCGGACGCCGAGACCCCGTCGGAGCCGGTCGCAGTCGACAGCAGCGCCGAACTGACCGAGACTGTCGACGAGCACCGCGTCGTCCTCGTCGATTTCTACGCCGACTGGTGTGGTCCCTGCCAGCTGCTCGAACCGGTCGTCGAGACGCTCGCCGCGGAGACCGACGCGGTCGTCGCGAAGGTCGACGTCGACGCCAACCAGGAGCTCGCGGCCCAGCACAGCGTCCGGGGCGTTCCGACGCTCGTCCTGTTCGCGGACGGACAGCCGGTCGAGCGACTCGTCGGGATGCAGCCCGAGACCCGGCTCCGCTCCGTGGTCGAGGACCACACATGACCCGAACGAGCACGACCAGCGACCCCTCCGGCTCGGCCGCCAGTCGGCCCGCCGACCGACCGGTCACGGCCGTCGCGGAGGGCCTCGAATCCACACTGGCCGAGAACCTCGGTGAGACGCTGGTCGGCATCGCCACGTTCGACGACGACGAGTACGACGTGGTCTACCGGGACGACGCCGTGTCGGCACAGTACTCCGACTCGGACGTCCGGGCCATCCTGGAACACATCCAGCTGGACGCAATCGGTGCCGCCGCGTACGAGGACCACCACGGGCAGTCCCTCGACGCGACCGTTCGCGTCTACGACACTCTGGTCACCGTCTCGGTGCCAGTCACCGAGGCTGCTGGCGTCGTCGTCGTGCTGCGGGCCGACGGCTCTCACGACCCGTACTCGGTGGTCGAGGCGGTCCAGCGCGCGGCGTCATAGGGGCGATGGCGCGGCCGGTCGCGGCGCGCGTGCGACGACTGCTCACTCGAGCCCGCGGGCGCCGCCAGTGCCGGGCGTGTCGGTCGTCTGGCTGCGACCCCGCCGTCTCCCACAGCAGACCACAATATTGCACAATTCGCGAAATACTTTTGATTCTGCCGTGCCAACGACACGACATGAGCGACACGTTCGTGGTCGTCGGCGGCGACGCTGCGGGGATGAGCGCCGCGAGCAAGGCCAAACGCGAGAACCCGGACCTGGACGTGGTCGTCTTCGAGAAGGGCGAGTGGGTGTCCTACGCCGCCTGCGGGATGCCCTACTACGTCAAGGGCGAGGTCGACGCCCTCGACGACCTGGTCGCCGTGACGCCCGAGGCGTTCCGCGACGAGCGCGGCGTCGACCTACGGACCGGTCACGAGGTCGTCGACATCGACCCCGAGGCCGAGACCGTCACCGTCGACGGTGGCGGCGAGACGGTCGAGCAGTCCTACGACCACCTCCTCGTCGCCACGGGCGCGAGCGCCGTCGAACCGCCGTTCGACGGCCTCGGCCTCGACGGCGTGTTCACCATCCACGACATGGACGAGGCCGACGCCATCGAGGAGTACGTCACCGAGCGGGCTCCCGACACCGCGGCCATCGTCGGCGGCGGGTACGTCGGCATCGAGATGGCCGAGGCCCTGTCGGCCCGCGGCGTCGGCGTCCGCCTCTACGAGATGCTGCCACGCGTCCTCCAGCCGTTCGGCGAGGCGGTGGCGGACGTCGTCGAGGACCACCTCCGGGAGCAAGGCGTCGAGTTACACCTCGACACCGCCGTCTCGGGCTTCGAGGGCGACGAGCGGGTCGAAGCCGTCGCGCTCGACGACGCGTCCCACCCCGCCGACGTCGCAGTCGTCGGCGTCGGCGTCGAACCGAACACCGACCTCGCGGCGGACGCCGGCATCGAACTGGGCGAGACCGGCGCCGTCGCCACCGACGAGTACGGCCGGACGAACCACGAGCGCGTCTACGCTGCCGGCGACTGCGCGGAGGCGCGACACGTCGTCACCGGCGAGCCGGCCCACGTGCCGCTGGCGCTGACGGCCAACCGCGCCGGCCGGGCCATCGGCCAGACCGTCACCGGCGACCCGGAGCCCGTCGGCGACATCGCGGGGACGGCCATCGTCAAGGCGTTCGACCTCGGCGCCGCCCGGACCGGACTCGTCGACGAGGAGCGGGCGCGGGACGCCGGCTTCGACCCCGTCTCGGTCGCGATATCCGCGCCAACGCGCGCCCACTACTACCCCGGTGGCGCCGAACTCACCGTCACGCTGCTGGCCGACCGGGCGTCCGGCCGACTGCTGGGCGGGAGCGTCGTCGGCGGGGAGGGCGCGAAGCGCATCGACACCGTCGCGACGGCGCTCACGGCCGGCACGACCGTGACCGAGCTCCGGAACGCCGACCTGGCGTACGCGCCGCCGTTCAGCCCCGTCTGGGACCCGGTTCTCACGGCGGCGAAAGTCCTCGACGGGAAGATCGGGCGGGAATGAGCGACGCGACTCCCGCCGAGTACGTCCGGGCGCACCGCGAGGACCTGGTCGCGCTCGCCCTCGACCTGCTCGCAACCGACACGTCGAATCCGCCCGGTGACACGCGGGAGGCCGTCGCCGAAGTCGAGGAGTTCCTCGACCCGCTCCCGGTCGACACGGAGCGGGTCGCGGTCGACCCGGCGAAGCCGAACCTCCTCGCCCGAGTCCCGGGGGCGTCGGACCGGACGCTGCTGTACAACGGCCACCTCGACACCGTGCCGTTCGACGCCGACGCGTGGACCCGCGACCCCCTCGGCGAGCGCGTCGACGACAGCGTGTACGGCCGCGGCGCGACCGACATGAAGGGCGCCGTGGCGTCGATGCTGTTCGCCGTCGAGGCGTTCGTCGCCACCGACACCGAACCGCCGGCCGACCTCCTGTTCGCGCTGGTGAGCGACGAGGAGGTCGGCGGCGACGACGGCCTGTCCGCCCTGCTGGCGGACGGCGCCCTCGAGGCCGACGCCTGCGTCGTCGGCGAACCGACCTGCGAAGCGGGCCGGCACTCGGTGACCGTCGCCGACCGGGGGAGCATCTGGCTGACCCTCGACGCCGAGGGGACGGCCGCCCACGGGTCGCGGCCGATGCTGGGCGAGAATGCCATCGACCGGCTCTACGAGGCGGTCGAGACGCTCCGGGACCGGTTCGGGAGCCGGGCGCTCGACGTCGACCCGGCGGTGCAGCCGATCGTCGAGGAGTCCGTCGAGTACTACGCGCCGACGATGGGCGCGGCGACCGCCCGAGAGCTCTTCGCGACCCCGTCGCTCAACCTCGGCACGCTGGAGGGCGGCGACGCGATCAACAGCGTGCCACAGGCTGCTCGCGCGGGAATCGACATCCGACTCACGGCGCGCGTCGAGACGCCGGCGGTGCTCTCGGAGATTCGGGACTGCGTCGCTGGCTGTCCGGGAGTCGGCATCTCTGACGTCTCGTGGAGCGTCGGGACGATGGAGCCAGTGGACAGTCCGCTCGTCGAGGCCGTCGCGTCGACGGCCGAGGCGGTCACCGGGGAGCGCGTCTACCGCCGGAGCGCGACCGGCGGCGGTGACGCCAAGCAACTGCGGAACGCCGGCATCTCGACGGTGGAGTTCGCGCTCGGGACCGACACCGTCCACGCCCCCGACGAGTACCTCCCGGTCGACTCGCTCGTCGACAACGCCGTCGTCTACGCCCGGCTGCCGGCAGCGTGGGCGACCGGGAGACAGCGGTAGCCGCGGGCTGTGCTGGGTCGTCGGGCCGGCCGGGGGTGGCCGAGTAAGACTTAGGTGGGTGTGTTGTGTAGTTGTGGGTATGAAGAACAACGTTGGGGCTGTCGACAGACAGGCCCGCCTCGTCGTCGGTGCACTGCTGCTGGCCGCGGGACTCGCGTCCCTCGGCGGGCTGCTCGGCCTCGGAACGACGGTCGGCGCCGTTCTGGCGTTGGTGGGCGTCGTCCTGGTCGCGACTGGACTCGTCCGGGTCTGCCTGGTCTACCGCGTCCTCGGCCTCGACACGTCCGACGCTCGGTGAGCGTGGAGCGATTCCGGAACACCGGCCAGCCCGACTGGGACTGGTGGGGGAAGCTCTGGCCGACGCCGGGCGCGACGCTGCGAGAACTCGGCGTCGCGGCCGGAGACTCGGTCGCGGAAGTCGGCTGCGGGAGCGGCTACTTCGCGCTGCCGGCCGCCCGCATCGTCGCCCCGGAGCCCGTGTACGCGCTCGACCTCGACGAGGCGCTGCTGTCCGAACTCGACGCGCTCGCCGACCAGCAGGGCATCGAGAACGTCGCGCCGGTCCACGGTGACGCCCGGGACCTGCCGTCGGTGCTGCCCGAGCGCGTCGACGCGCTCGTGGTCGCGAACACCCTCCACGGCGTCGACGACCGGCGCGGGTTCGTCGAGTCGGCGTTCGACGCGGTCGAACCCGGCGGGCGGCTGGTCGTCGTGAACTGGCGGGACCGGCCGCGGGAGACGACGACCGTGGCGGGCGAGCCGCGCGGCCCGCCGACGGCGCTCCGAATGGCGCCCGAGACGACCGAGGACGCGGTCCGCTCGGTGGCGGCGTTCGCGCTCGAACGGCGGGTCGACCTGCCGCCGTACCACTACGGCGTCGTGTTCTCGCGGTAGTCGACGCGCCGTCGTCGCGTCTCGCGCACTGTTTTCACTATCTTGGAACTACAGTACAATACTAATGGCGCCGGAGCGTACTCACGCCTGTGAGACGCCCATGACCGACATCCAACCCGACGAGACGGTCGACGCCCGCGGCGCAGTGTGTCCCGGCCCGCTGATGGACCTCATCGGCGCCATTCGGAGCGCCGAGTCCGGCGACGTGGTCCGGCTCCTGAGTGACACCGACGGCTCGCTCACCGACGTCCCCGAGTGGGCCGAGGAGGCCGGCAACGAACTGCTCTCCGTCGAAGAGCTCGACGACCACCACGCGTTCTACGTGGAGAAAACATGACCGACCACATCGTCGTCCTCGGCGGCGGGACCGGCGGCACGGTCCTCGCGAACGACCTCGCCGACCGGCTCGAGCCGGAACTCGACGCCGACGACGTCCGCGTCACGCTCGTCAACGACGACCCCGAGCACGTCTACAAGCCGGTCTGGCTGTACGTGCCGTTCGGCCAGCGCGAACCGGCCGACGGCCGACGGCCGCTCGACGAGCTCGTCGACGACGCGGTCGACCTGCGAATCGGCCGCGTGACCGGCATCGACACCGACAGCCAGCGCCTCCGGTTCCGCGGCGCCAACCCGGCGGTCGACTACGACTACCTCGTGGTGGCGACGGGGTCGACCCTCGAACCGGACCGCGTGCCCGGGCTCGCGGATGGGGGCCGCGACTACTACAGCGAGTCCGGCGCGTCGGCCCTCCGCGAGGAGCTGCTGTCGTTCACGGAGGGCGAACTCGTGTTGAGTGTCGTCGGGACGCCGCACATGTGCCCGGCGGCGCCCCTGGAGTTCGTGTTCATGGCCGACGACTGGTTCCGCCAGCGCGGCCTCCGAGACGACGTCGACATCACCTACACGTACCCGATTCAGCGCGTCCACGGCAACCCCCACATCGCCGAGTGGGCCAAACCCATCATGGACGAGCGCGGCATCGAGGTCGAGACGTTCTTCAACGCCGAGTCGGTCGAGCCCGACGCGGAGACCGTCACGTCGATGGAGGGCACCGAAGTCGACTACGACCTCCTCGTGACGATTCCGCCCCACGGCGGCGTCGACCTCGTCGCGGACGCGGGGCTCGGTGACGACGGCTGGGTCGACGTCGACAAGCACACGCTCGAAGCCGAGGCCGCCGACAACGTCTACGCGCTCGGCGACACCGCCGACACCGGCGTCCCGAACGCGGGCAGCGTCGCGCACTACCAGGCCGGCGTCGTCGGGCAGCGCCTCGCCAGCGAGGTTCGGGGGCGGCCGGCGACCGCGACCTACGACGGGAAGACGCTGTGCTTCATCGAGACGGGGATGGACGCGGCGTCCTTCGTGGAGTTCGACTACGAGCGCCCGCCGTCGCCGGCGCCGCCGTCGGAGAAGCTCCACTGGTCGAAGCTGGCGTACAACGAGTCCTACTGGCTCACCGCACGGGGGCTGCTCTGACCATGTCCGAGCAGCAGAACCCCGACCGCGCCGACCTCGAAGCGGCCATCGAGCAGCACCCCGAGGCCGTCGCCGAGTTCGTGGACCACCTCGACGCCGTCAACGAACTGCTTGAGGTGCTCTCGCTGGGCGAGAGCGCGCTCGACGACGAGATGGTGCGGGAGCTCTCGGCGACGGGGTCGACGCTCGCCGAGTCCGCGGACGGGCTGGCGACCGACGAGACGGTCGCGCTCGCCGAGACCGTCGGGGAGAACGGCGAGGACCTCCGGGACGCGCTCGACACACTGCTCGCGCTCCAGCGCAGCGGCACGCTGGACGAACTGGCCGAGGTCGCCGAGGTCGGGTCGCTGGCGACGGCCGCCCTCGACGACGAGATGGTCCGGTCGCTGGCGGGCACCGGGTCGGCCCTGGGCGAGGTCGCTCAGACCGCGTCCGACGACGACACCCGGGACGGCATCGAGACGCTGCTGGAGGGCGTCGGCGAGGCGGAGCGCGAGCCGCCAGAGCAGGTCGGTCCCGTCGGGCTGCTCCGTGGGCTGCGCGACCCGGACGTCCGGTACGGGCTCGGTTACCTGCTGGCGCTCGCGGGCGCCATCGGCAGGGAGCGCGCCGCCGACGAGTCGCGCTGACGACCGGCGCCAGTCCGGGCTGTCCGTCCAGCCTCGCTCCTGTATTGTGCACTGTGGGCAAGACTATTAACGGGTCGGCGCGTACGCCACTCCATGCCGATACAGGCCTCGGAGCCGACCAGTGTCGTCCCGCTCCGCGACGACGACATCGAGACGGTCGTCGCCACCGGCGGAGTCGCCCTCGTCGAGTTCTACGCGGAGTGGTGTGGCGCCTGCCAGCGGATGGCGCCGGCCCTCGACGCGGTCGCCACCGACACCGACGCGACCGTCGTGACCGTCGACGTCGAGACGCACCTCGAGACCGCCATCGAGTTCGGCGCCCAGCGCGCGCCGACCGTCGTGCTGTTCGTGGACGGCGACCCCGTGAAACACCTCCGCGGCGCACAGGACGAACAGACGCTCCGCGACCTCGTCGCCAGGTACAGTGACTGACTCCCCGACCGACCCCCCGGCGACGCCCGCAGACCTCCGCGCAGACACGCCCGCTCTGCAGGAGACCGCCTACATGAACTTCGGCGCTCACGGCCCCAGCCCGCGGGCCGTCGTCGAGGCCGCCGAGGCGTTCCTGCGACGCCACGAGTACGACGCGTCCGCACAGCACGACCCCTACGAGGTCGCGTTCGACACGTACGACCGGACCCGGGAGCGCATCGCCGACTTCGTCGGGGCCGACGCCGACGAGGTCGCGCTCACGGAGAGCACGACCGCCGGTATCAACGCCGTCGCGACCGCCGTCGACTGGCAGCCCGGCGACGTCGTCGTCCGAACCGACCTCGAACACCCCGCCGGGGTGTTGCCCTGGCAGCGCCTCGAACGCGAGGGCGTCGAGGTCCGGGTCGTCGAGACGGAGGACGGCCGCATCGACCGGGACGCGTTCGCCGACGCCGTCGACGGCGCGCGGCTGGCGTGTTTCAGCGCCGTGACCTGGACCCACGGCACTCGGCTGCCCGTCGCCGACCTCGTCGAGGCCGCCCACGACGCCGGCGCGTTCGCGCTCGTCGACGCCGTCCAGGTACCGGGGCAGCTCCCGATGGACGTCAGCGAGTGGGGGGCAGACGCCGTCGCCGCGGCCGGCCACAAGTGGCTCATGAGCGTCTGGGGCGGCGGCTTGCTCTACGTCGACCGCGACGCCGCCGACGAGCTGGCGCCCGCGACGGTCGGCTACCGGAGCGTCGAGACGCCGACCGCCGACCCGATGGCGTTCGCTGCCGGCGCCCGCCGGTTCGAGGTCGGGTCGGCGAACCCGGCGCCGCACGTCGCGCTGGCGGAAGCCATCGACCGCATCGACGCGGTGGGCGTCGACCGCATCGCGGAGCGAATCGAGCGGTTGGCGGGTCGGCTCGCAGCCGGCGTCCCGGACGACCGGCTGCTCAGTCCCGCCGCGCCCGAATCGGGGCTGGTGACCGTCGACGTCGACGACCCCGAGGCGACCGTCGAGCGGCTCGCGTCGGCGGGGTTCGTCGTCCGGTCGCTGCCCGCGCCGGACGCGATTCGGGTGTCGGTCCACGCGGTCAACACCGAACGCGAGGTCGACGGGCTGCTCGACGCGCTGGCGCCGGAGTGGAACTGACCCGGGAGCGCCCGGTGGCGTCGCTGGCGCGGCGTCGAGAGCAACGATACCGAGCCGAAGCCGGGACCGCGCTCAGACGAGGAGCTGGATGTCGGCCTCGGCCATGTCCTGGAGCGCGGTGGCGGCGCCGACGCCGGTCGTGACGCCGTCGTAGAAGTCGTCCTCGTCGTAGCCCATCAGGTCGATGGTCATCTGGCAGGCCTGGAACTCGACGCCCATGTCGAGGCTGGTCTCGAGGAGCTCCTCGATGGTGGCGGTGTCGTTGTCCTCGATCTTCTGTTCCATCATCGAGGTGGTGACGCGGTCCATGCCGGGGAGCGCGCCGACGACGTTCGGGACCGGCATGTTGGGGTTGCCGACCGAACTCAGCTTGAGGTCGCCGGACTTCTCCTCGTGGAGGATGTCCAGCCCCCAGAACGTGTGGAAGACGGTCACCTCGTAGCCGAACGCGGCGGCGGTGCTGGCGAGGATGAGCGGCGGGTACGC
>Ga0207850_100146_pt1 | contig 71182 bp, 73 predicted proteins | sample 23E2SouthBayCA_FD_187746 | JGI IMG/M metagenome (GOLD analysis project Ga0207850, IMG submission 187746) | Aerobic enrichment media microbial communities from Eden Landing Ponds, California, USA - A23 E3 (3) (SPAdes) | ecosystem: Environmental > Aquatic > Marine > Unclassified | place...
ACAAGCACCGCAGGCGAGCAACGCGAGCCGAGGAGCGCAGCGAGTCGCAGCCGCCGAGCGGGCAGGGGGCTTTCACGGCGTTCGTAACTCCGGTTGCCGAGAAACAACCACGACTCTACTCAACGACGAAGAAGAATACCGACCCGTCCCCAACTACACCGCGTCCTCTTCCTCACGCCCACCGAGCCCGCGCCGATCACTGCTCAAGTCGATATCCACGTCCGCCAGCAGCTCCTTCGCTTCCTCCCGCTTCTCCTGGTGCTCTTCGAGGAACTCCGCCATCAGCTCCGCGGCCTGCTCCTTGCAGCCGCCACAGAGACGCTCGCCCCCGGCACACTCCTCGTACACCCGGGTCGCGAACTCGTCGTCGCCCTCCGCGAGCAGGTAGGCGTACAGCTCGTACACCGGGCACTCGTCCGGCTCTCCGCCCAACTCCCGCTGCTCCTCGGCGGTCGTCCGGCCGCCCGTCGCGGCGGACTTCACCTTGTCGTACCCGTCCTCGGGGTCGTCGAGGAGCGAGATGTGCGAGGCGGGGATCGAGGAGGACATCTTCCCGCCGGTCAGCCCCGTCATGAAGCGGTGGTAGATCGACGACGGCGCCTCGAACCCGTAGCCGTCGTGTTCGATCTCGACCGCCTGCGCGATCTCCCGAGCTTCCTCGCGGTCGAGGTCGAAGCTGTCGATGTGGGCGTCGTAGCGCCGCTTCTCGCCGGGAATCTCCTCGATCAGCGCGTCAAACGCCGCCGCGTTGGCGTTGCGGTCGAGGAAGCGCACGCGGGGGCGGATCGGCTCCTTGCCGCCGTTCTCCAGCTTCTCGCCGAGCGATTCGCGGGTCTCCGCGTCGACGGTCGCGTCGGCGTCGAACTCCCGGAGATGCTCGGCGGCGTCCTCACACCGCAGATCCTCGGTGTCCACCTCGTCGTCCGCGTCCAGCGCGTCGTACAGATCACGGAACAGCGCCCGCTCGTCGTCGTCGAGTTCGAAGGAAGCGAACGCCTCGGTCACCTTGAAGTAGCGCATCCGGGCGGCGGCGTCGCGGGCGAAGCGGACGTGCGGATCCTGATCCGGCCCGACCGGGATCACCGTCGGCATCGGCTCGTCGAGTTGGGGGTAGAGGATGTCCGCCAACTGCGTCACGACCGACTGCATGTGGCTGACGTTGGTCTCGCCGCCGAAGCCGTAGATCGCCTCGAACTCCGAGAAGTTCGTCGTCGAGCCGATCTCGAACGCCAGATCCTGCAGCACGCGGTTGTCCGACTGCCGGTAGAGCTCGCCCTCTTCGGGGTCGAACCCCAGCGCGATGAAGGAGAGCAGGTAGCTCCGGGCGTGTTCGTCGATCTCGTCCCACGACATCCCCCGGGCGGAGTGGGCTTCGAGGTCGGCGATCAGGCCGTACACCTCGCCGCCCTGCTGCTGGTGCCAGATGAGCTCGTCGAACACCATCTTGTGGCCGATGTGGGGGTCTCCGGTGGGCATGAACCCCGACAGCGCCGCGAACGGCTCGTCCTCTGCCATCGCCTCGGCGACGCGCTCGTACTCGCGGTGGCCGAAGATCGCCCCGCGGCGCATCAGGTAGTGGGGCTCCGGCACCGCCTCGGCGTCGAACTCCTCGATCCCGAACTGCTCGAACAGCTTCGGGTAGTCCTCGATGGTCGAGGAGCCCCACGGGTCGAGGGCGACGTCGTCGCTCGATACGCTGTCGGTGCCCCCGTCTGTCTTCGGTGTGGGTTGGTCCTCGGTCATCGGTGGTCCTCGCCGCTGCTCACGGCGTGATTCGCTCGACGCAGAGCCAATCTATCTCTCCCGTCGGCTCGGTCAGCGCAAAAACCATTCGCTTGCGAACCCCGCCGGCGAGCCGTACGTCGAGTGAGAGTTCGCGGGGGAGGAACTCGTGGTCCGGCTCGACCACCCGGACCAGCTTGTCGGAGTGGCCCAAGTCGGAGACGCCGTCGAACTCCTCGTACACCCGGAAGTCCGCGCCGAACTTGAAGCCGGACTTCGGCACGGCGCCCGCCGCCCGCAGCGACTCGTACGCCGCATACCGCCGGCGGAACCGCTCGCCCTCGATCGCTTCAGCGTGGCCCTGCACCGTCGCGAGATCCAGTTCCAGCGAACCGCGATCCGCGAGATAGGCCGCCTCCAGCAGCGAGAGCTGGAGCGGGCCCGAGTCGGCGTTCCGACCCGCGAGCCGCTGGCCGAAGAAGCCTCCCTCGTACAGCGATTCGGGCGGCTCCCACACCAGCAGCCGGTCGTCCATCAGCGTCGCGTCGAGCGAGTCGGGCAGCGGCGGGTCGGCGGTGCCCGACGGCGAGAGCCACTCCGTGCCGAAGTAGGTGAGTTCGCCGTCCTCGTCGACGATCGCGAGCACGTGCTCGTCGACGCTCGCCGCCGGGAGCGGCGCACGCTCGCCGACGACTCGGAGTCGGTAGGCGATCTCGTCGTCGCTCGGCCCTTTCCCGCGCGGGTAGACGACGAAGTCCGTCGCGTCGTCGATTCCGTCGCCGACCCACCCCTCCCGGGCCGGCGATAGGTAGAAGCCCCGATCGCGGAGGTCCTTGTACACGACGAAGGAGAGCACCGAGTCGGTCCGGGTCAGGAACTCGCGGAACCCCAGCCGGTCGCCGTCCTCGTCGGTGACCGCGTCGAGGTCGCCGCGGTAGAGCAGGTGGGCGGCCTCGACCGGCGCGAGTTCGATCTCGTTCCCGCCGGCCGGGCGGCCGTACCCCCCGGAGTCGTAGAACCGCTGTTTGGCGTCGCCCGGGAGCCGGACCACGCCGTCGCGAAACGTCCCGTCCATGGGGCTACGTCCCCGGGCGGCGGGTATAGGGGCTGTGATCGCCCCCGATCACGGGCCGGCGCAGCCGTCGACCACCCCCTCACGGTAGCGATCGCACGTCCCGTCCAGACACCGCCGGCCCGCGGCCGTCTCGAACACCGGGAGCCCGCAGGGACACTCGCCGACCGCCTCGCCCGCCGGGATCGAGAACGTCGTCTCGCAGTCGGGGTACGCGTCACAGCCGAGGAACGGCCGGTTCCCGCGGTTCACCACCGAGAGCGGTTCGCCGCAGTCGGGGCAGTCCCACCGACCGTCGAGCGCGTCGGCGACGACGTCGGCCAGCGAGTCACACCGCCAGTCCACACAGAGCTCGAACGCCTCGCCGCGCTCGACACGCATCCGCGGCAGCCCGCAGTCCTCGCAGGGCTCGTCGAGCACCGTCGCCCCCGCGGGGAGCCCGTACGCCGCGTCACAGCCCAGACAGGTCACCTCCCCACTCGATCGGACGAGCGCGTCGCCGCAGTCGGGGCACTCCCCCAGCGGCACGCCCGCCTCGCTCGCGGGGTACTCTCGACGGCCCGTCGGCGCCTCCGAGACCACACGAAGCTCCTGCTCGCCGCTCCGGGCCGTGATCGCGAAGGAGTCGCCCTCGGTCTCGGTCGTCAGTTCGTCGGCGCGAGTCAGCCACGCCACGGGCTGGTAGCCGCCGGCGTCGTGGACGAGGACGGTGCGGTCAGGTTTCACCACCACGACCACGTAGCCCCGTTGGGTTCGCTCGCGCTCGCCCTCGAACTCGATCGTGCAGTCGCCCGCGAACAGTCGGATCCGGTCGGTCACGCGCGGGAGTGGCCCCGGCATCGGCCTTGAGCGTCGGCGCGAAACCCCAAACGCGATGGCGCGGGCAACGGTACGGCGACCATGGACGCGCTGCTGTTCGACATGGACGGGGTCGTCGTCGACTCCGAGGACTACTGGCACCCCGCCGAGCGGGAGGAGCTCCTCCCGCAGGTGCTCGACGGGGAACTGCCCGACCTCGACGAGATCACGGGGATGCCGTACCGCGAGATCTACGACTACCTCGACGCGAACTACGAGACGCGAGTGTCGAAGTCGGCGTTCGTCGACCTGTACGACGAGACCGCCGAGACCGTCTACCGGGAGAAAGTGGAACTGCTCGACTGCTTCGCGGCGGTTCGGGACGCCACCCGCGACGCGGGGGTGCCGGTGGGGCTCGTCTCCTCGTCGCCGCCGACGTGGATGAGGTACGTGCTCGATCGGTTCGGTCTGGAGTTCGACCTCGTCCTCTCGAACGACGAAATCGACGCTCCGGGGAAGCCCGAACCCGACATCTACGAGATGGCCGCCGACCGCCTCGGCGTCGATCCGGCGGACTGCGTCGCCGTCGAAGACTCGCGGAACGGGTCGCTCGCGGCCGAGCGAGCGGGGATGGTCGTGGTCGGGTTCCGCGTCGAGCACAACGCGGAGACCGACCTCTCGGCGTGTGACGTGGTCTGTGCCGGGAGCGAGGAACTGCGGGAAGAACTGCTGGCGCGACTGGCGGGCTGAAGCCGAACTACGCCTGCGCCTTCTGCTCGAACTTCTCGCGCACTTTGTCGATCTTCGGCGTCGCGTGCATCGAGCAGTAGGCGTCGTTCGGGTTCTTCGCGAAGTAGTTCTGGTGTTTCTCCTCGGCGCGGTAGAACGTCGAGAGGGGCTGAATCTCCGTCACAACCTCGTCGTCGTAGCCGCCCTCCTCGTCCAGCGCCTCGACGTACGCCTCGGCGATCTCGCGCTGCTGCTCGTCGTGGGGCAGCACGATCGAGCGGTACTGGCTGCCCACGTCCGGCCCCTGTCGGTTCAGTTGGGTCGGGTCGTGGATGGTGAAGAACACCTCCAGCACGTCGTCGTAGCTCAGCACGTCCTCGTCGTACTCGATCTGGACGACTTCCGCGTGGCCGGTGTTCCCCGAGCAGACCTCGCGGTACGTGGGATCCTCTGCGTGGCCGCCGGCGTAGCCGGAGGTCACGTCCTCGACGCCGGAAAGCTCCTCGAACGCCGCCTCGACACACCAGAAGCAGCCGCCGCCGACGGTCGCTGTCTCGGTCATGCCCACACGTAGCGCACGCGAGCGTATGTATGTGGCGCGCGACTGCGTGCCCGCGAGCAAGCGCCGCCCGAGAGCAGAAGTTTAAAGCGCCGTTCGGACCGAGTAGCCGTAAGGAATGCTCCCGCTCCAGGTCATCGACAGTTTCCTGCTCAACTACAACATTGGGCAGATACTGTTGCTCGTGTTCGCCCTGGGAACGCTCGGCCTGCTCGGCCTCGGGTCGAAGAAGGTGCTCGGGCTGCACTTCGGTGCGTTCGGCCTGATCTTCCTGTTGACCCCGCAGGCGATCAACCCCAAGCTCTACCTGTTCCTCGGGCTGGGGCTGGTCGTGATCGCGCCGATGCTGTTCGCGACCGCCGACGAGTAGCGACCGAGCGCCAGCTTTTTCGCGCGAACCACGGTACGACTGCCCATGCGAACAGTCCGCGCGCCGGCCACCAGCGCGAACCTCGGTAGCGGCTACGACACGTTCGGCGTCGCGCTCTCCCACCCGGCGGATATCGTCCGGGTCGAGCGCGCCGATCGCACCACCATCGAGGTGACCGGCGCCGGCGCCCAGTTCATCCCCGAGGACCCCGAGAAGAACACCGTCGGCGCCGTCGCCGACGCGCTCGACGCCCCGGCCCACATCGAGATCGACAAGGGCGTCAGGCCCGCCTCGGGGCTCGGCTCCTCGGCGGCCTCGGCCGCGGGCGCGGCGCTCGCGCTCAACGACCTCTACGACCGCGGCTACTCCCGCGAGGAGCTCGTCCCGATCGCTGCCGAGGGCGAGGCGGTCGTCTCCGGCGCCGCCCACGCCGACAACGTCGCTCCCGCACTCCTCGGCGGCTTCACGATCGCGACCGAAACCGGCGTCCGCTCGGTCGGGACGGACGTCCCACTCGTCGCGTGCCTCCCCGAGGAGCCGATTTCCACCCGCGAGGCCCGCGAAGTCGTCCCGACCCACCTCACGATCGAGGAGCTCGTCACGACCGTCGGCAACGCCGCGACGCTCTCGATCGGGATGTGTCGCTCCGACCCCGAACTCGTGGGGGCGGGGATGGCCGACGAGGTGGTCACGCCCAACCGCGCGGCGCTGATCACCGGCTACGACGACGCCGTCGCGGCGGCCCGCGAGGCCGGCGCCCACGGCGTCACCGTCAGTGGCTCCGGCCCGGGCGTGCTCGCGGTCTGCCCGCCGCAGCGCCGCCGCGCCGTCGCGAGCGCGATGGTGGAGGCGTTCGAGGAGAACGGCGAGGACGCCCGAGCCTATCGGACGTGGACCGGCGACGGCGCGGAGTTCGTCTAACTCAGTCCTCCCGCAGCCGTTCGTACGCGTCGTTCACGTCCTGAAACGTCTCGGCGTCACCGCCCTCGGCGTCGGGGTGGACCTCCTTCACGCGGTCCCGATAGGCCGACCGCACGACCGCCGGGTCGGCGTCGGGATCGACACCCAGTACCGCTGCGGCCTCCCGACGGCCGAGGCTGTCCGCCTCGCGCCCGCTCGCGCGCCGTCGTCCCTTCTGCCGGGCACGCTCGGAGGCACGCGTCCGCTCCCGTCGGCGCCCCTCCGCGCCGGCGTGGCCGGTCCCGGCAGCCTCGCGGCGCGACCGCTCGCTCGTGGTACGTCGGTTCGCCGCCCGCGCTCGGCGCCTCCCGGAAGGGCCCAGCCGGCCGTACTCGCCGAGGGATCCCTCCCAGAGGAGGTAGGCGCCGGCTCCAAAGGGGAGCGCGGCGACGACGAGGAACGGCTGGACCGCGATCGCGGCGATCAGTAACACCGACGCGAGCCCGGTCAGCACGGCCGCGAGGACGACGCCGACCGTGTCGCGGACCATGGTTTCCGTTGGGGCGTGAGCCACCTAAGCCCCTCGCCGGGGGAGCAGAGTACCGCCTCAGCGGTACTGGTTCAGCCGCTTTTTGAGCCGCGCGGCCGCGTCGCCCGCCGCCGCGAAGTACGCGTCCTCGTCGGGCGCCCGTCCGCCGGACGCACCGGAGACTGTGTTCAACCCCACCTCCTCGCCGGCGAAGATGATCCCGCGCGAGGAGTTCACGAGCCCGACGTCGACGGGCCACGCGTCGCTCGACGTGAGCCCGTGCTCGACCGCGGCCTCGGCGTCGCCGCCCTGTGCACCCACGCCCGGAACGAGAAACGGGATCTCCGGGACGATCTCCCGGACGGTTTCGAGCTCTTCGGGCGCGGTCGCGCCGACGACGAGGCCGACGTTGCCGTGCTCGTTCCACGTGTCCGCGAGCGCGGCCACGCGCTCGTACAGCGGTTCGCCGGAAGCGAGTTCGAGGTCCTGCAGGTCCGCGCCGCCGGGATTTGAGGTCCGACAGAGCACGAACACCCCCGCGTCGGTCTCGGCGAGGAACGGCTGGAGCGAGTCCCCGCCCATGTAGGGGTTGACGGTGATCGCGTCCACCTCGTCGAGCACCTCGGCGTACTGCCGCGCGGTGTTGCCGATGTCGCCCCGTTTCGCGTCGAGCAGGACGGGAACGCCCTTTCCGTGAGCGTAGGCGACTGTCTCCCGGAGCGCGCGCCAGCCGTCGGCGTCCTCGTAGAACGCCGCGTTCGGTTTGTAGCAGGCGGCGTGCTCGTGGGTCGCGTCGATTATCCGACGGTTGAACGCCCAGCGCGGCAGCTCGTGGTCGTCGAGGAACTCGGGGATCCGGTCGGTGTCGGCGTCCAGCCCCACGGAGACGACGCTGTCGGCGTCGTCGATGCGGGCGGCCAGGTCGTCGAAGAAGGACATACCGGGAGCGCGCACTGGCGGGGCAAGAAGGCTGCCGTTTCGATCAGTCTGCCCCCTCGTCGTCGGCGTCGGCGCTGCTCGCGGATCGTTCCCCCCCGCTCGCTTCCGAGTCCTCGACGGCGAGATCGTTGCTGGCAGCCTCGCTGCCCGCGGCGACCTCCGCTTCCAGTTCCTCGATCCGGCCTTTGAGCTCGGCGATCTCGTCGCTGTCGTCGCTGCCGCCGACAAAGCGGACGAACAGGAACAGCGCCGCGAGGACGACCGGGACGCCCACCAACAGCGCCATCACGAGGAGGATGATCAGCAGTTCCGGGCCGCCGGGGACTTGGAGGAGCATGACGGGAGCGTGGGCCGGACGAGGCATGGCTCTTTCCCCCGAACGATTTACGCGTGCCGGCCCAGCGTCGGAGCGTGTCGCGTGCCCGTCAGCGTCTCTCCGTCGTCGCCAGCCTCGCCGCGGGACTGCTCGCGCTGGCGCTGTTCGGCTGGCTCGTCGGCGTCGAGCAGGTCATCTCGACGCTGGCGTCGCTCGACCCGCTGCCGTTCGCACTGGGGCTCGTCGCGGTCGGCGGCGGGGTGGGTGCGCAGTTCCTCGCGCTGGCGGCGCTGCTCGGCGTGCGCCCCACCGTCGACGGCGCGCTGGCGTACTTCCGGGGCGTCTACGGCCGACAGCTCCTCCCGGTGGGCAACGTCGCGGGACCGGTGCTGATCGCCTACTCGATGCGTTCGGCGACGGGGATCCCGACCGATCGCGCGCTGCCGGCGACGATCATCGCGCAGGCGGCGACGTTCCTCGGCTCGACCGTCGTCGCACTCGGGGGGACGGCCGCTCTCGTCGCGGGCGGTCGGACCGAGCTGCTCCCGATCGCCGGCGTGTTCGCGGTCGTCGCCGTCGGCTGGGTCGCGCTGGTCGGGGCGCTCGTGGCCGGGGCGGACATCGACAGGATCGTCCACGCCGCGGCGGCAGCGATCAATCGAACGCTCGGGCGGCTCTCCGGACGCATCGCGACGAGGACGAGCCGGGAAGCGATCGGGCGAGGACTGGGGGAGTTCGACGACGCCCGGCGGCTGATCCGGGCGGACCCCGGCCGGATCGTCGCCGCAGCCGTGCTGTCGGTGCTGGGGTGGACGCTGCTCTGCGTGCCCGCGGTCACGACGGGCGTGGCGCTGGGGACGCCGGTCGCGCTGGCAGTCGCGTTCGTCGCCGTCCCGGTGAGCGACTTCCTGAACGTCATCCCGGTTCCCGGCGGTATCGGCGGCGTCGAGGTGGTGCTCGCCGGTACGCTCGTCGTGCTCGGGGGAATCGACCTCGCGGCCGCCGCCGTGATCGCGTTCTGCGTCCGGCTCTGCACGTACTGGTTCGTGCTGCTGCTCGGCGGGACGGCGACGACGCTGCTCTCGGCTCGTGCCGGCGTCGTCCAGTCCTGATGTCCGCGCAGCGACAGAAATATGGGCCGACGGCGATAGCCGTCGGGTATGAGCGATCTGGTCCATCGTGTCGCCCCCTCCAGCGCCCGTGCACGGATGATCCTAACCGGCACACTGCTGGTCGCGGCGATGATCGGCGTGCTCTCGACGACGATGGCGGGCTCTACCGCGGCGATTGTGCTCGCGGTGCTTTTCACCGTCGCGACCGCCGGGCTGGCCGTCTCGCTCGGCCGCGGGCTCGTCGAGCAGGCCGACGCCGCACCCGAGGAGGCGAACCCCGCCGCGAGTGAGCCGTCGGCAGTCGAGGAGACCGCCGACCCGGTCGCGACGCTTCAGCAGCGCTACGCCGAGGGCGAGCTCACCGACGCGGAGTTCGAAGAACGGATGGATCGACTGCTGGACAGTGGCGGCCGGTCCTCGACGGAGCGTGCCGAGCGAACCGAACTGGAGCGCGAACGTTAGCGCCCGTCGTAGACGATCTCGCCGTCGACGACGGTCATCGCCACGTCGATCTCCCCGATCTCCGCCTCGTGCTCCCACGGCGAGCGCTCCAGCACCGTGAAGTCCGCCAGCTTCCCGGCCTCGACGGTGCCCAGTCGCTCCTCGTCGAAGCCCGCGTAGGCCGCACCGAGCGTGTAGGCTCTGAGCGCCTCGGTGACGGGGAGCCGTTGGGCGTCGACCTCGGTGTTGACCGCGTGGTGGACGCCGAGGAGGGGATCCATCGGCATGCAGTCCGAGCCGAACGCGATGGGGGCGCCCGCGCCGTCGAGCAGCGCGTAACGGTTCGTCTCCGTCCGGCGCTCGCCCAGCCGGGAGTCGTAGAGCCCGCCCGGCGTCGCCCACTTGAGGAAGTTCGGCTGCACCGACGCGATCACGCCCATCTCGCCGAAGCGGTCGATCGCCTCGTCGGAGGCCAGTTCGACGTGCTCGACGCGGTGGCGCATCGCGCCGGGGTCCGCAGTTTCCTCGAACGCGTCGAGCACCGCGTCGATCGCCTCGTCGCCGATGGCGTGGGCCGTGACCTGAAAGCCCGCCTCGTCGGCTCGCTGAACGATCTCGTTCAGTTCTTCGGGGTCGACGACCCACGAGCCGTCCTCGTCGGGCGCGTCGTGGTAGGGTTCGGAGAGCTTCGCGGTGCGGCCGCCGAAGGAGCCGTCGGTGTACGTTTTGATCGCTCCCGTGCGGACCATCCCGGAGCCGTGGTTCGTCCGCAGGCCGGTCTCGATCGCCGCGTCGAGGTGGTCCGACCAGTAGTTCAGCCGGACGCGCAGCGAGAGCTCGTCGGCGAGATCCATCTCGCGGTACACCTCGGGCGCGTAGGAGCCCCGGACCATGTCGTGGACGCCGGTGACGCCGAGTTCGTTCGCGCGGGCCTGCGCGGCGGCGACGAGCCGGCCGGTCTCCTCGTCGTCGGGCGCGACCGCGTCGTACAGCACGTCGACGGCCTCCTCGACGAGCACGCCCGTCGGCTCCGCGTCCTCGTAGTGGACGTTCTCGGCGGCCATCTCCTCCTCGTAGCGGTCGATGACGACGCTGTTGACGGAGGCGACGTGCATGTCCTCGCGGAACGCGACGACGGGGCGGTCTTCCGAGACCGCGTCGAGATCCTCGCGATCGAGGTAGCGGTCCTCGGGCCAGCTACTCTCGTCGTAGCCGTAGCCGCGGATCCACGCCGAGTCGTCCGGGCCGTCGGTCTCCGCGGCGCGTTCGCGGAGCAGCGACACTGCCTCGTCGAGGTCGTCGGCCGCCGAGAGGTCGGCGTGAACGAGGTACTTCCCGACGGTCGTCAGGTGCGTGTGGGCGTCGATGAAGCCCGGCAGGAGCACGCGGCCGTCGAGGTCGATCACGTCCGTGTCGGTGCCCGCGAGGAACTCGACGTCGTAGCTCGAACCGAGTCGGACGATCTCGCCGTCGCGGACCGCGACGGCGTCGTACGTCTCGTCGGGGTCGGTCAGCGTGTGGATCTCGCCGTCGAGGAACACGGTGTCGGCGGCCTCGGTCATTGCCGGAGGACGGGCCGGATCGGGCAAAACCGTTCGGGAAGCGGGCGGTCCCGCGGGCACAGCCACCGTGGGACGGGGCGAGCCGACCGCCCGGGATCGGTAACGGTTTGCCCGCGCCGGCGGAACCCGGGGGCATGACCGACCGCGTCGACGCCGACACCGCCGAGGCGCTGGCAGACCGGGTCGAGAGCGGCGACCTGCGACTGTACGAACTCGACGACCACGCCGACGCCGACACCGCCGCCGCGGCCCGGCGGCTGGTGGTCGAGCGCGACTCCGGCGCCGAACTGGAGACCACCGGCGAGTACGCCTTTCCGGCCGAGCAGGCCGCGGGCAGCAACATCGAGAACATGATCGGTGCCGCCCAGATCCCGATGGGCGTCGCCGGCCCCGTCACCATCGACGGCGGCGCGTTCGAGGGCGAGACGTACCTGCCGCTCGCGACCACCGAGGGCGCGCTGCTGGCCTCGGTCAACCGCGGGCTCTCCGTCATCGACGACGCCGGCGGCGCGACGGCGCGCGTCACGAAGCAGGGGATGACCCGCGCGCCCGTGTTCCGGACGAGCGGGATCGCCGAGTCGCAGGCGCTCGCGGAGTGGGCCCGGGAGAACACCGACCGCCTGCGGGAGGCCGCGGAGTCGACGACGAGCCACGGGAAGCTACTCGACGTGACGCCATACGTCGTCGGCGACAACGTGTTCCTGCGGTTCCGCTACGACACGGCGGACGCGATGGGGATGAACATGGTCACCATCGCGACCGGCGAGGCCTGCGACGTGATCGAGCGCGAGACCGACGCCTCGCTGGTCGCGCTCTCGGGGAACCTCTGTACGGACAAGAAGCCCGCCGCGATCAACGCCGTCGAGGGGCGCGGCCGGAGCGTCACCGCGGAAGCGACACTGCCCCGGGAGTTCGTCGAGGAGACGCTGAAGACCACGCCCGAAGCGATCGCCGAGGTCAACACCCGGAAGAACCTGATCGGCAGCGCGAAGGCGGGGAGTCTGGGGTTCAACGCACAGGTCGCGAACGTCGTCGCCGCGATGTATCTCGCGACCGGGCAGGACGCCGCGCAGGTCGTCGAGGGGAGCAACGGGATCGTCTCCGTCGAGGCGCGGGAGGACGGGCTGTACGCTGCGGTCTCGCTCGCGTCGATCGAAGTGGGGACCGTCGGCGGCGGGACGAAACTGCCGACGCAGGCCGAGGGGCTGGACGTGCTGGGGATCCGCGGCGGCGGCGATCCCGCTGGCTCGAACGCCGACGCGCTCGCTGAGTGTGTCGCGACGGGTGCACTGGCGGGTGAGCTGTCGCTGCTGTCGGCGCTGGCGTCGCGCAATCTGTCGAGTGCGCACGCCGAGTTGGGTCGGTAAGAGACTCCAACGGCGGCGAAGACTTTTGTGTGATACAGCTGTATCACAGCGTATGAGCACCGACGCCGGGAGCGGCGACGACCGGATGCGGAAAATCAACGTTCGTGTGCCCGAGACGCTGCTCGAACAGATCGAAGACGAGTGGGAGCGCCGCGGATACTCGAGCAAGTCCGAAGCGATTCGGGACGCGCTCCGCGACTGGGTCGACCCGTCCACGAAACTGAGCGACGAAACGCTCGACGACCTCGAGGAGAGTCGTGAGCAGCGAGAGCGTGGCCAAACCGTGTCGGAGGAGGAAGCACGCGAGCGGCTCGGACTCGATGACTGAGGTCGAGTACACCGAACAGGCGCTCGACCATCTCGACGGGCTCGATCCACAGGTCGCCGACCGCGTGCTGAACAAAGTCGAAGAAGCGAGTGGACCGAACACCGACTGGAACCGCTTTCGGGATATCCGTACTACAAGCTCCGAATCGGCGACTACCGGGCGATCGTGAGTTGGGACCGTACTGGCGACACCATCGTCGTCGAAGCTGTCGGCCACCGGCGAAACGTTTACGACCGACACCTGCCGCCCTGAACGCTACACCAACCGTAACTCCCCACCGGACTCGATCACTTCCCCCTGTCGCCGCAGTTTCTCCAGCAGTTTCTCCGCGGCGCCGCGGGAAACGCCGTCCTCGACCGCGCGCTCGACGATCTCCGCCTCCGTCCCCCCGTCTCGAACCGCATCGCGGACTTTCTCGTCCCGGCTGCGCGAGGAGGATTTCGAGGTGTCACCCGCCGCCTGCACCTCCTCGGCGTCGATACCGGACTGTTCGAGGTACGCGTCCTCGGAGAGCCCGCTCTCCTCGACGCGATCTTCCAGTTCCGAGACGTGCGCCACGTCGTCGAACGCGGCGCTGTCGCCGTGTTTCTTCGCGAGGAGTGCGGCCCGGGCCTCGCGGGCGGCGTCGCGATCCTCTGACTCGTAGAAGCGATTGAGCTTCGTCGTCTGGTGGCGGCGGCCACACTTCGGGCAGGTCGCGGAGTCGCTCTCGCGGGGGTCCGTGAGCAGCCAGTAGGTGCCACACTCGGTGCAGCCGACGACCGCGTACATGCTCGGGAGTGGTTCGCTATCGGGTATGAATCCTCCGTTCGTCGTCATCGGGACACCCCCGCGCTTTTCTCGGCCTCCGCCCACCTCCGGGTATGCGCGTGCTGGTCACCGGGTCGGAGGGACAGGTCGCCTCGGGAATCAAACAACACATGGACACCGACGGCTCGCCCCACGAGTTCGTCTACCTCGATCGCGAGGACGCCCCGGACGTGGATTTCGTCGCCGATATTTCGGAGTACGAGTCGATCCGTCCCGCGTTCGACGGCGTCGACGCGGTCGTTCATCTCGCCGCGAACCCCGCGGTTTCGGCGTCGTGGGAGTCCGTCGAACAGAGCAACCTCGTCGGCACCCGGAACGTGCTCGAAGCCGCCGCGGACGCCGAAGTCGAGCGGTTCCTCTTCGCGTCCTCAATCCACGCCGCCGGGATGTGGGAGGAGGAGGGGAAACCCGAGGTGTACGAACTCGACGACGACACGACCGTCACCGTCGACGACGACGAGCGGCCCGACTCCTACTACGGCGTCTCGAAGGCGTACGGCGAGGATCTGGGGCGGTACTACGTCGAGCAGCGGGAGTACCCCGAACGGTTCTACGCCGCCCGGATCGCGAGCGTTCGCGGGGGCGACTACGACAACCCCTACGCCGACGCGGAGCGTGGCGTCGAGGAAGGACGGTGGGAGCGCGGGAGCGAGGCGTACACCGAGCAGGTGAAACGGCTGAAGGGGACGTGGCTCTCGCTGCGGGACTGGGCGCAGTTGGTGGAGCTCTGTCTGGGGGACGAGGAGACGGAGTTCGGGATCTTCTTCGCGACCAGCGACAATCCGCGGAGCTGGTTCGATCTGTCGCACACGAAGGAGCTACTGGGGTACGAACCGCAGGATTCGGCGAGTGATTGGCAGTCGCCGCCTGCTGCGTTGTTGGAGTAGGTGGATTCCGGTGGTTTGGTTTCTAGCTTCGCTTGAGTGAGTTTTCGTTAGGGCGGCACAGCAACCGCTCCGGCGACAGCATCTCGATCGTTGGCACCTTGTGACCGCGCCGCACAGCCCACAGACCTCCCCACCCGACTCGGTCGCTCACGTCCGTTCGCTCCCTCGTCCCTCGCGCGCTCGTTCGCGCCGACGCGCTCACGTCGCGCGCCGACCGCCACAGCGGTGCGGTCGCGGTGGACGCCTCGCCGGCGCCGCCGACCGGCGCCGGCGGGGGGAGGGGTGGGGACTCGGCGCTGCGCCGGGCTTCATGCCCGGCGCACTGCGGTCGCAAGTAGTCAAGCATCGAGATGCTGTTGCTGTCGCGGTCGTCGTTACACTCGCGAACGGTCCGGGTCCTGCTCACGGTGACGAACCGACTGGCACACGAACCGAATAGCCGGGAACTCAGGAACTATACGCCTCGCCCCGTCACACACCCACATGGATATCTACACACCGAACGACGACGACTTCGTCGAGGCCGTCGACGACGTCCACCTCACGGTCGGCGCAAGCGGCGACGAGACGAGCGTCCAACATTTCCGCATCGAGCCCGGCGCCGAGGTCCCCTCCCACAGCCACCACCACGAACAGGCCGGCCTGATTACGCAGGGTGAACTCACGTTCGTTCTCGAAGACGGCGAGGAGGTCGCCGTCGGCGCGGGCGAGTCCTACACGCTACTCGGCGACGAGGTCCACGCCGCCGAAAACCGGGGTGACGAGCCCGTCGTCGGCATCGACGTGTTCGCGCCGCCGCGAACCGACCCCGACTGGGCGGAGTAAGCGCGAGGCAAAGAGAACCACCCACGACCGGACACGCGGGCCCGTCGACACGTACCCGAGATACCGGAGGAGATCGGTGACACAGATGACACAGCGATACGCTCATCGTCGGCACCCGCGAACGGTCACTGAAAGGATGACGCTGGGACTGCTCGGGATCGGGATCGTCGGCGCCTCGCTCGCAGCGTCCCTGGGTGCGCTGTACCTGTTGCAGTATCTGTATCACCAGCGGGATCGATCGGGGGCGAGCTGGTTCATGGGGAACATCGCGTCCGTCGCGGTGTTCTGTGCCGCCTACGGGGTCGCGCTGCTCGTGTTTCAGCCGACGCTTCGGATCGCGCTTGGCGCGATCGCGTTCCTCTGTGTCTGTTTCATGGGCCCGTTCTTTCTGGCCTTCGGGCTCGACTACACCGGCCGTGGCGACCTGATCCGGACGCCGCTGTTCGGGATCGTCGGCGCCGTCCCGCTGCTGACGGTGCTCCTCACCGCGACGAACCCGGTCCATCAGCTCGTGTGGACCGGGTTTCAGTTCGACCCCGTGTTCGGGCTCGCGACGATCGTGTACACGGTCAAGCCGTGGGGCGTGTTCGCGCTCCTGTTCTCTATCGGAACCGCCGCCGTCGGCTCGCTGCTGTTGATCGGTGCGATACTGAGCTACGGGCCGCTGTATCGGCGCGAAGCCATCGCGGTCATCCTGAGCACCGCGCCACCGTCGATCGGCGTCGCCGTGTGGCTGTTCGGGCTCGGGCCGGTGCCACAGCTACATCTCACGGCACCGCTGATGCTCGTTCACGTCTCGCTGGACGCGTACGCGTTCGTGGGGACGCACATGTTCCGGACGAACCCGGCGACACAACGCATGGCCGAACGGACGGGGCTGGACTCGCTTTCGGACCCCGTGCTCGTCCTCGATACGGAACAGCAGATCGTCCGGATCAACGACCGCACGGGAGAGCTGTTTCCGGAGACGCTTTCGAAGCCGCTGCCGATCCCCCTCGAAACCGTCTTCGGCGTCGGGGTGGAGACGCTCCGTGAAACCGGGGAAGTCAGTATCGGGACGGGGCGTGGCAGGACGTTCGCCGTGTCGTACACGGCGCTCACCGACCCGAGCAACAGCACGGTCGGGAGCATGCTCGTGTTGTACGACGTGACCGAGGACCGACAGCGCGAGCAGCAGCTCGCGGTGCTGAACCGGGTCCTCAGGCACAACCTCCGGAACGAGACGACGGTCATCAGCGGGTACGCGGAGCTCCTCGGAACGGCCGTGGCCGACTCCCGACACGCGGCCCAAGCGAAGCGGATCGAAGCCGCGAGCGACCGGCTGCTCTCCATCGCCGAGAAGGTGGGGACGTTCGAGAACGTTCAACAGCGGACGCGCCAGCCCGAGCCCGTCCCCGTCTCGACCGTCGTCGAGGAGGTCGAGCGAAGCTGTACCGCCGGGAGAACCGACGCGGCTATCGAGTCGACGGTCACGCCACCGGATCTTCACGTTCGGACGGATCCGGTGTTGCTGTCGATGCTTCTCGAGAACCTCGTCCAGAACGCCATCGTCCACTCCGACTCCCCCGAGTGGACCGCGAGTGTCAGCGTCTCCGAGGCGTCCGACGCCGACGAGGGCGTCGTTTTCGTGATCCGGGACAGCAACGACCGGATCCCCGAGACCGAAATCGAAACCCTCCGTGCGGGCGCCGAAACGCCGCTTCAGCACGGGCAGGGGATCGGGCTGTGGATCGTCTACTGGTGTGTCCGGAAGCTCCACGGCAGCATCGAGTTCGAGTACGACGACGGGAACGTGCTCACGGTGACGCTCCCGAACCTCTCCGAGTGAGCCCCCCGTGTGCGCGGTCGGGGCCTCGCGAAGCTCGGGCGCTGCCGTTTCAGAAGTCGGAACGTCCGGGGAGGAGAGCGTCGAGAGAACCGAAAAGAACGGAGCAGAGAGATCGGGTGTCGAGCGCTCGAAAAGTCGTCTACGACAGCGTTTCGATGTCCTGACGGCGGGAGCCGTCAGAGTCGGGGAACCGGCCTAGGCGAGTTTCTCGATGTTGTCGATCACGGTCTCGGCGTACTCTGTGGTCGAGACCTCCTCGGCGTCCTCGCGCTGGCGCGCGAGGTCGTAGGTGACCGTCCCCTCGTCGATCGTCTTCTCGACGGCGTCGCGGATAAGCTGGCCGGCGTCCTCCCAGCCGAGGTACTCGAACATCAGGCGGCCCGAGAGGATCAGCGCGGTCGGGTTCGCCTTGTCCTGGCCGGCGCGCTTGGGCGCGGAGCCGTGGACCGGCTCGGCGAGACAGCGGCCGAAGCCGAAGTTGGCGCCCGGCGCGATGCCGAGGCCGCCGATCTGGGCGCCCGCGGCGTCGGAGAGGTAGTCACCGTTGAGGTTCGGCATCGCGAGCACGTCGAACTCGTCGGTGCGGAGCTGCATCCACTGCAGCATCGCGTCGGCGAGGCGCTCCTCAACCATGACCGCGTCCTCGGGGATGTCGACCTCGTCCTGCTCCTCCCACAGCGAGTCCGGCGCGGCGAACACTTCGTCGTCGGGGTACTCCTCCTCGGCGACCTCCATCCCCCAGTCACCGAACTGCCCCTCGGTGAACTTCATGATGTTCCCCTTGTGGACCAGCGTGACCTTGTCGCGGTCGTTCTCGATGGCGTAGTCGATCGCCTCGCGGACGAGGCGCTTCGACCCCTTCTCGGAGATCGGCTTGAGACCCAGACCGATCGGGCCCTCGTGCATCACGTCGTCGAAGCCCATCTCCTCCTCGACGAACTCGCGGACCTGCTCGGCGTCGTCGGTGCCGGCCTCCCACTCGATGCCGGCGTACACGTCCTCGGTGTTCTCCCGGAACGTGACCATGTCCATCTCCTCGGGCGCCTTCATCGGCGACGGCACGCCGTCGAGGTAGTAGGTCGGTCGGACGTTCGCGTACAGGTCGAGCGTCTGGCGCAGCGCGACGTTCAGGCTGCGGAAGCCGGCGCCGACCGGCGTCGTCAGCGGCCCCTTGATCGCGACGCGGTGCTCCTCGATCGCCTCGACGGTCTCCTCGGGGAGGTTCTCGTCGTACTTCTCGCGGGCGGTCTCGCCGGCGTACACCTCCATCCAGTTCACGTCGTGGCCCGTCGCCTCGGCGGCGGCGGTCAGCACGTCCTGTGCAGCCGGGCCCACGTCCTTCCCGATCCCGTCGCCGTGGATGATCGGGATGACCGGGTCGTTCGGTACGTCGAGTTCGCCGGACTCCTCGTCGGCGAGCGTGATCTTCGACCCCGACTCGGGGGGTTCGATGTGCTCGTAGCTCATAGCACGATTACCGTCTCAGAGCGAACCCAAATGCCTGCCGTTTCAGCTGTCACGATGGTCGATCCCGGGGCCGGCTTTTTGTCCGCCCGGTCGCTGCTACCGGCTGGGAGAGCGTTGCCGACCACACCGCGGCGCTCGGGGAGTGAGCCCGCCGCGGGATCGTTCCGGCGTCCTCGGCCGTTTCCCGTGGATTGATGGGTCGCGCCGCCGCCCACTGGCCCATGCGCATCATCGTCCACGGCGGCGCCGGCAGCCAGCCCGACGAACCCGAACCGCGACAGGCGGTGCTCGACGACGCCGCCGAGGCGGGCGCGGCCGAGGCAGACCCCGTCGACGCCGTCGAGGCCGCGGTGAACGTGCTCGAAGCGTCGGACCGATTCAACGCGGGCTACGGCGGCGCGGTCCAGTCCGACGGGCGAGTTCGGACCGACGCCGGCCTGATGACCTCCGACCGCGAGACCGGCGCGGTCGCGAGCATGGACGGCGTACAGGAGGCCATCTCGGCCGCCCGGGTCGTGCTGGAGGAGACGCCACACATCTTCGTCAGCGGCGAGCACGCGGTGGATCTGGCGGGGGAGTTCGGCGTCGAGACCGACGTGGAGCTGCTCACCTCCGAGAAGCGGGAGGAGTACGCGGACGAGGACCCGCCGGAAGCGGGGCCGAAAGCCCACCTCGACTGGCTCGAAGAGCGTTTCGGCGGCCACGACACCGTCGGCGCCGTCGCGTTCGAGGACGGGGAGTTCGCCGCCGCGACCTCCACGGGCGGGCGCTCGTGGGCGCTCGCGGGCCGGGTGGGCGACGTGCCCCAAGTCGGCTCCGGGTTCTACTGTACGCCCGCCGGCGGCGCCTCCGCGACGGGCGCCGGCGAGGACATCGCGAAGGTGACGCTGAGCCAGCGCGCGGTCGACAAGCTCGACGCGGGCGCCGACGCACAGACCGCAGCCGACGACGCGATCGCGGAGTTCGACGAGCTCACGGGCTCCTCGGCGGGCGTGATCGTCTGCGGCGAGGAGACGACGGGCGCGGCGTTCAACTCCGACGGGATGCAGACGAGCACGGCGACGCGGTAGGCGTTCGGAGTCCGCGGGCCCATGCCCGTGCCGGAACCTCTTTGCCGCGAACAGGCCAAGCCAACAGTCATGAGCTACGGCGATCTGCGCGAGGAGGCAGTCGAGAAGCACCGCGAGGCCGGCGAGATCCTCGTCGAGGTGATGAACGAGGCGAAGGAGCTGGTCGAGCCGGGAGCGACCCACCTCGAAGTCGCCGAATCCGCCGAGGAACGGATCGTGGAGCTCGGCGGCGAACCGGCGTTCCCCGTCAACATCAGCGTCGACCACGAGGCCTCCCACGCGACCCCCGAGGCCGACGACGAGACGGTGTTCGGCGAGGACGACATGATCTGTCTCGACGTGGGCGTCCACGTCGACGGCTACATCGCCGACGCGGCCGTCACCGTCGACTTCTCGGGCAGCGACGAGCTGGTCGAGGCCGCCGAGCAGGCGCTCGACGCGGCGCTGGACGAAGTCGAAGCCAGCGCCGAGGTCGGCGTCGTCGGGCAGGCCATCGAAGACGTGATCGACGGCTACGGCTACTCGCCCGTGCTCAATCTCTCGGGCCACGGGCTGGAACGCTACGACGCCCACACCGGGCCGACGATTCCGAACCGAGGGATGGATCGCTCCGCCGAACTGCAGGCCGGGCAGGTGATCGCCATCGAACCGTTCGCGACCGACGGCACCGGGAAAGTCGGCGAGGGGAGCCACGAGCAGATCTTCGAGCTGCAGGAGGAGCGCTCGGTCCGGGACCGCGCGGCGCGGCAGGCGATGGAGCAGATCACGAGCGAGTTCGACGGGCTGCCGTTCGCCCAGCGCTGGCTCGACAGCCCGCGCCCGGGGATGGCGCTGCGCCGGCTGAAAGCCGACGGCGCGATCACGGGCTACCCCGTGCTGCAGGAGGACGAAGGGCGACTGATCTCCCAGGCCGAGCACAGCCTGATCGTGACCGAAGACGGGTACGAGCTGCTGACCGACGGGCTGTTCGAGTAGCGCGCGGTCGGGAAAACGCGAACGACCACAGGGAGTGAGCGGAAACCGACCTCGGAAGCGAGCGGGGCGAAGCGACCCGCGAGCCGTGCGCCGGCTGTTTTTGCCGACGGCTCACGGCGCGAGACTGTCTCAAAAACGACGGCGCCAGCGGCGCCGTTCCGACGCAGACCGGCATGGTGCAACGTCGACGGGACCCCACGCCCGCCGGACAGCCACTCAGCCGGTAGTTAGGCGTTGTTCATCCGCGTCGCCGTCTCAGAGTCACAGGTCTGGCAGACGGCCACGCGGTAGGGCTCTCTGGAGAACTCCGAGTTCTCCTGTTGATCGCTCTCGGTCCGGATTTCGACCCGGACGTCGTGGAGCGTCTCCCCGCCACAGTCCGCACAGTTCTCCTGAACGCTGTCAGGGTCGGAGGGTTGAGTGGCCATGCGCCCCCCACTATTCGGAGGAGTCAGATAAAGCCGGCGCTGGTCGGACTCGACAGGACGGCGGCGAGAGTGCCCGCGAACGGCCGTCGCGGCCCGCCGTCGGCGGGGCGACGATCGTCGTACCTGCCCAGCGATGATCGACTGTGCACGGTTCTTTCCACAGGGTGGGTAAATACGTTACGGCAGCCGGGTCACGGCTGTGGCGGCGCATCGTCGTAGGCGTCGCGATCGCCGTAGAAGTTCAGCATCCCGAACTTCAGCTTCTCGGGGTTCATGTCGATGAGTTCGTCGCGCTCCTCCTCGGGGAACGTGTCCCGGACCGAAAACCGACCCATGTCCGCGCGGGTGTAGCGCTTGTCCGCGAGCACGCGAACGCCGAAATCCTCCGGGGAGCGGATCACCCGACCCAGCGCCTGTCGCGTCTTGCGGACCGTCGGGATCTCGACCGCGTAGCGCCAGCCGGCGTTGTCTCTGTCGCCGTAGGCGCGGTCGTAGGCGTCCTGAACGGCCTCCAATCGGTCGTCGATGTGGGGGTAGGGGACGCCGACGACCACGACCGTCCGGGCGTCGTCGCCGTCGAAGCTCACCCCCTCCGCGAGCGTCCCCCACAGCGAGGTGAACAGCGCCGCGTGCTCGCCCTCGACGAACCGTTCGCGGAGCTCCTCGGTGTCCACGTCCGAACCGTCGAGCAGCAGTTCCGCGTCGCCGGCGTCGGCGTCGCCGACGGCTCGCCCCCCGCCGCCGCCGAGGCGCTGGTAGTAGCGCTCGGCCTCGCTGTAGGAGGGGAAGAAGAGCAGCGTGTTCCCGGGGGTGAACTCGACCACGTCCGAGACGAGCGCCGACACCGACTCCTGGACCTCGGGGTCGCCGCGGTCGCTAGCGAACAGCGCCGGCGTCCCGGCAGCGTACGTCCGGCGGTGATCCTCGGGATACTCCAGCCCGTACGCCATCGTCACGGGGTCGTCGAGGCCGAGCACGTCGGCGGCCACGTCGAACGGTCGGAGCGTGGCCGACATCAGCACGCTCGCGTACACCTCGTCGAACAACGCCTCGGTGACGCGCCGGGGGATGCAGGTGTACAGCTCGGCCCGGCCGTAGATCTCGTCGGTGGCCTCGTCCCGGCGGACCGAAACCACGGGGTACTGGCCGAGTTCGGCGTTCTCCTCCATCCACGTCGCGAGGAAGCGAGCGGCGGCGAGCGTCGAACTCTCGGCACGGGAGGTCGCCTCGCCGTTCTTGTACGCCTCCTCGTACTCCTCGTCGATCGCCTCGCCCAGCTGGACCGCGAGCTCGGTCTCCGTGTCGATCCCCTTCCCCTCGTAGTTCCGGAGGAACGCGAGGGTGAGATCGTCGCGGGCGTCGTCGTTCGCGATCGACACGTCGTGCCAGTGTTCGTCGATCCCCTCGCGTTCGCCGTACTCGAACCCGTCCTCGTAGGCGTCGACCAGCGCGTCCCGGAACGCGCCGATCACGTTCTCGGCGGCGTCGGCTCGGGAGTCCTCGCGATCGTCGAGTTCGTCGAGCGCGCTGTCGAGCGTGTTCTCGGTGAGACTGCGGCTGGCGTGGTCCCGCGCGGCGGACTCGATGTTGTGGGCCTCGTCGAACACAGTCACCACGCGCTCGGGCTCGCGGTCGAGCCACCGGAAGAACTGCTCGCGGATGTTGGGGTCGAGCAGGTGGTGGTAGTTACAGACGACGAGATCGACCGCCTCCATCCCCTCCTTCAGCAGTTCGTAGCCACAGAGTTCGTTGCGGTCGGCGTAGTCGTATATCTCCTCGGGCGTCCGGACGCCGTCGTACAGCCAGTCGTAGAACTCCTCGTTGTCGCCGAGGAGGTTGTTGCGGTAGTGCTCGCAGACGTTGGCGCTCTCGACGTCCTGGATGCGATCCTCGACGTCCTCTAACTCCTCCATCACCGCCTCGCGTCGCTGGGCCGCGGCGGCGTCGCCCTCGCGGCTGGCGTCGAGCAGTTCGCGCTGCTGGGCTTCGAGTTCGCGCTTCTCGGCCTCGTCTTCGACCAGTTCGCGGGTGGTGTCCCGGAGCGTCTGGCACTCCTGATAGTCGACGCCGATGTGACACATCGACGATTTTCCTTTGAACACGACCGCGCGGATGTCCTCCTCCTCGTTGATCGCGCGGGCCTCCTCGACGAACTGGCGCATCTGCTGGTGGACGTTGGTCGTGATGACGACGGTGCGGTCCTCCTCGCGGGCGTGTTCGAGCGCCGGCACGAGTGCCGAGAGCGTCTTGCCCGTCCCGGGCGCCCCCTCGAACAGCACGTCGTCGCCGTCGTCCAGCGCGGCGGCGATGCGAGTCATCGCCTCCCCCTGGTTGGGGTAGGGGCTGTCGTACGGGAAGAACCGTCGCGTCGTCTCTGCCACTATCGGGAGTGGGGCGTTCTCGGTCAAAAACTCTCGGGCGCGAGACTGGGAAACGTGAGGGAGTTCTCGCGAGCGCAGCGAGCGAGAGCACGTCGGAGTTTGCTCCGACGGAGCGAAACGACCGAACGGCAAACAGTCTCGAAAGCGAGCGGGGAGCAACGCGGGACCGAGGGTCCCGCGAGCAGTCGGCGGCGGGGCCGCCGACGACGAAGCGACCCGCGAGCCGGAAGCTAAGAGGGAAACGTGAGCGTCCCTCGAAAACCGAAAAACGAACGACGACGGTACGCACTCCACACGCTCGGCGTTGAAAAAGCGCGGGCGAGAACTCCCCGTGGGCGCCGTTCCCACACCCCTCCGTTTCGACTGGAGATCAGTCGACCAGTTCGAGCGCGAGTTCGAGCATCTCTCCGTCACCCTCGGTCTGGAGGAGGGAGTAGAGGACGCCGAGCACCACGAGCAGCACGATCGCGGCGATCAGTATCTCGACCAGTCCGATCTCCATGGCGTGGCGTGGTTCGCCGTCGAGCCTGAAGGGCGTGGTGGCCGGCTCAGAGCCCGAGCGCGCCGGAAAGGCCCGGACCGGCGGCGACGAACACGAGCGTGATCCCGACCGCGGCCGCCGGGGGGATGGTGGCGTTGTCGTCGACGACGTAGCCCACGACGACCGGCTTCACGCCGTCGGCCAGCGTCGCGCCCGCGGCGCCCGCGACGGCGGCCGCGAGCCCGATCGGTAGCGGCGTGACAGCGGTGGTAAACGGCGCCGCGAGCGCGAAACAGACGAGGAACATCACGCCGAGGACGCCCGCCTGTTTGGCGCTGCCCGCGTCGTTGTCGCCCAGATACCCCGAGACGGGGTCGCCGACGATCAGCATCAACATTCCGGGGAGCGCCAACGCGGGGGCGAACACGAACGCCACGAGCGTCTGGGAGTAGGCGTACAGCGCGTAGCCCGCGACGTTGTCGCGTTCGTACTCGCGAGCGAGCGTGTCGAACAACGGCCACTCGTAGTCGAGCACGAGCCGGACGAACTCGAGCGCCGAGACGGCGACCGACAGCGCGACGAGGAGGAGACGGACCTCCCCCCAGTCGACGACGCCCAGCAGGTACAACGCGGGAATCCCCACCCCGGAGGCGTGGACGCCGCGGCGCCCGAGTTCGCTCATTCGTCGGCAGTCTCGACGGTCTCGTACCGGCTCAGGACGGCCTCGAAGTCGGCCTCCCCGTCGCGGAGCGCTTCGAGCTGGCCGACCAGTTCGCCGACCGGAATGCGGGCCTGCGCGCCCGTGTCGCGGTCCCGGAGCGTGACCGTCGTGGGATCGTCCTCCAGCCCGTCGCGGTCGACGGTGACACAGAACGGCGTGCCGACCTCGTCCTGCCGGCGGTAGCGCCGGCCGATCGAGCCCGAGTCGTCGCGGGTCGCGTCGAAGCCGGCGTCACGCAGCGTCGAGACCACGTCGCTCGTGGTGTCGAGCAGCGGCTCGTGGTTGCTCACGAGCGGGAACACCGCCACGTCGGTCGGCGCCATCTCGGGCGCGAGCGAGAGGTAGTCCCGCGGTTCGCCGCCGAGCTCGTCGCGCTGGAGCCCGTGGTCGATCAGCGTGTAGACAGTGCGGTCCACGCCGAAGGAGGGTTCGATCACGTGGGGGACGATGTGCTCGCCGGCCTCGGTCTCCTCGACGACCTCGAAGTTCGCGACGTCGGTGTCGACGGTGTACTCCTCGCCGTCGACGGCGACGGTCACTTCGTCGTCGTCGAACGCGTCGGGGTCGCGCTCGGCCAGCTCTTCGAGCGCCGCAGCGACCGCGCCGGCGTCGCCGCCGAACTCGGGGCCGAGCGTCGACATGTCGGGGTCGACGCTGGGGCGTTCGACCGTGCGCGGCTCGTCGTACTGCTTGAACACGGTGAAGTTGTCGTCGCTGGCCTCGGCGTGTTTCGAGAGGTCGTAGTCGCTCCGGGTCGAGAAGCCGGCAATCTCGATCCAGTCGCCGCCGGCGCTCTCGACTTTCGCTTCCGCGTCCCAACAGTCCGCAGCGTAGTGGGCGCGCTCGCCCGGGAGGTGCTGGCGGAAGCGGAGCTGCTCGGTGTCGACGCCGATGCGCTCGTACCACTCCTGGGCGACGCCGAGGTAGTAGGCGATCCAGTCCGAGGCGACGACGCCCTCGTCGACCGCCTCGCCGACGGTGAGCTCTCGGTAGCCCTCAGCGGCGGGCGCGTCCTCGGCCTGCTCGGGCGCGGGGTAGAGCCGGAGTTCGACGTCCTCGACTTTCGCGAGGTCGGGCTCGTCGGTCTCGGGGTCGATGAACGTCTCCAGTTCGGCCTGCGTGAGCTCGCGCACGCGGATCAGCCCCCGGCGGGGCGAGATCTCGTTGCGGTACGCCGGGCCGATCTGGGTGACGCCGAAGGGGAGCTTCCCGCGGGCGTACTCCTTCAGCCGCGGGAACTCGACGAAGATGCCCTGTGCGGTCTCGGGCCGGAGGTAGCCCGGCTGGCCCGAGCCGGGGCCGATGCTCGTCTCGAACATGAGGTTGAACTCCTCGACGTCCTGCCCGCCGAGGTCGGCGCCACAGCTCGGGCAGACGAGCTCGTGCTCGGCGATCAGGTCGGCGACCGCCTCGGGTTCGAGCGCCTCTGCGTCTTCGAGGTCGGTCGCGTCCTCGACGAGGTGGTCCGCGCGGTGGGACTCGCCACAGTCCGCGCACTCGACGAGCATGTCATCGAACGTATCGAGGTGGCCCGACGCCTCGAAGACGGGTTCGGGCATGATCGTCGGCGCCGCGATCTCCTCGTTGTCCTCCTTGAGCGCGAAGCGGTCGCGCCACGCCGCCTCGACGTTGCGCTTCAGCGCCGCGCCCTCGGGGCCGAACGTGTAGAAGCCGGCGGCGCCGCCGTACGCCGCTGCCGAGGCGAAGAAGAAGCCCCGGCGCTTGGCGAGCTCGGTGACGTCGGCGTGTTCGCTCATCAGACTGCCTCCAGCAGGTGAACGTCCCGGAGCACGCCGGCGATCTCGCCGCCGCTGACGACCGGGATCTGTTCGATGTCGTTCGTGATCATCAGCTGTGCGGCCTCGACGGCGGACTTACGCTTCGAGACGGTCACCACGTCCTCGGTCATGAACGTCGACACCGGCTCGTCGGGGAACTCGACGTTCCGCGTGGGGACGTAGCGGTTGCCGACCGACTGGACGCTCTCCCACTTCCAGTCCTCGTCGTCGCCGGCCATCGAGGCGCCGGCGTCCTCCTCGCCCTCGACGACCTCGGCGACGGCGACGATGTCGACTTCGGTGAGCATCCCCGTCATCTCCGTATCGTCGCCGAGCACGACCGTGTACGGCACGTCCGCGAGGCCGATCTCGCGCTCGGCGACCGGGAGCGGTGTCCCGGCGTAGGTGGTGTTGACCGTCCCGTTACAGAGGTCGCCCACGTCGGCGTCGGCGCCGACCTCCTCGCGGGCGAGGGCGTGGATCACGTCGGTGATCGTGACGATGCCCACGAGCGTCCCGTCGTCGTCCGCCTCGACGACCGGAACGCGGCGCGTCCCCGCCGAGAGCATCAGCGCCGCGAGCTCGTGGAGCGTCGCGTCCGCAGTCGTGGTCGGTACCTCCCGCATCAGCAGTGCGAGATCGTCCTCGTCGGGGCGGTCGATCAGGTCGTCCCGGGAGACGAGCCCCCGGTAACGCTCGCCCTCCTCGGTCTCGCGGACGACGGGAACGGAGGAGAACTTCCGCTCCTGCAGGTATTCGAGTGCGTCGTCGCGCGAGCCCGGAAGCGAGACGGTCACGAGGTCTTCCGCGGGCGTCATGGCGTCGGCAACCTTCATGCAACTCCCTTCTCTTGGGCCCCTCTTGTACTCTGCGAAGGTATGCGCGGTACTGGCAGCCGTGTATTCCGACATATGCGCGGCGATGGCAGGCGCGTCCGTCCCGAGAGCGGGTGGTCACTGCCGTGTGAACGCTCCTCAATGTTTCGACGGGTTTATATCGCTGTGCATGGGATAGTGTACCATGGCACCGGGCACGGTTCACGGCGGCGACGACGTGATGGGCTCGCTGGACGACGCCGAGTTCGTTATCGCGGATCTCGGCCGGGAGGAGGCCTGGATCTCGGTAGCCGAGGCCGACGCGCCGGTCGTCGAGGAGTGGGCGTAGCGGTCACGCCAGTTCTTGCCCGTCGGTCCGCCGTTTTTCTGCCCGTCTCGAACGCCGAGCAGTCGCGGGCCCGTTCTCCACTTCCCGTCACTCGGTCCGGAGCGAGAGCGCCGACGAGGTGGTTCGAGCCGTGCCGACCCGGCAGGGGTGAGGTTTTTGTCCTCGTCGCTGCTGTACTTTCGTATGGATTACCGCGAACTCTCGCCCGACCGCGAGTTCCTCGCACGGCTCGAAACCGGCGCCGACTGGCGCGAGGAGATCGAGTCGCTGGCGGTCGAGGAGGACGTCGACGCGGCGTGGTTCAACGCGATGGGTGCGGTGCAGGACGCCGTCGTCTGGTTCTACGACCAGCAGGAGGGCGAGTACGAGTCCGTCGAGTTCGAGGAGCCGCTGGAGGTCGCCGCCTGCATGGGGAACGTCTCCTACCTCGACGGCGAGCGGTTCGCGCACACCCACGCCGTGCTCTCGCGGCCGAGCGGGCAGGCGCTTGCGGGCCATCTCGACGCCGGGACGGTGTTCGCGGGGGAGGTGTACATGCGGACGTTCGAGGAACCGCTGGAGCGCGAACACGACGAGGAGACCGATCTGGACCTCTGGCTGTGACCCCGACCTCCCGAGGTGAGAAGCGGTGAGAGACGACGACGAGCGGTACTTCGAGCGGCTGGAGGCCCAGCTCGACGACGCGTTCGAGCGCGCCGAGGCCGCCCGCGAGCAGGGTCGGGACCCCAAAACCGAGATCGAGATCCCGACCGCGCGGGACATGGCCGACCGCGTCGAGAACATCCTCGGGATCCCCGGCGTCGCCGAGCGCGTCCGCGAGCTCGAAGGCCAGATGAGCCGCGAGGAGGCCGCGCTCGAACTCGTCGAGGACTTCGTCGAGGGCACCGTCGGCGACTACGACAGCCGCGAGGGGAAGATCGAGGGGGCGGTCCGGACCGCCGTTGCCCTGCTGACCGAGGGCGTCGTCGCCGCGCCGATCGAGGGGATCGACCGCGCGGAACTGCTCCAGAACGACGACGGGACCGAGTTCGTCAACGTCTACTACGCCGGCCCGATCCGCTCGGCGGGCGGGACCGCACAGGCGCTGTCGGTGCTCGTCGCGGACTACGCCCGCTCGCTGCTGGGGATCGAGGAGTTCCACGCCCGCGACGCCGAGGTCGAGCGCTACGCCGAGGAGATCCAGCTGTACGAGAAGGAGACCGGCCTCCAGTACACGCCGAAGGACAAGGAGACGAAGTTCATCGCCGAGCACATGCCGATCATGCTCGACGGGGAGGCCACCGGCGACGAGGAGGTCTCCGGCTTCCGCGACCTCGAACGCGTCGACACCAACTCCGCCCGGGGCGGGATGTGTCTCGTCATGGCCGAAGGGATCGCCCTCAAGGCCCCGAAGATCCAGCGCTACACGCGCCAGCTCGACGAGGTCGACTGGCCGTGGCTGCAGGACCTCATCGACGGGACGTACTACGACGAGGGGGGCGACGACGCGGCCGACGACGAGGAGGAGGCGGACGAGGCGGACGCCGAGGCCGAGGCCGACGAGGAAGAGAACGAGTCCCCGGGTCCGGTCCGACACGAGCCCGCGACGAAGTACCTCCGAGACCTGATCGCCGGGCGGCCGGTGTTCAGCCACCCCTCCGAGTCCGGCGGGTTCAGGCTCCGGTACGGCCGGGCGCGCAACCACGGGTTCGCGACCGCCGGGATCCACCCCGCGACGATGCATCTGGTCGACGACTTCCTCGCGACGGGGACCCAGATCAAAACCGAGCGGCCGGGGAAGGCCGCCGGCATCATCCCGGTCGACTCGATCGAGGGGCCGACGGTCCGCCTCGCGAACGGCGACGTGCGGCGGATCGACGATCCCGAGGAGGCGCTGGAGATCCGCAACGGCGTCGACGAGATCCTCGACCTCGGCGAGTACCTCGTCAACTTCGGGGAGTACGTCGAGAACAACCACCCGCTCTCGCCGGCGTCGTACGCCGTCGAGTGGTGGGAGCAGGAGTTCGACGACGCCGGCGCGGACGTGCAGGCGCTGCGTGACGACCCCCACGTCGACCTCGACGAGCCCGGCCCCCGCACCGCGCTGGACTGGGCGGACCGCTACGACTGCCCGCTCCACCCCGAGTACACCTACCTCTGGCACGACGTCTCCGTCGCGGAGTTCGACGCGCTCGCGGCCGCGGCGGCCGACGGCGAAATCGCGGACGACGAGCTCCGACTGCCACGCAGCGACGACGTCCAGCGCGCGCTGGAGCGACTGCTCGTCGAGCACACCGCGACCGAGGAGACGTTGATCGTGCCGGAGTACCGCCCGCTGCTGCGCTCGCTGGGCGTGACGACGGAACTGGATCGGGAGTGGAGCCCCGCGGACCTGAGCGAGCGCGCGCGAACGTGGGGCGCCGACACCGGAGACGAGGCGGTCGCCGACGGCGGCCGACAGTCGCCGCCGTCCGCCGAGGCTGACGGCGGGATAGCTGTTCGGGACGACGCCGACACGGCCGACGCGGCGTCGGCCGCCGACACGCCCGGAGAGTCGCCCCCGCTGCCCGGCACGAACGCGATCGAGGCGGTGAACGAGATCGCGCCCTTCACGATCCGGGAGCGTGCTCCCACCCGGATCGGGAACCGGATGGGCCGACCCGAGAAGTCCGAAAGCCGGGACCTCTCACCGGCAGTCCACACGATGTTCCCGATCGGGGAGGCCGGCGGCAGCCAGCGCGACGTTGCCAAAGCCGCCAAGGAGCGCACCGACGCCGGCCGCGGGCAGATCGAGGTCAGCCTCGGCGAGCGCGAGTGTCCCGACTGCGGCGAGCACACCTACGAGAACCGCTGCCCGGAGTGCGGCGGCCACACGGAACCGTACTACGAGTGCGACGACTGCGGCGTCGAAGTCGAGCCGGACGAGTCCGGCCGCGTCGTCTGCCCGCGCTGTGAGTGGGAAGTCGAGAGCCCCGAGCAGCGCACCATCGACCTCAACTCGGTGTACCACGACGCGCTCGACTCGATCGGCGAGCGCGAGGGGAGCTTCTCCATCCTGAAAGGGGTCCAAGGGCTGATGTCGGCGAACGAGACGCCCGAGCCGATGGAGAAGGGGATCCTCCGGGCCAAACACGGCGTCTCGTCGTTCAAGGACGGCACCGTTCGGTACGACATGACCGACCTGCCGGTCACCTCGGTCCGGCCCGAGGAGCTCGACACCACCGCCGCGGAGTTCCGCCGGCTGGGGTACGAGACCGACATCGACGGCGAGCCGCTGGAGCACGACGACCAGCTCGTGGAGCTGAAGGTGCAGGACATCGTCCTGCCCGACGGCGCCGCCGAGCACATGATGCGCACGGCGGACTTCGTCGACGACCTGCTCGAACGGTTCTACGGGCTGGACCCCTTCTACGAGGTGGAGGAGCGGGACGATCTGGTGGGGGAACTCGTGTTCGGGATGGCGCCGCACACCTCCGCCGCGGTGGTTGGCAGGGTGGTCGGCTTCACCAGCGCAGCCGTGGGGTACGCGCATCCGTACTTCCACGCCGCGAAGCGCCGGAACTGCGACGGCGACGAGGACTGCGTCATGCTCCTGCTCGACGGCCTCCTCAATTTCTCGAAGGAGTTCCTGCCCGACCAACGCGGGGGCCGGATGGACGCCCCGCTGGTGATGTCCTCCCGGATCGACCCCTCGGAGATCGACGACGAGGCGCACAACATGGACATCGTCCGGCAGTACCCCACGGAGTTCTACGAGGCCACGCTGGAGATGGCCGACCCCGAGGCGGTGGAGGAGCTGATCCAGATCGGCGAGGACACGCTCGGCACCGAGGAGGAGTACCACGGGTTCGATCACACCCACGACACCACCGACCTCGCGCTCGGGCCGGACCTCTCGGCGTACAAGACCCTCGGCGACATGGAGACGAAGATGGACGCCCAACTCGAACTCTCCCGGAAGCTGCGGGCCGTCGATCAGACCGACGTGGCCGAGCGGGTGATCGAGAACCACTTCCTGCCAGACCTGATCGGGAACCTCCGGGCCTTTTCGCGCCAGGAGACGCGCTGTCTCGACTGCGGCGAGAAGTACCGGCGCGTCCCGCTGACCGGCGACTGCCGGGAGTGTGGCGGCCGGATGACGCTGACAGTCCACCAAGGGTCGGTGAACAAGTACATGGACATCGCCATCGAGGTCGCCGAGGAGTACGGCTGCCGGGACTACACGAAACAGCGGTTAGAGGTGCTGGAGCGGTCGCTGGAGTCAATTTTCGAGAACGACAAGAACAAGCAGTCGGGTATTGCGGACTTCATGTAGGCGACGGGGAGGTAATCCTCGTTTTTCACCCCGTTTTCTGCTTTCCGCGACGGCGACCTCTGCGACGGCAACCTCTGCAACGGCGACAGCATCTCGATCGTTGGCACCTTGTGACCGCAACCGCTCCGCACAGGCCTCAACCCTCCCCAGCCGACTCACTCCTTCGCTGGCGCTCAGTCGTTCGTCCCTCGCGCGCTCGTTCGCGCACGGAGGCGTCGTGCGGGCGACCCACGCGTCGCCCGCACTGCCAGCGGGACCGCCGGTCCCGCCCTGCTCACGTCGCGCGCCACCGCCGGCAGCGGTCGCCGTGGACGCCTCGCGGCCGCCGACGGCCGGCGGCCGCGGGGGGAGGGGTGGGGACTCGGCGCCGTGCCGGGCCTCGTGCCCGGCACACTGCGGTCGCAAGTAGTCTACGAACGAGATGCGGTCGCTGTTCGCGGATAGAGACGGTCACCACGTCGAAGAACCACACAAAGAAAATCCACTAACTCGAACTACTCCATATACCCCAGATCCTGCAGCCGCTCCTGGATCTCCTCGTCCATCTCTTCGACCGAGTCGTCGCTCACCTCGCCCGCCGCAGCGCTCGTCCACGCGCCGCCGATCTCGGTCTCGAAGATCGCGAGCTCGCCCTCCACCTCGTCGATCGTCTCGTCGTCCGACGCCGCGAGATTCTCCGTCTCCCCGGGATCCTCGTCCAGCCGATACGCCTCGTCCTCGATCCGGTCGATCCGGACGTACTTCGCGTCCGCGCTCCGCGCCGCGCGCATCCGCGCGTAGAACCGCGAGTCCTCGTCGAGTTCGATCCCGGCGTCGGCGGCTTTCTCCTCTAGCTGCTTGAGTTCGACCACCGGACGCGAGTACTCGACGAAGCCAGTCTCCCCCGACGGGGCGGCCTGCTGAGCCGGGTCCGGCTCCTCGACGCCGTCGAACTCGCGGTACTGCTCGGAGAGCAGCGAGCGCGTGGGGTCGAGCGCGACCGCCTCCTCCTCGGGCGTCGCGGTCGCGTCGGCGTCGAACGTGTCGAGCACGGTGTGATAGAGGTCGAGCAGTTCGACCGTGTCCTCGCGGCGCTCGGCGTCGAGTTCGGGGTGTTTCACCAGCAGCGGGACGTTCACGAGCGGGTCGTACAGCCCGAACTCGTGGCCGTACAGATCGTGCTCGCCGTGGAGTTCGCCGTGGTCGGCACAGAGCACGACCGCGGTGTCGTCCCAGCGACCCGTCTCCTTCAGCCAGTCGAACAGCCGGGTGAGCTGGCTGTCGATGTGGGCGATCTCGGCGTCGTACAGCCCGCGGATGTCGTCCCACTCGTCGTCGTCGATCTCCTCGGCGCCGGAGTTGTAGAGTTTGGAGTTCTGACACACCTCGCTGGAGTCGACGCCGGGGGCGAACTCCTCGCGGAACTCCGCGGGCGGGTGGTACGGCAGGTGGGCGTCCATGAGGTTGATGAAGGAGAACCACCCGTCGCTGTCGCCCGATTCTGCCTCCTCGACGAACTGTTTGGTGCGGTCGATGACGCGGGGGGTCTTCGAGTCGGCGCCCTCGCCCGAACTCAGGTACTCGTGGGCGGTGTTGCCCGCGCTGACGATCATGTCCGCCAGCCTCCGGAGCCGGGGGTTGTCGTTGAGCACCTGCCACATCCGCGCGAGCGGGCCCGAGAGCAGGTCGCCCGGCATCACCTCGAAGAAGTTGTCCTGATCGTCGAACCCGTCGGTGAGGTGGGTGTAAGGGGTGATCCACGCGTTCGAGGAGTAGCAGGCGGTGTCGTGGCCCGCCGCCGAGAGCGACTGAGCGAGCGTCGTCGCCCCCTCCAGATACGGGTTCTCCTGGTCGGCGCCGTGCCGGGAGGGGTACATCCCCGTGAAGATGGAGGCGTGGACTGGGAGCGTCCACGGCGCGGGCGCGACGGCGTTGTCGAACACGGTCGCCTCCTCGGCGAACGCGTCGAGCCCGGGCGTCGTGTCACGGTCGTAGCCGTACGGGCCGAGGTGGTCCTTTCGGACCGTGTCCATCACCACGAAGAGGACGTTCTCGGGCGAGCCGCTGGTCATACTCCGAGTAGTGACTGTAGGGCGGATAAGTTTCCTGTTCCGTGCCGGGGCGTGGGTCGGCCGGCGGCCGCCTACTCGACGCGTGCCCGCCCGCTGGTGGCGGACTGGATGCGGTCGCGCAGTTCGTCGCTCTCGGTGACCGGCGCCGACACGTCGAAGCTGACCTCGGCCTCGTAGGCGGCGTCGAACTCGCAGTCGGCGCCTTCGAGCAGCCCCCGAACCGTCCCGGAGTCGTCGTAGTCGACGGTGACGGTGAAACGGTGCCGTGGCTGGACCTCCGCGACGCCGGCGTCGTCGACGGCCTCCTTCACCGCACGGGAGTAGGCTCGGGCGAGCCCGCCCACGCCGAGGTTCGTGCCGCCGTAGTACCGCGTCACGACCGCGACGACGTTCCGAATCTCCCGTTGCTGGAGGACGTTCAGCGCGGGCTTGCCCGAGGACCCCGTGGGCTCGCCGTCGTCGCTCTGGTACTCCCGGATCATGACCTCGTTCACGCGGTCCGGCGAGGTCTCGCCCGCCGGGACGCGGTACGCCGGGACGTTGTGGGTGGCGTCGTCGTACTCCGCGTTGACGGCGTCGACGAACGCCTCGGCGGCCTCGACGGTGTCGACGCGGTCGACGTGGCCGATGAACTCCGAGCCGCGGATCTCGAAGCGGGCCTCCCCGCGGCCGGCGACAGTGCGGAAGCTCTCGGCCACGGCTCAGAAACCCACTTTCCGGACGAACGGGAGCTCGCGGATCTCCTTCAGCAGGTCGCCGGAGGGTGCCTCGTCGAGGATGACGTACAGCTTGGGCTCGTCGGCAAACTCCGGGTCGTCCGAGAGCACCTGCCGGATCGTCAACCCCTCCTCGGCGATGAGTCCCGTCACGTCGGCGACCAGCCCGGACGCGTCGGGGTTGCCGACCTCGACGGTGACGACCGAGAGATCGAGCACGGGCGCGAGATCCATCAGACTCGGCACCGCGGAGATGTTCTGGAAGATGTCCCGGAGCTCGTCGTCGGCCAGTAGCGCCTCCGTGGTGGAGTCGACGACGCGCCGGTCGACGCCGATCTCGCGGGCGATTTGGGTGTCGGGGATCTCGATCCCGCCGGAGACGACCCGCCCCTCGTCGTTGATCGAGAAGCCGCGCTCCAGCAGCAGGCGCACCACCGCCTGCTGGGAGGGCGACCCCTCGAACTTCTCCATGATCTCGTCGAACACGTTACCGGAAAACGCGGGCGGCAGGGTTTAAAGTCACTCTCCTCGCTCGGCGGCCGACTCCGCGGGCGTGTTCCCGGCCGCACGGTCGATCTGGCAGTCGATACAGCGGTCGTCCTCGTAGCAGTGTTCGACGCCGTGTGGGCAGTCCCACGCCGACTGCTCGGCGGAGAGCCGGCGCTTCTCGCGTTCCCACGCGCGCTCCCAGTCCTCGATCGACCCGTTGCGCTCGGAGTGGTAGACGACCTCGTCGTTCTGCAGGATCTTCGCCTCGTCGAGGTCATCGGCGGCTTTCACCGTCGCGATGGCGTCGGTGATCGATCCCGCCGGCGCCGTCTCGACGCCGTGACGGCGGAACAGTTTGACGGCGATCGAACGGCCCGTTGTCTCGGTCGGCGGGATCTCCACGGTAGTTGGGTTCGTCGCTCGTCGGACTTAAGCGGCGGGCCGAGCCACACGACACAGATTTTTCCCCGGCGGGAGCGACACTCGACCATGGCCGACCTCCAGTCGTGTTACTTCTGTGGCGCGCCCGACGAGCTCGGGGAGTACGCGGTGGTCCCGCCCCGTCTCGGCGGCGGCGACCGCTCGGTAGTGCTCTGTCCGGACTGCAAGACGAAGCTGCTGCGCGTGATGGAGCCGTTGATCGAGCGAGCCGAGGCCGGCGACGACGCGAGTACGGGGACGACCGACGCCGCGGAGGGCTCGACCGCGGTGCAGTCCTCGACGGACGCCCACAGCGATCCCGGCCCCGCGACCGACGGGATCACGATGAGCGCGGGCGGGAACTCGGAACCGAACGACGGCGATGGGGCGGGCGGTGGAGCAGGGGGCAATAGTGCAGGGGCCGGTGGAGCAGGGAGCGACGGCGCGGGATCGCGGCCCGGGAGCGGCGAGGAGACGCCGCCGAGCTACCGGCGGGCGATGCGGATGCTCTCGAACCGGCCGTTCCCGATCGAGCGCGGCGAGGCGGAGTCGATGCTCGCGAACGCCTACGACCTCGAACGCGAGGAGATCGACGCGGTGCTCTCACACGCGGCGTCGGAGGGACGACTCGTCGTCGAAGACGGGCAGATCCGGGAAGCTTAGAGCGTCTCCTTCGTACTCGGGGTGTCGCTGCGGCGCTCGTCGAGTCGGGTCGCGTCGTCGAGCGCGCGGGCGAGCCCCTTGAACAGCGCCTCGACCTCGTGGTGGGCGTTGTCGCCCTCGACCTCGCAGTGGAGCGTGAGGCCGGCGTGCTGGCCCAGCGAGCGCGCGAAGTGCCGGGCGAGGATGCTGGTGAACTCGCCGACGCGTTCCTGTGAGAACTCGCCGTCGAACCGGAAGTACGGGCGACCGGAGACGTCGACGACGACGCCCGCCTGTGCCTCGTCCATCGGGACGCGGCGGTCGGCAAAGCGGCGGATGCCCGAGCGGTCCGCGAGCGCCTCGTCGAACGCCTGCCCGAGGACGATCCCCACGTCCTCGACCGTGTGGTGGTCGTCGATTTCGAGGTCGCCCTCGCAGGTCAGTTCGAGGTCGAACAGGCCGTGCCGGGCGAAGGAATCGAGCATGTGGTCGAGGAAGCCGATCCCGGTGTCGACCTGGCTGTCGCCGCTCCCGTCGAGAGTGAGCGTACAGTCGATCTCGGTCTCGGCCGTCTCCCGGGCGACGGTCGCGTGCCGGTCGGTCATGGTTGGGAGGGTGTTCCGCGGGGGCAAAGCGGTTGTGGAAGGGTGGAGTGGTTCGATGCTGTGGCGTGGGTGGCTTGGTCAGGGATTTGGTGTCTGGACTGTAGACAGGACCGCGGATTTCGGTGTTTGGACTACAGAGTTCGGTGTCCTCACCGCGAACACGACCGTGGAGTTCGATGTCTCGGCCGCGGAATTCGGTGCCCCCACCGCGAACACGACCGCGGAGTGAGCTAGACCACTTGCGACCGCATCGCCCCGTACAGCCCACACCGCTCGCGGCTTCGCCGCTCGCTTCGAGGCGGTTTCCCGCTCCCGTTGGTCGCGTTTTCCCGCCTCGCTCCCTCCCCAGCCGACTCACTCGCTTCGCTCGTTCGTCCCTCGCGCTCGGTCGGCGCACGGAGGCGCCGACGCTTCGCGCCGACAGCGACCGCGGTGCGGTGGCGGTGGACGCCTCGCGGCCGGCGACGGTCGCCGTCACCAGAACGCTTCGCGTTCTGGTTGGCAGACGAGAGCTTCGCTCTCGTCGACGCCGGCGGGGGGAGGGGTGGGGACTCGGCGCTGCGCCGAACCTCGTGTTCGGCACACTGCGGCTACAAGTGGTCTACGAACGAGTTGCTGTTGCGGTTGCTGTTCCAGTAGCCAGCGAACGAAACACCAACGAACCAAACCCAGAATCAGACATCCATCGCCTCACGCAACGAAAATCGACCTTCGTACAGCGCCGTCCCGACCACCACCGCCGCCGATCCCGACTCACGAAGCGCACTCACGTCCGCCAAATCCGTCACGCCGCCACTCGCGACCACCGGAATCTCCACCGCATCCACCACGCGCTCAACCGCCTCGCGGTCGATCCCCGAGAGCTGCCCCTCGACGTCGACGTTCGTGAACAGCACCGAGCCCGCGCCCAGCTCCTCGTAGCGCGCCGCGGCCTCGGCAGGATCGAGCCCCGTCCCCTCGGTCCAGCCCGAGACGACGACCTCCCCCTCCTTCGCGTCGAGGCTGACCATCACGCTCCCCGGGTGGGTCTCCGAGATCTCCTCGACGATCTCGGGCTGCTCGACCGCCGCAGTCCCGAGGATCACGCGATCGACACCGGCGTCCAGTAGCGACGTGGCGTCCTCGACCGTCCGGATCCCGCCGCCGACCTGTACGTCCACCTCGGGGCCGGTGGCGTCGACGATCGCTTCGATCGCGTCGGCGTTCTCGCGCTCGCCCTCGAACGCGCCGTCGAGATCCACGAGGTGGAGTGTTTCGGCGCCCTCGTCCAGCCAGCGCTCCGCGGCGGCGACGGGGTCGCCGTAGCGCTTCCCCGAGTCGCGCTCGCCGGCGACCAGTTGGACCGCCTCGCCGTCCTGTACGTCCACCGCGGGGATCACCTCGAACGTCGGGAACTGGCTCATGCCCGAGGCTGGAACCGCCGCTCGCTTAGCCGTGCCGGAACCGGGGCCGGAGCGAACCGAGGCGGTGACGGTCGGTATCCTTTTCCGACCCCCTCGCCGAGAGAGCCCCGTGCCACAGGAGTCCCATCGACGGCTCGTGGAAGCGCTCACGAGCCGGGGGTACAACGCCGAGCGCGAGGCGGTGACGCTGCTCGCGAACGCCGGCGAGCCCGAACTCGCCGCCGAGGCAGCCGCCGACGCCGCTGGCGACGCGTTCGTCGTCACCGTCGAGCACGCCCGCGAGGCGCTCGACAGCGCGCTGCTCGACCCCGCCCCCGACAGCGAGGCGACTCCCGACGACCCGAGCCCGCCGGACGCCAGCGAGGGTGCGCCCGACCTCGCCGAGCAGGCGCCGACGGACGTGAACGCCGGGAACGATTCGACGCCCGCCGACGAGCTGCTGCCGGGGACGGACGGAAACGACGATACCGACGTTTCGACTGGAGATAGAAATACCAAAAATCAACAGACTGAATCGGGTTCCAGAGTCGAAACAGAGGGGTCTCACGCGGGCGCGAGTGCGAGCGAAGCGGGAGCGGGGGACGGCGGCGGGACGACTGCCGACGCCGGGAGACAGTCACCGGCGACCGCTGACGGCATCGGCGACCGCTCGCCGCCCACCCCGGAGATCCGCAACGACGTCACCGGCCGCTCCACCGGTACCGGCGAGTACGAGGAGTTCGTCGGGACGTTTCAGGACCGCTACGAGCGACTTTCGGGGCTGCTCCGCGGGCGCGTGAACCACCGGCCTGCGGAGGCGATCCAGTCGATGCCCGGCGGCAGCGACGCCGAGATGATCGGGCTCGTCGACGACATCCGCTCGACGGCGTCGGGCCACTGGATCGTCGAACTGGAGGACACCACCGGGACGTTCCCCTGCCTGATCATGAAAGACCGGGCGTTCGCCCCGCTCGTCGACGACCTGCTGCTCGACGAGTGTCTCGCGGTGCAGGGGACGCTGGCCGACGACGGCGGGATCCTGTTCGTCGACTCGCTGCACTTCCCCGACGTGCCGCGGACGCACAAGCCGAATACGGCCGACAGACACGTGCAGGCGGCGCTGATCTCCGACGTCCACGTCGGCAGTCAGGAGTTCGCCCAAGAGGCGTGGGATCGCTTCGCCGACTGGCTCCACACGCCCGAGGCCGAGGCCGTGGAGTATCTCCTGATCGGCGGCGACATGGTCGAGGGCGTCGGCGTCTACCCGGATCAGGACGAAGAACTCGACGTCGTCGACATCTACGACCAGTACCGGGCGTTCTCGGAGCAGCTCAAGAAGGTGCCCGGCGACATGGAGATCGTGATGATCCCCGGGAACCACGACGCCGTCCGGCTCGCCGAACCCCAGCCCGCCTTTACCGAGGAGCTACGCGACATCATGAGCGCCCACGACGCACGCTTCACGGGGAACCCCTCGACCGTCACCGTCGAGGGCGTCTCGGTGTTGATGTACCACGGCGTCTCGCTGGACGAGGTGATCGCCGAACTGCCCGAGGAGAAAGCCAGCTACGACGATCCCCACAAGGCGATGTACCAGCTGCTGAAGAAGCGCCACGTCGCCCCACAGTACGGCGGCCACACCCGCGTCGCGCCGGAGGAGAAGGACTACCTCGTGATCGACGAGGTGCCGGACGTGTTCCACACCGGCCACGTCCACAAGCTCGGCTGGGGGAAGTACCACAACGTGCTCGCGGTGAACTCGGGCTGCTGGCAGGAGCAGACCGAGTTCCAGAAGTCGGTGAACATCAACCCCGACTACGGCCACGCACCGATCCTCGATCTGGACACGCTGGACATGACGGTCCGGAAGTTCGTGTAGACCACACACGGACGAACTGAACCGCCCGCGTTTATGCCGCTCCCGACCCGACTGCCGACAATGCCAATCGAGGACCGCGACCAGGCCAAGCTGGTCACACACGCGCTGGCGAAGGACACGCTTTCACAGATTCGGGACGTGGAGACCGAGCAAGTCGGCTTCCGCAAGGGACTCGTCAAACTCGGCCGGATCTGTGGCTACGAGATCATCGACGGCGCGATGGAGACCGAGTACGTCCCCGTCGAGACGCCGCTCACCGAGACCACTGGCGAGCGCGTCAAGGGGCTCGACGACGTGGTAATCATCAACGTTCTCCGGGCCGCGACGCCCTTTGTCGAGGGGCTGCTCAAGGCGTTCCCCCGCGCGAAGCAGGGGGTCATCTCCGCCGGTCGCGACGAGGAGGCGGGGATGGACGACGACGGGACGTTCCCCATCAGCGTCGACTACAAGAAGCTGCCCGAGATCACCGAAGACGACACGGTCGTCGTCGCCGACCCGATGCTCGCGACGGGGTCCACGATGTGTACCGTGCTCGAACACGTCCTCGACGCCGCCGTCGAGGAGCCCGAGGACCTGTTCGTGCTGTCGGCGGTGTCGGCGCCGGAGGGGCTGGTCCGGGTCGACGAGGCGTTCCCCGAGGCCGACCTGCTGACGGTGTCGATCGACGACGAACTCAACGACGAGGGGTTCATCGTCCCCGGGCTCGGCGACGCGGGGGATCGGTCGTTCCGGACGACGTGAGGGAGGGAGGCAAACGTCGCTCCCTTCGGTCGCGACGGCAAACTACCTCGGAACGTGAGTGCTGAGCGAAGCGAGGCGCGAACAGTGAGGCGGGAAAACGCGACTGAAAGGAGCGGCAAACCGCCTCAGAAGCGAACGGGGCGGGACCTTCGGTCCCGCATGCAACTGGCGGCGAAGCCGCCGGCGACGGCGAGTGAAACGAGCCGTGAGGTGGAGTGGAGGTAGGGAAACTCGCCGGAGTTGCCACGAGCGTGGTGAGCGGGTATACGTCGGGGCGTGCCACAATGTGATATAGCCGCAAAACTTTCTTCAGTAATTGCTATGGTTTTAAATCAAGTGGAGGAAAAGAAACTGGGCGCAATTTTAGTCGGTGGGGCAGTCGCCGCTGCACTATTCGACTTCCTAATCGGCCCACTTGTTGGTGGTTTATTAACTGGATATCTGCTGTCGGGAGAGCGAACGAACAATGTCAAAATTGGCGCTGCGACCGGGATAGTCGGAGTATTGTTGTACTCTGGTGTCTCGGTGTCCTTGATACTGCTTGAGAGTAATACTCTATCAGACATAATTATCTTTGATTCGTTGTCGTTGCTTGGAGCTGGCATACTACTACTCACGTTTAGTATGCTGACCAGCGCGATCGGGTATGCTATCAGCGGAAAACTGTCCTCAGCCTCTAATGAAGACAGATCCACTGCAGTTTGAATCAGAGTACCTGTATTCACCATATCAGGTGTTTCCGAAACATCCCCATTGAGGACTCGGTCCGATAAGTCGTACAGGTCCACTGAGAGGTAGCGTTCAGGTATGAACGCTACTTACTGCGAGCGGCCGAACCGGCGATCGACGGCGACGACGAGGACGACGACGAACTCCTTCTCGGCTGGCTACGAACGGAAGCGGTCGTACGCGTAGACCACGCCAGCGGCCAGCAGCAGCACGACGCCCAGCGCCGCCACGCCGAGGCCGACGACGAAGCCGGCGAAGCCGGAGCCGAAGTCGTCGACGTGGCCGTAAACGGAGATGCTGTACAGCGTTCCCTCCTTCTGGATCGCAGTCGGCAGTTCGTCGACGTACGGCTCGTTCACGTACGGGCGGTAGCCCAGGTCGTCGCCCGTGGAGTTGTCGATGATCCGGTCGACCGTGCGCTGCTCGCCCGCAGTGAGGCTGCCGTAGCGCGGTGCCTGCTCGGCGATCGCGTCCGCGACGGGGCGCAGCGAGACGGTCTCCGCGCGGACGAGCGAGCCGTTCTCCTCGACCGTGAGCCGGTAGTAGCCGTCCGGTTCGGTGTTCTCGTTGGTGTCACGGACGAACTCGTACTCGCGGTCGATCTCGCGCAGATCCGCGCGGGCGTCCGGGTCGTCGACGGTCGGCGAGCCCTCACGCATCGCGGTCACCAGCGCGTCAAGCGTGGCGTTCGGCGCGCGGTAGTCGCTGCCGTATCGCGACGTGAGTCGGTAGTCCGGGAGCGCGACCTCGTGATCGTGAGCGTCGACGAGCCGCTTCTGATCGGAGGTGTTGTCGAGGTCGACCGGCTCGGCGAGGTAGATTTGGGAGCTCTGTGCGGGCGGGGACGTGGCCTCCGCTGCCCAGCCGAGGTAGTACGGCGCCGGGAGGCAGCACAGTCCGACGACGGCGAGCAGGAGGGCGACGCGGCGGGAATCCATCGGCCGGAAATCGCGCCGGTTCGGGTAAGTGCCTTCTGGGGGGTCAGGGCGACCAGTCACAGGCGGCGCCGTCGGCAAGCCCGCGCTCGTCGACGTAGGTGGTGAGACAGGCGTAGTTGCAGAACGCCATCGGCTCGGCATCTACCGCCCCCCCGGCGACGTAGACGGGATCGTGCTCCTCGACGGTCGACTCGCAGTACTCACAGTCCATACCCGCCGTTGCCGCCGGACGGGAGTGGACGTTTCGGCCGACCCCCTCGCTTCGGTTCGAAACCGACGCACTGGGTGGCGTCTGACGACCACGTGAAAGCCTCCCCCGGACGACTCCGGAGCGGTCGGGAGTGGGACGGACGGCTCCGTTTGCGGCGGTCTCCGATCGTGCAGCCGACGCCCGACGAGTCGAGGTCGGCAACCCCCTCGCTTCAGTTCGAAACCGGCCGGAGGCGCTGCGTCCGGCGGTCAAGGGAAAACGACCCCCGGAGCGCTCCGGAGGACTCGGGAGCGCTACTCGTCGTTCTGTTCGTCGTCGTCCTCACCCGCGGAGAGCCCGTCGTCCTGCTCGCGGTCGAGCGCGCGCGGCACGTCGTGGTGGTCGCTGTAGCCGTCGAACCACCGGGCGATGCGTTCGATGCGGTCGACGATGTGGCCGGGTTCGCCCGAGCGCGAGAGCTCGTGGCCCTCGCGCGGGTAGCGGACGAACCGCGTGTCGGTGCCCTGCTTGCGAACCATGCGGTACCAGAGCTCGGCCGTGCAGGCCGGGGTCCGGTAGTCGTCCTCGGAGTGGATCACCAGCGTCGGCGTCTCGACCTCGTGGGCGTGGCCCACGGGCGACTGCTCCCAGAGGAACTCGGGCTCCTCCCACGGGGTCGTGTCGAAGTCGCCCTCCACGAGGGCGTAGGCGCCGTCGGTCGAGCCGTAGAAGCTCGTGAGGTCGTAGACGCCGCGCTGGGAGACCGCCGACTCGAAGAAGTCGGTCTGCCCGACCGTCCACGAGGTCATGAAGCCGCCGAAGGAGCCGCCCGTGAGGTGGGCGTCGTCGCCGTCGACGTACTCGCGGTCGGTCAGCAGGTCGACGCCAGCCATCACGTCGGTCAGCGTCACGTCGCCCCAGTCGCGCTCGATCGCCTGCATGTACTCTTTGCCGTAGCCCGTCGAGCCGCGGGGGTTCGACCAGAAGACGACGTACCCGCGGGCAGCGAGGGTCTGGAACTCGTGCCACATCGTGCCCGCCGTGGTCCACATCGCGTGGGGGCCACCGTGGACCTCGACCGCGAGGGGGTACTCCTCGTCCGGATCGAACTCCGGCGGCGTGATCGTCCAGCCGTGGACCTCGCCCTGCTCGGAGTCGAAGTGGAGCTCCTCGGGCTCCTGTACCGACACGTCGTCGAGGTAGTCGGCGTTGAGTTCGGTGAGGCGGACGCAGTCCTCACGTTCGACGCCGACACCGCCGTCGAGGCCGGGGTCGTCGGCGTGTTCGATCGGTGTGACGAACACGTCGCCGGGATGGTCCCACTCGCTCATCGCGAACGCGAACCGCTCCGTGCCGACGTGACCCGTGCTGACGGCGCCGGGACGGGCCACGCGGCTGGGCGCCTCGCTCGCGTCGCTCGGCGCCGACCAGACGCTGGTCTTCCCTTCGTCGGGCGTCGAGAAGTAGACGCGTTCGTCGTCGGGGCCCCACTGCGGCGCGGACTCGTACCCCAGCCCGCGGTCGATCCCCTCAGTGAGCCACGTCACGTCGCCGCTCTCGACGTCGAGGCGTTTCAGTTCGGCCGGCTGGATGCTGACCTGCTCCTCCTCGCTGTAGAGAAACGCCACGTCGCCGTCGGCGTTGGCGGCGAGGCCGGCACCCCAACCGCTGGTCTCGTGGACCTTCTCGGCCTCGTCGGCGTCGGTGTCGTAGGCGTAGATCGAGTAGCGGTGTGAGTCGTCAGGATCCTCGCCCACGTCCTGTGCGGTGTAGTACAGCGTCGACGCGTCGCCCCACTCGGGGCCGGCGAAGTCGACGTCGCCGTCGGTGATCCGCTCGACCTCCACGTCGTCGGCGCTCGCGAGTCCGTCGCCGACGTGGGCGACGTAGACGTGCGAGCGCGTGCCGTCGAAGTACGACTGGCCCGTCCGGTAGACCGTGCGATCGATGACGCGGGGGTCGGGCTCCTCACGCTCGTACTCCGCCTCCTCGGAGATGTCGACGTCGAGCCCCTCCTCGCGCTCGTCTTCGGTCGTCGACTGGGTGAACGCGATCCGGTCGCCGTCGGGCGACCACGCGATGCCCTGCACGCCAGCGGGCACCTCCGTCACCTGCCGGGCCTCGCCGCCGTCGACCGGGATCAGCCAGAGCTGCGGGCGATCGTCGTCTTTCCCGCGGTTCGAGACGAACGCGAGGCGATCGCCCGACGGCGACCACCGTGGCTGGCTGTCGCCGCCCTCCGAGACGGTGAACTGTCGGGGGTCGTCGCTCCCGTCGCTGGGGACGAGATAGATCGTCGACTCGTAGCTCTCGTCGTCGTCGGGCGTCGTCCGGACGAACGCGACCTGCTCGCCGTCCGGCGAGAGCCGAACGTCGCCGGGTTTGGTGAGTTCGTGGAAGTCTGCGGCCTCGATTCGTGCCATGGAGTGACGCGCGGTCGTGCGGACCGAAAGGATGTCGGTTGCGGCCAAAAGCGAACGAGAGCGACGGCGGCGCGGGTAGTCAGAAGGCCTATGATGGGCCCCCGTCAAGCACGGCACAGATGAGTGCTGGCGAGGGGCCCCCGTCGAAGCCGTCCGCCGGGGACGACGAACCGGACGGGCTGATCCAGCGGTTCCTCCACGCCGAGAGCGGCCCGCTGATGTTCGCTCGCGAGATGCTGACCAGCATGGCGACCGTCGCGCTCGTGGGGCTGTTGCTGTTCGGGGTCAGCGGCATCTGGCCACCGATGGTCGCCGTCGAGAGCGGGAGCATGGACCCCAACATGCAGAAAGGTGACCTGATCTTCGTCACCGAGCCCGGGCGGTTCGCCCCCGACGCCGCCCGCAGCGACACCGGCGTCGTCACCCACCGAGTCGGCGAGGAGGTCGGCTACAAGACGTTCAACGACTTCGGCACCGTCGTCGTCTACCAGAGCCGCGGGACGGGGCCGCCGATCATCCACCGCGCGCGTTTCTGGGTCGACGAGGGCGAGAACTGGTACGACGAGGCCAACCAGGCGTGGGTCCGGGGCGCCGACAACTGCGCCGAGATGGACAACTGTCCGGCTCCCCACGCCGGGTTCATCACGAAAGGCGACAACAACGCCTACTACGACCAGACGGGCAACATCCGGGAGCCCGTGAAGCCCGAGTGGCTGGTCGGCACCGCGCGGCTCCGGATCCCCTACCTCGGCTGGGTCCGGCTGGGGTTCTCGGGCGCGGCGACGACTGGACCAGTCGATTCGGGGGTCGGGAGTGCGACGACCGACGGCGCCGCGGCGGTGAACGCCACCGTTTCGAGTGGAGTCGAAATAGCGGGATCGGTCGAAGCGGCTTCGACTCCGGGACTGTCGTCGAGCCGTATCGCCGCGGCGTGAGAGGGTCGCTGTCGGAGAGGTCTTCTGGAGTCGGGGAGAAAGGAACGCTGCTCGAACCGATCAGTTGTCGAATCGGGCCTGCACGAACGGCTGGGCGTTCTCGATGTCGCCGAGCCGGGAGTCCGAAAGGAGGACGTGTTCGGTCTCCTCGATCGGGACCGACAGCGAGATCTCCTTCGTGCGGCCGTAGCGACCCTTCGAGACGACGACGGCGTTGACGATCCCCAGCATATCGAGTTCGCTGATCAGGTCCGTGACGCGGCGCTGAGTGAGCACGTCGGCGTCGATCTCCTCGCAGAGCCGCTTGTAGATGTTGAACACCTCGCCGGTGTTGATGTTGTGGACCCCGTTTTTCTCCAGCAGGATCGTCGCGAACAGGACGATCTTGCTCTGGGTGGGGAGCGTGCGGACCACCTCGACGACGCGGTCGAGTTCGATCTTGTCCTGTGCCTGCCGGACGTGCTGCTCCTCGACGGTCTCGGCCTGACTGCGCTCGGCGAGCTCGCCGGCGGTCCGGAGGAGATCCAGCGCTCGGCGGGCGTCGCCGTGCTCCTGTGCGGCGAAGGCGGCACACAGCGGGATCACGTCGTCGGTCAGCGCGTCCTCTTTGAACGCCACGTCCGAGCGGTGCTGGAGGATGTCCCGAAGCTGGTTCGCGTCGTACGGGGGGAACACGATCTCCTCCTCGCCGAGACTCGACTTGACGCGGGGGTCGAGGAAGTCGGTGAACTTCAGGTCGTTCGAGATCCCCATGATCGAGATCCGAGAGGTCTCCAGTTCGGAGTTCATCCGGGAGAGGTTGTACAGCGTGTCGTCGCCGGATTTCTCGACGAGCTTGTCGATCTCGTCGAGCATGATCACGACGACGCGCTCGTGGTAGTCGATCGCGTCGAAGAACTTGGTGTACACCCGGTCGGTCGGCCACCCCGTCATGGGGACCTCCTCCATCTCCTCGCGGTCGTCCTCCAGTTCGGCGATCTTCTCGTCGACCGCCTCCACGCTGTCGAACTCGGTGTCGGCGAGTGTGCTCTCGTCGCCGTCGGCCGCCGCCGAGCGGAGTTCGCGGAGCTCGTCGAGGCGGTCGCCGACGATCTCGCGGTTCTTCTCGATGAACTTGTTCGCGAGTTGGGCGAGCACGCGGTACTGCGTGTCCGTGATCTCGCAGTTGATGTACTCCACCTCACAGGGGACGTCGTACTTCTCGGAGGTGGACTCCAGTTCCTGACTCACGAACTTCGCACTCGCGGTCTTCCCCGTCCCCGTCTTCCCGTAGATCAGGATGTTCGACGGCGTGTCCCCGCGCAGCGCCGACACCAGGATGGTGGCCATCTGGTTGATCTGGTCGGTCCGGTGGGGAAGCTCGTGGGGCGTGTAGGAGGGTCTGAGCACCTCCTTGTTGCTGAAGATCGGTTCGCCGGCCATCAGGTCGTCGAACAGCCCCTGGCTGTCGCCGTCGTCCTCCAGCATTCGGTCGATGTCGACGCCGCCGGTGTCGAGATCGACGGAGGAGTCGACCCCCTCCGTGTCCAGCGAGGAGTCGATCCCGTCCGGAAGATCGTCGGTCGGCTCCGGCTCGTCGGCGTCGGGCGTCTCCTCGGTCCCGTCCGGATCGGTATCCTCGGCACTGTCCGCTTCGTCGAAGGCGTCGTCGTCGGTGATCGGCCAGCCGTCGTTCGGATCGCCTTCTCCGTCCGTATCGTCGTCGGTGTCGTTCATTTGGATACCCCTACGTTTCGTGTGGAGAACGGCACTCGGGACCGGTATATCCGGCACGTGACCCGCTGCAAGACGCGATCCCACGCGAGACGTTCCGGAGTGCCGTCCAGTTGATGCACTCGAACCAAATGAATAGGGGTACCAAAAACCTGTCCCTGTCGGCCCGACCTGCTGGGAGAATCGCGTCGACGATCGCCGTCCCGAGTCGTTCCAAGTCGTGTGTCGCCGTCTCCCGTACCCCACTGTTTCGAGTGGATCGACTCCAGATGGGGAGCTCGACGAGGAGTGGCCAGTTCGTCGAAGCTGGTGGCCCGGAATCGGCGAGCGTCGATGCACGTGAAACAGGGGGTTCTACCGAGCGACTTACACGCACCCATTGCTTCGGGTGGAGAGAAGGCAACTGACGTGTGGGAGTGGGTGACGGCGTCGATCGGTATCAGAGGGCGGTACGCGGTCGACGGGAAACGGGGGTGGGGTCGTGACCCCCCCACCCCATCGTTTCGGGTGGAACGCGGAAACAGTGGGGGTGGGGGTCGAGAAGCGGCAGATACTGCCCTCTATCGAACGGTAGTTTTACACTACACGACGATAGATTAGTCCGTACTGCAATCTATCTTCTTTATTTAGACGTGGAGTTGTGTGGTTAGTTGTGTTTCTGTCGGCTAGCTCGCTACCCCCACCCCGGGCTATCTCGTCGTTGCACGGGAAACGAGGGGGAGGGGGTCGCTCCGTGTGTCTCTCAAGAGCCGAACTCCGTCGAACAGTAGGTTCAGACCGTCTCACCTGACAACCTCTTCGACTGCAACCGCAGACGACGACCCCTCTCCTCTGTTTCGACTGGAAACGGCCACCCGCTGATACTGAACGGACCGAGCTTTGTCACTCTCCACCATGTCGGCGCTACCCCGTTTCCTCTCGTCGCCCCCTTTGTTTCTTCTCGCTCCCCTCTGTTCCCTCTCGACAGCTCGGAACGCGTTTTCGATCGGTGAGACCGTCGTGGACGGACGGAACGCCTTGCTCCGACCGACGCCATTCTTAAGTATATCGCCGGCGGAACTCGGTGTAACGGCTCCCTACCGCCACGGGGAGCAGGAGATAAGGATGGGTCTGCTCACGAATCTGAAACAAAGCATCACGCGAGTCACGGACGGCCTGTTCGCGTCAGAGGAGCCGAAACGGATCGGGATATACGGCCCGCCGAACGCCGGGAAGACCACGCTGGCGAACCGGATCGCCCGCGACTGGACCGGCGACGCGGTGGGCCCGGAGAGTCACATTCCCCACGAGACCCGGCGTGCACGCCGGAAGGAGGACGTGACGATCGAGCGTGACGGCCGGGAGGTCACCATCGACATCGTCGACACGCCCGGCGTCGCGACGAAGGTCGACTACGAGGAGTTCCTCGACCACGACATGGAGAAGGAGGACGCCGTCCGGCGCTCCCGTGAGGCCACCGAGGGCGTCGCCGAGGCCATGCACTGGCTCCGGGAGGACGTCGACGGCGTGATCTACGTGCTCGACAGCACCGAGGACCCGTTCACGCAGGTGAACACGATGCTGATCGGCATCATCGAGAGTCAGGAGCTCCCGGTGCTGATCCTCGCGAACAAGATCGACAAAGAGGAGTCGGACATTCAGCGCATCGCGAACGCGTTCCCCCAGCACGAGACGATCCCGCTGTCGGCCCTGGAGGGACAGAACATGGACGAAGTGTACGAGAAAATCGCGGAGTACTTCTCCTAACAATGCCCGAAGTTACCAGCGGCGACGGCGACGGGACGCCCCCCGAAGAGGACGGCCTCGACGACGGGGTCCGGGTCGACATGATCAGCGGCGCCCGCATGGAGGGGCTCACCAGCATGGAGAAGATCCGCCTCATCCTCGACGGCGTCCGCGACGGCAACATCGTGATCTTGGAGGAGGGGCTCACCCCCGACGAGGAGTCGAAGCTGATCGAGGTCACGATGACGGAGATCAGCCCGGACGAGTTCAGCGGCATCGAGATCGAGACCTATCCCAAGTCGAGTTCGAGCAGCACCGGGCTGTTCGACCGGCTGATGGGGAAAGAAGAGCAGGCCCAGAAGCTCACCGTGATCGGCCCGGCGAACCAGATCCAGACGCTCCACAAGGACGAGAACCTAATCAGCGCGCTCGTCTCGCGCAAGTAGTCCCGTGCCCCACGAGTGTACCACCTGCGGCCGGCAGTTCGACGACGGCTCCAAGGAGATGCTGTCGGGCTGTCCGAACTGCGGCGGGAACAAGTTCCAGTTCCAGCCGCCCGGCCGCGACACCGCCGAGGCGTCCGCGACGGGCGGCGACGCCACTCCGGCCGACGCCGAGCCGTCCTCGATGGGTAGCGACGCCACCCCGGCCGACGCCGAGCCGTCCTCGATGGGTAGCGACGCCACCCCGGCCGACGCCGAGCCGTCCTCGATGGGTAGCGACGCCACTCCGGCCGACACCACCCCGTCCGATCCCGAGCCCACAGACAGCGAGCCCGAGCCCGGCGCCGAGGTCGAGCCGGGCGGTTCGGAGGATCGCGCGCAGACCGACGCTCGCTCCTCGTCGGCCAGCGTCGACGAGATCGACGAGGCCCGCGGGACGAGGAGCGAACCCGAACCGGAGCCGTCGGACGCCGACTCCCCCGCCCGCGGCACGCCGCAGGGACCCCCGACGGACACCGCCTCGGACGTCCCGGCCGACGAGTTCGACATCTCGGGCGCGGTCGGGCCCGAGGACGACGACGTCGAGAAACAGCCCGTCGCCGGCTCGGCACCGCAGCACGAGGAGCCGGCTTCCGACGACGACACCGATCTGGGGACGCTGCGGGAGGAACTGAACGACCAGTTCGAGAGCATCAAGATCACCGCGCCCGGCCAGTACGAGCTCAACCTCATGGAGCTGTACGACCGGAAGGAGTACATCATCTCGCTGCAGGAGGACGGTCGCTACGTGATCGAGATGGCCGACGACTACGGGATCGACGAGTGACTGCGCCGACCCGACTTCTCCCCTTTCTCCGCCCCGACCGCTTCAGCAACCGTTAACAGCCACGCGGTCGCAGACGAGGGTATGAGCACGGCGACGAAGATCGTCACCAGTACAGTGGGCCTGTCGGCGCTTCTGGCGTTCGCGTTCGTCTTCCAGATCGTCCTCTCGGCCTGATGTTCGCCGAGCGGACGCTCTCGCCGGCGGTCGAGCGACTGCACAGCGAGAGCACGCCCGAGGTGCTCGTCCTCGACACCGAGCGGGACTTCGAGACGCTCCCGCCGGCGGTCGCGGAGGAGCTCGGCCTCCTCGTGGACGCGCTCGATCCCGCGAGCTACCCCGCGTCGTGGCTTCCCGAGAACACGCCCGCACAGCTCGAAGCGTACGCGTCCGAGCAGTTCACGGTCGGCCTCCCGGGCGACGGCACGGTCGTTCGGACCCAGCAGACCCAGCCGCCGACGGTGCTCGTCAAGGCCCGCGCCGAGACCACTCCGGCGTCGTTCCGGGACTTCCTCGTCGCGGAGGCGCTGGTCGAGATCGACGAGGGGGTCCCGGAGAGCTTCCTCCCCTTCTTCGGCGAGCAGTACGCCGAACTCGCCGACGCACTCGGGCTCGGCGGCGCCGCGACGTACCAGATCGCGGCCGCGCTGTTCGACGCGTGGGTCGGCCTGCACACTCGCGAGCGGTTCCGCGCGTGGGAAGACGACCACCCCGAGCTCTACGCCGCGTGGGCGGATGCCGGCGACCGCCTCGTCGGCCGGATCGACGACCTCCCGGGCGAGGTTGCCCGCGGCGAGACGGAGTTCCCCGCGACGACGGAGCTTGCGTGCTCGGCGCTGAAACACGGTCTCGACCTGCCCGCGCCGTTCGCGGCGCTGGATACGCTTGCCTACCGGGACCACGGCGCCGAGTACGCGGTCCAGTGGGCGGCGAAGACGATCGACTCGCTGACAGAGTAGCGGCGGGGCGTTTCGGCTCCGTTCGTCGTTTCGAGTGCGCTCGGTGCTTCGAGTGGACGCAGCGTTTCGACTGCACCCTACCCTTCGACTGCAGCCGTTCCTTCGACTGCGGTCCTTCTTTCGACTGCAGTCCCTGTTTCGCCAGCACCCACCGTTTCGACACCACCAACTGTTTCGACTCCTTCGACTCCTTCGGCTATTTCGACTCCACCTGTCGTTTCCACTAGACCGTACCCCCACCGCTGTCCGGGTGTTTCGAGTGGAAACGCCCCCGTTTTCGAGGAAGAGAACGACGACCGCCTACTCCTGCGGCTCGTAGCTCACGGTCCCGTCGTCGTGGAGACGGACGGTCGCGTCGAACAGCTCCGCGAACGCGGCAACGGTGTCGTCGTCGTGGACCTCGCTGGAGAGGTGGAACAGGCAGACAGCGTCGTGTTCGCGGACGAGTTCGATCAGTCGTTCGGCAGTCTCCAGCGCGGCCGCCTCGTCGCCGTAGTACGCCAGCTCGCTGAGCGAGTCGAGCGTGATCCGGCGCTTGCCGTCGTTCTCGGTGAGGAACGCCTCGACCTGCTCGACGATCCCCTCCACATCGTCCGGGCCGGCGGCGTAGTGGACGTGTGGCGCCGAGCGCCGGGAGTAGCCCCGCTCGATCGAGAGCGTGTCGAGGATCTCCGCCCGCGACTCCTCGACCTCGTAGTAGTCGAGCTTCTGTTCGACCTCGCGAGCGGTGGTTCGCGTCGAGACGACCAGGAAGCGGTCGGTGTCGACGCTGAGGAAGTCGGTGTCGACGCGGTCGGTCTCCCCGATGCTGGGGTGTAGCAGCAGTAGCGCGGTCCCGGCCGGGACGCTCTCGGGCGCGCCGTCGATGGCGAGGTCGTACTCCATATCCAGTAGTAGCGCGGCGACGACTTCAAACTCGCGGCGCCTCCCCGGTAGCGTCGATCGGTCCCGGAGCGCCCAGCCCGGAGCCGAACCCGTTTTGCCCGCCACGCTCCAGGCACGACCATGAGCGTCCGCGAGGAGTTCGACAGCTGGGCTGCGGAGGGCCGCGAACAGGGGATGGAGGAGCGACACTGGCACACCGCCCGACCCATCCTCGCACGGATCCCGGTCGAGGCGGGGGACACCGTGCTTGATCTCGGGACGGGCAGCGGCTACGCGCTGCGAGCCCTCCGGGAACGGGGTATCGGCGCTGCCTACGGGCTCGACGGCTCGCCCGAGATGGCCCGGAAGGCCGACGGCTACACCGACGACGACGCGGTCGGCTTCCTCGTCGGCGACTTCGACCACCTGCCGTTCGCGACGGACTCGATCGACCACGTGTTCTCGATGGAGGCGTTCTACTACGCGAACGACCCTCACCGGACGCTGGCGGAGATCCGGCGCGTGCTGAAGCCCGGCGGGACGTTCTACTGTGCGGTGAACTACTACGAGGAGAACACCGCCTCCCACGAGTGGCAGGAGAACATCTCGGTGGAGATGACCTGCTGGGACCGCGAGCAGTACCGCGAGGCGTTCCGCGACGCCGGCCTCCACGTCGCCGAGCAGGACAACGTTCCGGACCGCGAGACGGAGATTCCCGACGAGTCCGAGTTCCCCCACGAGGGGTTCGGGAGCCGGGAGGCGATGGTCGAGCGCTACCGGACGTGGGGGACGCTGCTGACTGTCGGTGTCGCGCCCTGATTGGCGGTCTTTTCGGTAGGTACTGCGGTAGGTGGGATCTTTTTCTTCGGTACCGGCAGCGGCTTCGACGGCAACAGCATCTCGATCGTTGGCACCTTGTGACCGCAACCGCCCCGCCAGCCCACGGACCCCCCCAGCCGACTCGTTCGCTCCTTTCAGTCGCTCACTCGTCCCTCGCGCTGACACGCGGCACAAGGCCGCGTGCGCTTCGCGCCACCGCCGGCCGCGGTCGCGGTGGACGCCTCGCGAGCGCCAGCGGTCGGCGTCACCAGAAATCGGAGATTTCTGGTTGGCAGCCGAGAGTCTGCGACTCTCGGCGACGCCCGCGGGGGGAGGGGTGGGGACTCGGCGCTGCGCCGAACCTCGTGTTCGGCGCTCTGCGGTCGCAAGTGGTCTACGAACGAGTTGCTGTTGCTGTTCGCCGTCGTAGTGGGTCGCGCCTCAGCCTTGGAGAAAACGTCCCGTCGTCGATCAGTTCCGACCGTTCACACCCTCGGCGATCAGTTCGTGCGAGCGCAGCGCCGCGTCCTGCTCGGGCACGACGTGCTGGATCATCATCTCGTCGACGCCGACGCGGTCCGCGAGTTGCTCGAACAGGCCGGCGATCGTCTCCGGGCTCCCGGAGATCGCGCGGGGCCACTCGTCCTCGTCCAGCGTTTCCGGCGTCGGCTCGGGAACGCCGCCCAGTTCGTCGATCGCCTCCTCAACGCCGGGCGTCGATCCCACTTCCCCGCGCTGCATCCGCTTGAACGACGCCTCCGCGACCGCCCGCAAGCGCGCAGCCTCCTCGTCCGTCTCCGCGGCGACGGCGTTGAGCGCGACCATCCCCTGGGGCTCGTCGATCCCGCCGGGCAGCGACGACGGCTCGAACGTCTCGCGGTACGCCTCGAACGCTGGCACCGCGAAGCCGGGGCGGATGAACGCCGCGAAGCAGAACCGCAGACCCAGTTGGCCGGCGATCTTCGCGCTCGACGCGCTCGATCCCAGCACCCACGGGACGGGCTCGTCGCCGTCGGAACTCGGCACCTCGATGTCGGCGTACTCGTGGCTGTCGGGGAAGTCGTCGTACAGGTGGTTCACGACCGCGGTGACCTTCTTGCGGTGGTCCTCGTCGGGGTTGCGTTTCCGCCGATTCGTCCCGAGCGCGCGGTCGACTGCGGGCGAGCCGTTCGCCCGCCCGAGTCCGGCGTCGACGCGGCCGGGCGCGAGCCCGTCGAGGACGCCGAACTGTTCGGCGACTTTCAGCGGGCTGTAGTGGTTCAGCAGCACCGCGCCCGACCCCAGCCGGATGGAGTCGGTCTCGGCGGCGAGATGACCCAGCAGCACCTCGGGGGCGACGCCGGCGAGGCGGCTCCCCATCCCGTGGTGTTCCGCGACCCAGAAGCGCTCGAACCCCAGCTCCTCGGCCTGTCGTGCGGCGTCGACGGTGTTCCGGTACGCGTCGGCTGCGCTCCCGTTCTCGGGAACCGGCGAGAGGTCGACGGCAGAGAGATCCATACCCGAACTGGTGGACTCCCGAAGAAAACGGTTCGGCTACCGGCGCCCGGATCCCGGCGGTCAGTTACCTGCGATCTGGCGGCTCCAGTCGTTGATCCAGCCTTGGAGGTTCCCCCGGAGCTCGTCGTAGGTGAAGCTGACCGCCTCCGGCGGGATCTTGGCGTACTGCTCGTACTCGGCGTTTTCCTCGCCGAACTCGGCGTCGGTGATCGCGGGGAACTGGACGTTCCGGACCGCGATCTCGGCCTGCACCTCGGGGCGGAGCACGAACTCCATGAACGACTGTGCGAGGTCGGGGCTGTCGGTGCTCGCGAACTGGGCCATCCCCTCGGGGTTGGCGTACGCCTGATCGTTCAAAAAGCGGATCTGGTGGCGGTCCATGTCCTGATCGGAGCGGTTGGCGTACACCTGGTCCGTCGAGTAGGAGACGACCATCGGCGCCTCGTCCTCGCCGTACGCGCCGTAGGCGTCGCCCCAGCTCCCGAGCACTCGGACGTCGTTGTCCTGCAGCTGCGACCAGTAGTCGAGGTAGTTCTCCTCGCCCCGGGCCTTGATCGTGTGCAGGAGGAACGCCCGCCCGGTCGCCGAGGAGGAGGGGTTCTGTGCGAGCAGGTCGCCCTGATACTGAGACTCCAGCAGTCCGTCGAACGTCTCGGGGGCGACGAACTCGCCGTCGTCGGCGGTCGCGTTCCAGACGAGGCTGATGTACCCCGTGTCGTACGGCACCGCCCGCCCCTGCGGGTCGAAGCCGAGCCCCTCCTTGATACCGGACTCACCGGCGAGTTCGGGTGCCTCGGCGAACAGCGAGCCGCTTTCGAGGTTCTCGTCCAGCCGGATCAGCCCGTCGACGTTCAGCCCGACGTACACGTCGGCGTCGATCTCGACGCCGGCGTTGGCCCGCTGGATGTACTGATCGAGCTCGTTGGGCGGCGTCTGGTACACCAGATCGGCGTCGAACTCCGACTCGAACTGCTGTTTGAGCCACCCGCCCGGGCTGGAACTCACCGCGTCGATGAACGAACTGTACGTCGCGACGACCAGCGTGCCGCCGCCGGTCCCCCCGACGGTCGTTCCGGTCGTCGTGGTCTCGGTGCTGTCGGTGCCGGACTCGGTCGGCGAGTCCGCCTGCTCGGCCGAACAGCCCGCTAACAGTGCCGCGCCGGCCGCCCCGGCACCCGCGAGGAACCGCCGCCTGTCGATCCGGTCTCGGCTCATTACGCAGTTGTTTCTCTGGGTGGTAGTTAAGGAGCCCGATCCGGCGAAGCCGCCGGGACAACGGTTTTCTCCCCGCGGGTTCCCTCGGCGGTATGGAGACCGACTTCGGCAAGACCCGGCTGCTCGTACTCGCGTTGGTCGTCCTGACCGCGCTGTCGGCGGTGGTGCTCGCCGAAGTGCTGTACACTGTGGTGTTCGCGATCACCGTGGCGTACACGCTGTTCCCGTTCCGGCAGGCGATCGTCGACCGGGGGTACTCCCGACGGGTCGCGACAAGCGTGGTCACAGGCGTCGCGGGGCTGGCGCTGGTCGGGGCGGTCGTCCCCGTCGTGTACGTCCTCTACCGTCGACGATCCGTGTTGCTCGACATCGCCCGCGAGCTCCCGGACCGTATCCCGATCGTCGTGGGGGAGTTCTCCTACACGATCGAGACGATGCCGTTGATCACGGCCGCCGGCGCCGCGCTCCGGGACGCCGCGCTGTCGCTCGCGAGCGCCGCGACGGTGCTCTCGCTGAAGGGGATGCTGTTCGCCATCGTCGTCTATGGCCTGCTCGCCCGGCCGGGCTCGGTCCGGGCGGTCGCGGTCGGGCTGGCCCCCACCGACTTCTACGACGTGCTGGAGCGCTATCACGAGCGGATCCACGCGACGCTCGTCGGGATCTACGTCGTGCAGGCCGCGACCGCGGCAGCCACCTCCGTCGTCGCCTACGTCGTCTTCGCGCTGCTGGGGTACGACGCCGCGCTCACGCTCGCGGTCGTCGCGGGCGTGCTCCAGTTCGTCCCGGTCGTCGGCCCCAGCGTCGTCATCGTCGCGCTCGCGGCGACCGACATCGTGGCCGGGAACGTCCCGCGGGCGACGACGGTGCTGATCGTGGGCCTCGTCGTCGTCGGTTTCCTCCCCGATGCGGTGGTCCGCCCGCGACTGGCTGCCGCCACTGGCGAGCTCCCGACGACGCTGTACTTCGTGGGGTTCGTCGGCGGCGTGCTCACGATCGGCCCGCTGGGGTTCGTGCTCGGGCCGCTGGCCGTCGGCCTCCTCGTGGAGACGATCGAACTGCTCTCGACAGTGCCGGCGATCGAGGACGCGCGCGCACCCGAGGAGCCGACCGACGAGGCGGTGCAGTCCGACCGCGAGGCCGGCATCGAGTAGCTACTCGCCCCGTGGTCGGTGCTCTCTCTTACTCCGTGACGAGCTCCCCGCCGCGATCCTCCCACTCAGTCAGGCTCCCCTCGTACAGTTCGACCTGCTCGTACCCCAGCTGTCGGAGGACGAGGTAGGTGTGGCTCACTCGCCGGGCGGTGTTGCAGTACAGCACCGTCCGCGTTTCAGGGACGATCCCGCGCTCCTCCAATAGCTCCCGAAGCTCGCTCTCTGACCGTAGCCCGCGGCTGTCCTCGTCGACGAGCTCGCGCCAGTCGAGCTGCACCGCGCCCGGGAGGTGCCCCTCGGCGAACTCCCAGTCCTCGCGGGTGTCGACCAGCGTCACGTCGCCGGCCTCGGCCGCCGGCAGCAGCTCTCGGACCGTCTCGAAGTCGACCAACGGCGTCTCCGCCTCGGGATCGCTCTCGTAGGTGGCGGGCTCGGGGTCGACGGCGTCGGTCGTCGTCGCATACTCGCGCTGCCACGAACTGAAGTCGCCGTCGAGCAGGTGGAGCTTCTCGGGGTCGTGCCCCAGCAGCAGCGCGGTCACGACGAACCGCGCGGCGAACACCCCCTGTGTGTCGTCGTAGGCGACGATTTCGTCGTCGCTCCCGACCCCGGCGTCGGAGAGCAGCGCCTCCCACTCCGCACGCGGCGGGAGCTTTCCGGCCTCCCCCTCGTCGGAGCGGAAGCTGTCGAACGGCACGTTCACCGCGCCCGGCAGGTGGCCGATGCTGTCGTACTCCCACGGGTCGCGCACGTCGACGACGGCGGCGTCGCCCTCGATCCACGACGCAGGGACGAATGGCTGCATGGACGATCCGACGGCGCGGCCGGACTTAGCCCCCCGGATCGCGACACCCTGCAACGCCCAAGTGACACGCTCACGCGGCGTCGGAGAGGCCGGCGAGCGCCGCCGGTGGGGTTGCCGTTTAAGTGGGCACCGGACCTAGTTCGGAGCGAACATGTCTTCAGAGTACGCGACCGACGCGCTCGTCTCCGCCGACTGGGTGGAGGAGCGCTTGGACGAGTTCCAGAGCGACGACCCCGACTACCGGCTGGTGGAGGTCAGCGTCGACACCGAAGCCTACGACGAGGGGCACGCCCCCGGCGCGATCGGCTTCAACTGGGAGAGCCAACTGCAGGACCAGACGACCCGTGACATCCTGAGCAAGGGTAACTTCGAGGCCCTCCTCGGCGAACACGGGATCGCCAACGACTCGACGGTCGTGTTCTACGGCGACAACTCCAACTGGTTCGCCGCCTACGCCTACTGGCAGTTCAAGTACTACGGGCACGAGGACGTCCGCCTGCTCGACGGCGGCCGCGACTACTGGGTCGAGAACGACTACCCGACCACGACGGAGGAGCCCGACTTCTCCGCACAGGAGTACACCGCCCGGGGTCCGTTCGAGGACATCCGCGCGTACCGTGAGGACGTGGAGAACGCCATCGAGCGCGGCGTCCCCCTCGTCGACGTTCGCTCGCCCGAGGAGTTCAGCGGCGAGGTGCTCGCCCCGCCGGGACTCAACGAGACCGCCCAGCGCGGCGGCCACATCCCCGGCGCCCAGAACATCTCCTGGGCCGCAACCGTCAACGACGACGGGACGTTCAAGTCCGCCGACGAACTCCGCGAGCTGTACGCCGAGAAGGGGATCGACGGCGACGAGTCCGTCGTCGCGTACTGCCGCATCGGCGAGCGCTCCTCGATCGCGTGGTTCGCGCTCCACGAACTGCTCGGCTACGAGTCGACCGTGAACTACGACGGCTCTTGGACCGAGTGGGGCAACCTCGTCGGCGCGCCCGTCGAGACCGGGGACGCGGAGTAAGCCGCCCCAGCCGCGGTGACTGCCCCGACCGTGGGCTACAAGCGGCTCCTGCCCCTCCGTCGGGGTATGGACGCCGACACGTTTCTCGACGACCTGCGGGACGCCCACGGCACCGAACTCTCGCGGCTGAGCTCCTCGAAAGCCGTCTACGCGCTCACCGACGGCGAGATGACCGGCGACGCGGTTCGGACCGGGACCGCCCGCGAGCTCCACGCGCTCACGTCGGTGTTCGACGACTGGGCGGAGACGAGCGAGGCCGATGCGGCCGACCTGTTCGCCGACGCCGCGGTGTTCGCAGCAACTTCTGCCGGAAACTTCGACACCGAGGCAGCGGGAGACGCCGCGACGGGCATCACCGCCGACGCGCTCGCGGGCCGGGAGAGCGACGTGGAACGGCTCGCCGGCGCCGCCGCGGCGCTGCTCGTGCTCGAAGAGCTCGCGGGCCAGCTCGTCGGCTTCTTCGTCGGCGACGCCGACCGCACGAGCGCCGACGAGTTCCGCGAGTTCCGCTCGGAGCTGGGCGCGTACCGCGACGACGCGGCGGACCTGTTGGCCGAGAACTGTGCGGACGACGCCGACCGAGAGGTCGCGAGCGAGGCCGGCGCCGACGTGATCGACGGCGCGTACGACTGGTACGTCGAGACGCTGGAGGGGATGGGCGTCAAGCCGAAGAACGTCTGCTGAGTCGGGTAGCCGTCCGGAGCGAGCCTACTTCTCGGAATCTCCAGACGAAACGGAGGGGTGTTAGACGCCGCCGACGGTCTCCCGGTACGCCGTGATCGCTGCTTCGGCGTCGTCGACGTAGCTCGCGGCGTCGCCGTCAAGCGACTCGCGGATGTCCGACAACGCGTTCAGGTGGCGGGCGAGCCGGCCCTGATCCGGCCCACGTTCGGCGGTCGCCAGCCGCTCGAACTGGTCGGCCTGCTCGTGGAGGCGCTCCTGCAGGTCCGAGTCGGCCGCGCTCTCGGCAGCTTTCCGCAGCGTCTCGCTCGCGGTCTGGAGTCGGTCTCGGGTCATGGGCGGCGGTTCGGTGCGAAGCGACAAAGCCGTTCGCCCGTCAGCCTCCCCGACTCTCAGCCCTCCAGTTCCTCACGCCGCTCCCGCACGGTTTCGAGCGCGTCGTCCACCTGTTCGCTCACGTCGCCGCCCGTGGCTTCGCGGAGGTCGCCCAGCGCGTGGAGCTGTTGCATCAGGTCGTCGCCGTCCGGCTCCCCATCGCCGGCCGCCAGCGCGGCGATGCGGTCGGAGAGGTCGTACAGCCGGCGCTGGATTTCCGCGTCGTCCGCAGTCGCGCTGGCCTCCCTCAACGCCTCGCTCGCGCTTCGGAGTCGGTCGTCGGGCATGGGCGACTCGTCGGTTCGCGGGCGGCAAAGCGGTTCGGCTCGTCAGTGTGAACGGTTTCCACGACCGGGCCGCTCAAGTCCGTTCGTCACCTGTTTCCCGCCAATGAGCGACTCCCAGAGCGGTCCGCTGTCGCCGGACCGACCCGACGCCGAGCGGCCGTTCCGCGTCGACGCCCCCTTCGACCCCGCGGGCGACCAGCCCGAGGCCATCGAGCAGTTGGCCGACGGCTTTCGCGAGGGGATGGACCGGCAGACGTTGTTGGGGGTGACCGGCTCGGGGAAGACCAACACCGTCTCGTGGCTGATCGAGGAGATCCAGCGGCCCACCCTCGTCATCGCCCACAACAAGACGCTCGCGGCCCAACTGTACGAGGAGTTCCGGGAGCTGTTCCCGGACAACGCCGTCGAGTACTTCGTCTCCTACTACGACTACTACCAGCCCGAGGCGTACGTCGAGCAGTCGGACACGTTCATCGAGAAGGACGCCTCGATCAACGACGAGATCGACCGACTGCGCCACTCCGCGACGCGCTCGCTTTTGACCCGCGACGACGTGATCGTCGTCGCTTCCGTCTCCGCGATCTACGGGCTGGGTGACCCGCGGAACTACGTCGACATGTCCCTGCGACTCGAACAGGGCCAGCAGATCGACCGCGACGAACTGCTCGGGCGGCTGGTCGACCTGAACTACGAGCGCAACGACGTCGACTTCACGCAGGGCACGTTCCGCGTCCGGGGCGACACGGTCGAAATCTACCCGATGTACGGCCGCTACGCCGTGCGCGTGGAGTTCTGGGGCGACGAGATCGACCGCATCCGGAAGGTGAACACCCTCGAAGGCGAGGTCGTCAGCGAGGAGCCGGCCGTGCTGCTCCACCCGGCGGAGCACTACTCGATCCCGGAGGAGCGCCTGCAGAACGCGATGGCCGAGATCGAGGATCTGATGGAAGAACGCGTCCGCCACTTCGAGCGACAGGGCGACCTCGTCGCCGCCCAGCGCATCGAGGAGCGAACCACGTTCGACCTCGAAATGCTACAGGAGACGGGCTACTGTTCCGGGATCGAGAACTACTCCGTCCACCTCTCCGACCGCGAGCAGGGCGAGGCGCCGTACACGCTGCTCGACTACTTCCCCGACGAGTTCCTCACCGTCGTCGACGAGTCCCACCAGACGCTGCCGCAGATCCGCGGGCAGTTCGAGGGCGACAGATCGCGGAAGGACTCGCTGGTCGAGAACGGGTTCCGCCTCCCGACCGCCTACGACAACCGCCCGCTGACGTTCGAGGAGTTCGAGGCAAAGACCGACGAGACGCTGTACGTCTCCGCGACGCCCGGCGACTACGAGCGCGAGGAGTCCGACCAGATCGTCGAACAGATCGTTCGCCCGACCCACCTCGTCGACCCCGCAGTGGAGGTCACGAGCGCCGAGGGGCAGATCGAGGACCTGATGGGGCGCATCGACGAGCGCATCGAGCGCGACGAGCGCACGCTCGTCACCACGCTCACCAAGCGGATGGCCGAGGATCTCACCGAGTACCTCGAAGAGGCGGGCGTGAACGTCGCGTACATGCACGACGAGACGGACACGCTCGAACGCCACGAGATCATCCGCTCGCTCCGACTCGGCGAGATCGACGTGCTCGTCGGGATCAACCTCCTCCGCGAGGGGCTGGACATCCCCGAAGTGAGCCTCGTCGCGATCCTCGACGCCGATCAGGAGGGGTTCCTGCGCTCGGAGACGATGCTCGTCCAGACGATGGGCCGGGCGGCCCGGAACGTCAACGGCGAGGTGGTGCTGTACGCCGACGAGCGCACCGACGCGATGACCAGTGCGATCGAGGAGACCCGCCGTCGCCGGGCGATCCAGCAGCGCTACAACGAGGAACACGGGTTCGAGCCGACCACGATCGAGAAGGAGATCGGCGAGACGAACCTCCCCGGGAGCAAAACCGACGCCTCGGGCGCCGCGAACGCGGACATCGGCGACGCCGACGACGCCGCCCGGCAGATCGAGCAGTTAGAGGAGCGCATGGAGACCGCCGCCGACAACTTGGAGTTCGAACTCGCGGCGGACATCCGCGACCGGATCAGGGAGCTCAGAGAAGAGTTCGACCTCGACGGGGGCGAGGAGGGCGTCGCGCCCGAGCCGGACGCGGAGTTCTGAGCCGCCGCCCCGGACCGACACCTACGAGGTCGCCGTGGGCGTCGCCGTCTCGGTTCCGTCGTCGGCTTCGTCGCCTTTCCCGGCTTCGCCGCTGTCGCCCTCGCCGGCACCGTCGCCGGCGTTCTCGCTGCTGTCCTCGTCGGCTTCCTCGGCACTGTTCTCGCCGCCGTCCCGTTCCCGGGCGTCGCGCGCGTCGTCCCCACCGGTCCGCTCGTCGGGGGTGTTCCTGTCGTCGCTCCCGTCGCCGTTCGAGCCCGCCTCGGCGCCGCCACCGCTCGACTGGCCGCCGGTCCGGTTCCCGGCGTCCGAGCCGTTCTGCGTTCCGTTCGCCGCGCCGGGCCCGGCGTCGTCGGGCGGTCCGGGCTCGGTATCCTCGCCGGGCGAGTCAGTTCCATTCGGCGGCCCGGCGTCATCGGGTGGTCCCGCGTTCTCCGGCGGCCCGGCGTTCTCGGGCGGGCCGAGCCCGTTCCCGACCCCTTCGCCGGCGATCTGGCGGGCGGCCTCGGCGACCTCGCCGCCGCCGGTGCGGTTGGCCTGCCGGGCGATCGAGCGCACCTCGCTCACGTTCGCGCCGTGCTCCCGGAGCGCCGGCTCGGGGAGCGACGCCGCGTTGGTCGCGGTTCGGTTGGCTTGGCGCTCGACTGCTCGGATCTGGGCGGCGAGCGTCGCGAGGCGGGCGCGGTACTCACCCTCGCCGATGCTCCCGTTCTCGTGAGCGCGTTCGAGGCGGGCTTTCTCCGCTTCGAGTTCGTCGAGTCGGTCGCGGAGCTGGCGGCTCTGCTCGGCGACGACCGACGCCTTGGAGTCGTTCGAGGACGCCGCCGCGAACTGCTGGGCGAACGCCCGGCGGTCGATCTCGTTGTCCACCTCGGCGCCTTGGACGCCGACGACCCCCGCGAAGACGGCGCCGGGCTCCGACCCGTCGCCGGTGTCGGTCGTCTGGGCGCCGCCGGCGAATGCGGCGGCTACCGGGCCGCTCCCGACGAGCACGAGCAGCGCGACGGTGACGGCGACGATTCGGTTCACAGTCGACTGATAGCGACCCATCGGTAAAAACCGTCAACTCCCTCCACCCGGGTTCACTCCGATTAACCGAGTTTAATCCACCGACGGCAGGCGATCACTCTTCGTCCTCGGGGAACTTCAGCACGTTCTCGCGGCCGAGGCGGAACGACTCCACCTTCCCGTCGTCGCGCAGGTCGCCGACCACCTGACTGGTCCGAGCGGCGCTCCAGTCGAGTTCCTCGGTGACTGTCTTCTGTTTCATCCGCCCGCCGTTGGCTTCGAGCAGGCGGAGGACACGCTCCTCCGGACTGAGCAGCTCCTCGGGGGTGTCGTCGCCGCCTCCCGCGTCGGCGACGCCCGCGGCGGATGTCCCCGCCTCCGTCTCGGGCGCCGTCCCGTCGTCGGCCGCCGTGTCCTGCTCGGGCGCCGGTCCGGGGTCGTCACCTCCTCGATCGGGCTCGGCCCCGACGAGCGGCTCCTCCCCGTCTGCTGGCTCCGATCGGCCGGCCTGTCGCCGGCGGTAGTACCACAGCACCCCGGCGGCTCCGAACAGCGCGATGCCGACCAGCGGCCCCCACGGCGGCGCCGAGTTCCGGGTCCGGAGGACGACCCGCGGCTGCCCGATGTCGAACTCTCTGGGCCCCGTCCACGTCATCGAGCGCTCTCCCTCGCGGTCAGGCTCCGGCTCGACGAGAGAGACCACGTACCCCTCGGGCCACCTGATCGTGAGCTCCGTGTCTGCGTCGAGGAACAGCCCCGCCAGCACCTCGCCGGTCGCGAGCTGATCGTCGGAGACGTCGGCGAACCCGACCCAGTCGAACCCGTAGCGGACGATCCCGTACTCGCCGCTGAGCGGGCTGGTGGTCGACTCGACGCTGACGTTCTCGACGGCCATCTCCCGGCCGGTGGCGTTCTCCGCCGTCGAGACCGTCGATCGCATCCGCGACGCGAACTGGTCGCGGTAGTCGCTGGTGTTCTGCTCGATGTCGCGCTGGAGGCTCTCGAACGCCTCGGTAGTGTTCTGGTCGTCGAGTGCCACCCGGTACTCGATCGTCCACCGGGCGTCGCCGTCCGCCTCGATCGCGGCTTCGAGCACGACCGTATCGCTCTCGACGTCGCCGGTCTGGAGTCCGGGGAACTCCGCGGCGGCGCCGACTCCCGAGCCGACGAGCAGCAGCGCCAGCGCGACCGTCACGACCGTCCGTCGATCCATTCGCTCGAACGTGAGACGGCACGGAGTAAAGGCGTTGTCGTCCGGCACCCACACGACGAACCTCGCCGCTGGCGGCTCGACGGCTCCGAAACGGCCACAGCCCTTTTGCCCACCCCCCGACGAGCTACGCCGTATGAACACGCGAGGCAAGCTCGAAGCGGAGGACCTGCTGAAGCTGATACTGGTGTTGGTGGTGGCCTGGCTGGCTATCGAACTGCTGGGCGAAGTGCTCCAGCTGTTCACCGGCCTGCTCGGCCTCCTCCCGGACATCCTCGGCATCGTGATCGTCGTACTGGTGATCCTCTGGCTACTCGACCGGATCTGACTCCCCGGCACCCCGACGCCGCCGGCCGAGACGCCCCCGCCGACGACGTGCTTTTTACCGCCGACCGCTCAGCTTGTCCCGTGAGCCGTCGAACCCACAGCGCCGCTCTCGTCCGCCGGTGAACCTTCGCGTTCCACCGGCGGTCGAACGCCTCGCCGACCGCCTCCACCCGAGACTCACCCCCTTCGAGCAGGTGCGCGAGCGCCACACGCTCGTCGTCAAGCGGATCGAGGCCGACACGTGGCGCGCTGGCCGCGGGGGCGTTCGGGAACGCCTCCGCCGCGTGCTCGACGAGACCAGACCGTTCCCCGTCCGGATCGACGGCATCGACTACTTCGCCGATCCGCCGGACGGTCGCGGGCCGGTCGTGTACCTCGCCGTCGAGAGCGAGGGGATCGAACAGCTCCACCGCCGGCTCTGCCGGAAGTTTCCCGTCGTCGACGCGCTGGAGGGAGAGAACTACGTCCCGCACGTCACGCTCGCCCGCGGGGGCAGCGTCGCCGACGCCGAGCGCGTCGCCGAGCGCGAGATCGAGCCCGTCGAGTGGACCGCCGAGCGCGCGCTGACGTGGGATCGCGAACACCGCGAAGCGGTCGATCGCTTCCGCCTCCGGGGCTGAACCCCCGAGCTTCGGTCGCGACCGTGAAAAGGGATTTGGGCGTTTTCGGGCGGCCTAAAGCGCTCAAACCCCCGAATTTCCGCTGAGAACCACAAGACCCTATACGGAGGCAGGAGAAACCAAGGGTGATGCCAACCGTCGAATACCTCAACTACGAAGTGCTTGACGACCACGGCTGGTCGATGGATGACGACGACCTGTTCGAGCAGGCTGCCGACGCGGGCCTCGACGACGAGGACTACGGCACGCTCGAAGTGAACCAGGGCGAGTACATCCTCGAGGCCGCCGAGGCCCAGGGGTACGACTGGCCGTTCTCCTGCCGCGCCGGCGCGTGTGCGAACTGCGCCGCCATCGCGAAGGAGGGCGAGATCGACATGGACATGCAGCAGATCCTCAGCGACGAGGAGGTCGAGGAGAAGAACGTCCGCCTGACCTGTATCGGTTCGCCCGCCACCGACGAGGTCAAGATCGTCTACAACGCCAAGCACCTCGACTACCTCCAGAACCGCGTCATCTGATCGCGGCCGTCCGTCGTCGAGCGCGTCTTTTTCGGAGACTGGATGCGGGAGCCGGGTAGTACCCCACCCGCCGTCAGCTTTCCACGCTCCGCCGCCGTAGGAACCACTCGAACAGCGGCGTGTGTTCGACCAGCCCGTCCCGGAATCGCCGGAGCGTCGACGACTCGACGAACGTCGCCGCCGACTCGAAGCGGGCCGCCCGTTTCACGCGTCTCACGTCGTCCCGCCGTCGCTGCTCGAACGCGGCGAGTGCACCCGGCGGATCGCCCGTCGCGAGCTCCTGTGCGAGCACCCGGGCGTCCCGGAGCGCGAGCGAGGCGCCCATCCCCGATATCGGGTGGACCGCGTGCGCGGCGTCGCCGAGCAGCGCCACCCGGTCGGTGTGCCACGACGCACAGTCAACCTCGCGCACGCGGTCGAAGAACGGGTCGTCGGTGCCGTCGAGCAGCTCCGGCAGCTTCCAGCCGATCCTCGCCGCCTGCCGGCGGAGTTCCTCCCCGGGGGAATCCGGCGGGGCGTCGAGGCGCGCGGCGAGGTTGAATCCCATCCGCTCCCCGACCCGGGCGACGAACCCCTCGCTGCCCGGCCCCCAGACGCTCACCATATCGCTCCCGAGGCGTACGTCCTGTGGCGCCCACAGCGACCAGACGTACGTGTCCCGTTCGTGGAGCCGCCAGTCGGTGAAACACTGCTCTCGGACCGTCGAGCCGACGCCGTCGGCGCCGATCACGAGGTCGAACGTCCCGCTGCTGCCGTCGTCGAACGTCACCTCGACGCCGTCTGCCTGCTCGTCGATCCGTTCGGGCGACGTGCCCATGCGCACCTGCTCCTCGGGGACCGGCGCCCGGAGCGCGGCGTGGAGGTCGCCGCGGTGGACGGCCAGCAGTAGCGTCTCATCGTCGGGGATCGTCGCCCGAGCCAACGACCCGCGATCGCCCGATCGAACCGCGACCGTCTCGGGGTCGGCCGCCCGCTCCCGGACCGCGTCGAGCCGACCGAGTTCGTCGAGCACGGCGATCCCGTCGGTCCAGAGCCCGATCCCGTACCCTCCGTCGCGCCACTCGTCGGCCCGCTCGACGATCAGGGGCTCGCGACCCTGCCGCGCGAGGTAGTTCGCGAGCGTGAGGCCGGCGAGGCCGCCGCCGACGATCAGCACGCTGGCGCTGTCGCCCGGTTTCGTGCCACTGCGTTTCGCACCCATGGCCGTAAGTGACGACTATCTAACTGTATACTTTGCGCTACAAACTCAGTTGAGGTGCAAAGCTATTTGTGACCTCGGGTCCCAGCAGCAGGTATGAGCGTTGACACTCGCCGCTCCCCGTCCCCGGGGCGGTTCGTCGAACAGACCGGCGCGTTCGCGACGCGGGCGCTGCGGACGCTCCGGCGCAACGGCGCCGTCGTCTTCTGGGCGGTGGCGTTCCCGGCGCTGTTCTACCTCCTCACGGTGTACCTGCTGATCGACAGCGCCTCGATGCCCGCGGAGGCCGCAGGGATCGTGAAGGCAACCAACGCTGTCTCCTACGGGACGTTCGCGGCGCTGGTGGTGTTTCTCAACACGTTCTCGCAGTCGCTGGTCGACGACGTGGAGGGCGGCCGCTACGCCCAGTTCCGCGCACTGCCCGTCTCCCCGGGCGCGGACTTCTTCGGGCGCTTCCTCGCCGCCTACGCGTTCGCGGCCGTCGCCGTTGCCGTGGTGCTCGGCGTCGGCGTCGCCACGGGCGCGACGTTCGAACTGCGGTCGCTCCTCTCGATCCCCGTCGTCCTCCTCGGACTGCTCGCGATGGGGCTGTTCGCGGCGAGCATCGCTGTCGTGCTCGTCGCCGCGGTGCCCGAGCCGAAGTTCGCGAGCATCATCACGATCACGCTGGTGCTGCTCGCCTTCTTCCTCACCGGCTACAACGGCGTCCAGCCCGGGCTCGTGGCGTCGTCCGCGGAGTTCGTGAACTACGTCCCCAACGGGCTGGCGACCCGGCTCGCGGTGTCCCACCTCGTCCCCGTCGGCGACTGGGCGGCCGCTGGGTTGGCCGAGCCGGCGGCGCCGACGGCGCCGCGGTATCTCGCGCTGCTCGGTGCCTACGCCGCCGCCGGTATCGGGATCGCGGTTCTCGTGACGCGCCGCTCGCTCTACCGAGGTGAGATCCAATGAGCGCCGACAGCGAGGACGCTACCCCGGCGGTGCGGGCCCGCAACGTCCGCAAGGCGTTCGGCGACGACGGGATCTTAGACGGCGTCGACCTCACGGTTCGAGAGAACGAGGCGCTTCTCCTGATGGGTCCCAACGGCACCGGGAAGACCGTGCTCCTGTCCTGTCTCGCGGGCAGCGTCGAGCCGACGGCCGGTGACATTCGGCTGTTCGGCGAGCCGGTCGCCGACGGCGGCGGCCGGAACCTCTCGCTGCTGCTGCAGGGCGGCGCGAGCGTCGACGGGCTCTCCGGCCGGGAGACCGCCGAGTTCTACGCGGGGCTCCACCCCGAGTTCACGGACCGCTGGCGCGAGCTGGTCGACGCGTTCGGCCTCGCCGACGAGCTCGACAAGCGAACGGAACACTACTCCGAGGGGATGCGGCGGAAGCTCGAACTCGCGCTGGCGCTCGCCGTCGACGCGCCGCTGTACTTCCTCGACGAGCCCACTGCCGGGGTGGACCTCTCGATGGTCCAGACGTTCCACCGCGCGATCCGCGACCGCGTCGCGGCCGGCGGCACCGTCGTCGCGACCAGCCACCGCCCGGTCGACGCGGCGTTCGCCGACCGGATCGCGTTCGTGACCGGGGACGGCGTCAGCGCCGTCGGCGCGCCGGACGCGCTGCTCGATGGCGTTCCCGAGACGGTCCGGATCGTCGGCGGCGGCCCCGAGACCGACCCGTTCGAGCCCCATGTCGTCGACGGCCGGCTGTTCCACCACGGCGACGAGCGCCGTGGGTTCCTCGCCGCGGGGGCGACCCTCGCGGATCTGCGGGCGGCCGCGCCCGACGGTACGACCGTCGAGCGCGTCGAGCCCAGCTACACCGACGCGTTCAACTACTACGTCCACACGGGGGCGGACGATGAGTGAGGACGTCGACCCCTCGGAGCTCCAGCGCGACTTGGACCGGATCAAGGATGCGATGGGGATCGCCGAACGCTACGAGAGCGCGCCCGAGCAGTGGCTCGGCTTCGGCGCCGTCGTCGCGCTCGGCTGTGCGCTCTCCCAGTACGTCGTGCTCGAACGCCTGCCCGGGATCTGGTTCCTCGTGATCTGGCTCGGGCTGTTCGGCGGCTTCGGCGCGCTGCTGTACTGGCGCTTCGGCGGCTACTCGTGGGCGCCGGGGGAGGGAACGCCGAACGTCGGCTTCCTGATACTGGTCGTCTACGCCGGGACGTTCGCGGTCCAGTTCGTCGCCGCCCCGTTCCTCCCGGAGCTGGGCTACCTCGCGGAGGCGGCGTTCGTCCTCGCGCTCGTGTTGGTGATGCTCGGGCTGGGCTACCTCGTCGCCGGCGAGACGCTGAAGGCCCACCGCATCCGCAGCCGTGACCGGCGGGCGTTCCAAATCGGAGGCGTCCTGATGATCGCGCTCGGGATCGCGATCGCGAACGTCGAACCGCTCCACGAGTGGGGGTTCGCGGCGTACGGCGGAACGTATCTGGTTTACGCCGTCGCCTCCTACTGGGTGTTGACCGCATCGTAGATGGATCTCGACAAACTCGTTCACCAGCCGACGCGGCTCGAGATATTCGCCTACCTCTACCGGCACGGCGAGTCGACGTTCACCGAGCTGACCGACGAGCTCGACCTGACCGAGGGGAACCTCTCCAGCCACCTCGGGCGCATGGAGGACGAGGACGCCGTCGAGATCCGCAAGGAGTTCGTCGATAAACGCCCCCGGACGACCGCGGTCCTCACCGAGGCGGGCGAGACGCTGTTCGAGGAGCACGTCCGGCAGCTTCAGGGGCTCATCGACGACCTCGACGCCTAGGCCCCGCCCCACCGCAGCAGCACCATCACCCCGATCAGCACCAGCTGCAGCAGCCCCTGCACTCCGCCGAGCTTCGCGTTCCGCGCGCCGATCCGGGAGATGACGCCCGTGTCCGGCTCCGCGGAGGTGATCTGGGCGTACATCCGGATCTCGCCGGGCAGCAGGAAGCCAAAGCCCTGCACTGACAGCAGCGTCACGATCCCCAGCGAGAGCGCGACGAGCAGCGGAATCTCCTCCAGCCCGCCGATCGTCGTCGCGACCCACGCGAGCGAACCGACCGCCGAGAGCCCGAACAGCGCCTGCCAGCGCCGGTCGTCGAAGACGTCCAGCCGCCAGCCCGCGAGCAGCAGCGCCGGCAGCAGGTTCGCGGCGGTGAACAGCGCGAGCCACGGCTCGCTGTTGGGGAAGTAGCCGAGCCGCTGGGCCAGCGTGATCCCGCCGGCGATCGTTACGAGCGCCATCGCGGGCAGGAAAAAGGTCGTCTTCGGCGTCAGCCGCGTGAACACCGCGGCGCTCTCCTCTTCGTCCAGCCCGCCGATCGCCGGTCCGAGCACCGCGCCCATGAACAGGTCCGTCCCGGTCCACAGCAGCCCCGCCATCACGTGGACGTACGTGTGCATCTCGATCGAGGCCATCCCCGAGGTCACGTACGCCGTCGCGAGAATCGAGATCGCGACGACGCCGCCCGCGAACGCGGGGTTCGCCCGGCTCCCCAGTCCGCTGATCGTTCCGCGAATCGAACGTGTCGACATACGGTAACGTTCTGACGAGTGGTAATAAGGCTACCTCCTCCGGAGCCGGTCTCGCCGCGCCGGCCCGCCCGCGTTCCCCAAACGCTTTGCCCGTCGCCGCTGGGTTCGGGGGTATGCTGGACTCGCTGGGAACCCTCGCCTCGCCGGGCGACCTCGCGCGCCTGCTCGCGGTGCCGCTGCTGGGCTGGGCGGCGCTACGCGACATCCGCACCCGCCGGGTCCCCAACTGGGTCTGGTACGTCCTCGGCGGCCTCGGCGCCGTCCTGCTG